>Ga0307514_10000511_pt1 | contig 77919 bp, 97 predicted proteins | sample 16_EM_MG_FD_203088 | JGI IMG/M metagenome (GOLD analysis project Ga0307514, IMG submission 203088) | Populus trichocarpa ectomycorrhiza microbial communities from riparian zone in the Pacific Northwest, United States - 16_EM | ecosystem: Host-associated > Plants > Roots > Unclassified | place...
GCACTCGATGGCACTCTCCCAGCCTGCTTGACTGTACGCTCCCAAGTAAGCTCTCAAGACGATCTCAAGCATACTCCCAATTGCACTCAATGACACACTCCCAGCCTGCTTAACTATACGCCCCCAAGTAAGCTCACAAGATGCTCCCAAGTACACTCCGAGTACGCTCCCAAGTACACCTCCGAGCACGTTCTCAAGTACACTCCAGGGCATGCTCACAAGGACGCTCCCAATTGCACTCGATGGTACACTCCCAGCCTGCTTGACTATACGCTCCCAAGTAAGCGCTCAAGACACTCCCAAGTACACCTCCGAGTACGCTCCCACGTACACCTCCGAGTACGCTCCCAAGTACACCTCCGAGTATGCTCCCAAGTACACACCGGAGCATGCTCTCAAGGATGCACCCAATTGCACTCGATGGCACACTCCCAGCCTGCTTGAGTGTACGCTCCCAACTAAGCTCTCAAGACACTCTCAATTGCACTCGATGGCACACTCCCAGCCTGCTTGACTGTACGCTCCCAACTAAGCTCTCAAGACGCTCTCAATTGCACTCGATGGCACACTCCCAGCCTGCCTGACTGTACGTTCCCAAGTACGCTCTCAAGACGCTCCCAATCGCACTCGATGGCACACTCCCAGCCTGCTTGACTGTATGCTCCCAAGTAAGCTCTCAAGACGCTCTCAAGCACACTCCCGAGCACGCTTTCAAGTACACTCCCAATTGCACTCGATGACACTCCCAGCCTACTTGGCTCTACGCTCCCAAATACACTCTCAAGAGGCAAGACACTCCCAATCTCACTTGACTATATGCTCCCATGTATGCTCCTGTGTGCTCGATCCAGAGACTTGCTGAGTTGCAGGCGCCAGGCACCGGGAGGCGTGAGGCTGGTGGTGGGTGGCGGGCGGCGGGTGGCCGGTGGTGGGTGACTGGCGGCGTATGGTGGCCGAAATCATGACGTCGGTCGATATCATAGTCTGAACCTTATCTTTAGCATGGCCACCGCGACGAGATCTCACGATGCCTCACGGTCATGGTGTTGACAATTGCAGCCTGAGATTCTACAAGAAAGGTAGACAATTGGATCTTGGGGAGAGCAGATCTCCGACTCAGATTTTCCAGTGGAATCTACTGCTCGCTTCCCACCGACTATGGGTGTATGTGTGCGCATTCGGGGCTGATGGTGATGATGGCGATGGTGATGATGGCGATGATGATGGTGTGGGTGATGATGGCGATGATGATGGTGTGGGTGATGGTGATCATAGTACTAGAAGCACTTAGACAAGTAGGTTGGCTACGTCAACGTTTGGATCAAAGCTTCCACAGACTTGGAGCCTTCTAGTACCCAAAGCTTCCACAGACTTAGAGCATTCTAGTAGCCAAAACTTCCACAGACTTAGAGCATTCTAGTAGCCAAAGCTTCCACAGACTTAGAGCCTTCTATTAGCCAAAGCTTCCACAAACTCAGTGTTGTCCATCGGCCAAAAGCTTCCAGTGGAAAACTCTACTCCACCCGAAGTGTGGCTCTCTCAAGCAGGCTTCCAAGCCGGCTATGAAGCAAGGCTTCGAAGTAGGCTCTCAAGGAGGCTTCCAAGAAGGCTATCAAGCAAGGCTTTGAAATAGGCTCTCAAGCAGGCTCTCAAGGCTCTCAAGCGTCAGCGTGCTCTCCAGCGGACTCAGTACCGGTATAATAGCCAGGCAGTGAAGACAGGTATAGGTCCATTTCCGGCCGCCAGCCGTATATAGTTCCATAGGCCCACGCGCACATCTCTATGAATCGACTATAGATGACTATAGACTGCGCGTCGCGCAGGGGTCCACGGAAAGCTTGGTATGAGCTGCGCGTAGCGCAGTCTATAGTCGATTTGCACTTTTGCCGATGGACATTTGGAGGTCCGGAAGTGGAACTCCCTAAGTCATACTCGGTGCGCTGACTATCTTCGGGCTTGGCTGGAGCGGGGGGGCGGAGGGTGATATTATCGTAAGGCCGCTTCTTGTACTTCGTCCTAGTGGTGCCACCCAAGATGCGGGTCTTGATTTCATCATAGTCGGTTCCAAGAGCTTGTATGGAGCGTGTATCTCAGCACTCACATTTCGCGGGGTTTTTTAGGCAGCCGCTTGACGGAACTTCACTGATACTGCGCTGATAGGCCATTTCCGGACCTCACGTACTGGTATATCCACAGCATATCGTAGGCTTCGATAACTGGCGTAAAACATCGAATGGCGAGTTGCTGGGCAGACTACCAGTCGAAGTCGATGCTGAGTGGTAAAGAGAGCTTTAAAACGACGAGATACACATGCAAAAGCAAGCGGACACAGACAAAAGGTATGGAGTGAAGCCAAAGTGAAACCCTGCTCCCCCCCAAAAAGGGGAAAGCTTGGCAAAACCAGGCGTTGAGTGTGGTTGTCGAAGGTGTGTGTAGATGGTAACCGTTGGGGTGGATGTTCTCCAGGTCAATGATTAGTTCTGCTGTAGACCTAACCCTTAGTCTCTGCCTTAACCTACCGAGCGGACACCGCGCATCGAGGCTCTACCCATAGTTGCAATTCGTAATAATTTAACCACTGCAGTGATGCCCACGCTTCCAAGCTTATCAGTCATCTCATTCGTAAACATACCTAACGTGTAAGCGTCTCACGGAGGTAATAATTTTACGTATGTGTTTGTGCTATCTCTGCAAGTCTGATCTTTAGTACACACTTCCATATATCTCATCCCTGTAGAGCGTGAATGCCAATTCTAGTAAGGGCCAATTCCCTTCCCGCCAACGATGCATTCCAAGGAAGGTACAGTTGCATTTCCATTGGTAGTCGACGGATACGTCGTTTCTGACCACTGGCGGCTGTGCTAACCTGCAACCCACAATGATGTAGTTCTAACCGTCCGTAGTCGCCGCTTGCAGGCCATCGTCCCATTAACTTGTCGATGCTTCTCAACTCGATCGCCGTCACTCAGTGAACCTCACCCGGTAAAACATCTTTCGGTGGCCGTCGTTAGCAGATTCTCCATCGACATCTCAGTGAGCCTCTCGGTAGACTGTTTGGTATTCCGTTCGGTAGGTATCTGTCCGTTGACGTTTCAATAGCCCTTGCATTCGAATATTTTGGTGAGACTTTCGATCTCCCTGGGTGCTTCAAGTCAGTCAGCGAGGTTGTCCGGCCAAACATATTCGCCGCTAGCGGGCACGTATCCCTAACACGCAGTCAATAATGTTGCATCCCGTCAAGCTTGGCAGCATGCTTACCCGAGAGAACTGATCCCGCAGATATCACCCCGGCAGCCGCGGTACTAGACTTATCACCGGGGTGCTCGCAGCGCTTCACTATGAGGCCTCCCAAAGTAAGCAAACTGCGGGCTGGGGTAGTTAACACTTCTGGAGTGGCTAATTGTGGTCAGACTTGAGTACATGACCCTGGCGGCCGGGAGAGCTGAATTTTAGCAAATGTAGGATAAAATTCAATATAAGTTCATCTTTATACACAAGAATATGACAGAGCCAGGCGTGCCGCTGAAGAGCAGAGCATACGCAGTGGGGGCAGTAGGGGCAGCAGGTACAGCAGCGGAAACAGCGGGAAACAGCGGGAAGTAGCAGAGCGACGTGTAGCGAGGCTATACAAGCAGAAGCCGCAGAAAAATAATGGTAGCAATGATGGTTAGAGTAGTGATAATGGTGATGGTAGTAGCGATAATGATGATTATGATAGTGATGATAAGGATGGTACCGGTAGAATAAAACTCTATGTTAGTCACTAACTAATGTTGTACATTCATTAAGCTGCCTTCGTGGTACAGTTGTACAGAAGCCTCGGATAACGCTTCATGTTTCTGGTTAGTCCTGACAACCGAGTTAATCATTGCATCATCTTTATCTCAGCGGGGTTGGGGTCGATGTTGAATGCAGCCCCCACCTCCGCTGCATACACTAACAGTTATGCTAGGTACTGGCCACCGGGTCATCTTCTTGATCTAATTCCGGGGTTCCAATCCAGCGTAATCAGCTATGCCTGCTAGGGGGGGTAACTGCAGCTAATGTAGGCGATTAACCTGTCTCTATAGGTACCGGAGCTACCCGGTACACCCCGAATTTTGTTTCCTAGAGCATAACATCGACGGTTACTTTGACTCTTAACCCTGTCCGGGATACCTTGGTGGGCATACCTTGGGAGTCTTCTTGAGTGGGTTTTTTTTTGTTTTTTTTTAATCATACTACATATTGTATTTTCTCTGCCTAGAGTATGGCAGAGCTCGTTTTTTTTGTTTTATTCATACTGTATTCACTCTAATTAGAGTATGACAGAGCCTAAAACCCCCCCTCCGCCTCCGGGCGAGCCGGCAAGATGGCGGAGCTCCCACCTGCTAGGCAGAGCTCGTTTCTCCTCCGCCTCCGGATAACCGGCTAGGTGGGAAGATTCCCTTCGCTACCCTTCTTCCCCTTTAACAAATGAAAGTAGAACTTGAATGACCGATCAAACACAAAAGAAACGTAAGAGAAAGACAGACGCTGGATAAATACTCTTGCTCCTCACTACTCTACTCAGCGGCGCAGGAACATCCCCGCCTCAGTGGTGGCGAGGAAGTCCATGATTGTCCATCACCGGCTGATCACATATCTCCATGGAAACCAATATCTGTACATGCCGACACCATCCTGCTTTCCAGCCCGTAGGTCATTCGACTACCTTCAATAGTGCCTGCTGATTGTCCTTCCACTTTGTGCAGTGGCGGAAGAGGTGCTTCCGCCTTCCCGCACACCCAGAATGCATTGTCATCTCGCAGCCCGAAGTGTTTCAGATATGTCGCTGTGGGAGCATGCCCGCACTTCAGTTGGTACTACCGTGCGGCGAGAGACGTTTTACTCTTAATCGGGATAGGTCTCCTGCTCCCAGGCTTCCCGCTGTGATAGCCGTAGTACTTGCTGCATCGCTCCTCCTCCCACTAAGGTTTTGCTACCGCTCTCTGTTCGGAGATGCTTCTCTTTTTGAGTATTTATCGTTTATGTTGGACCAATCCTGGCGCAGAGGGAAGCGTACGTCGACTTATGGTGCAGCTGCCAAATTGGTGATGCGTATATTGACTTGCCTATTCATCTATTTGACACGTACACATATAAAGTGAATGCGGCTCCGCCGCTCAACTCTAAACTAATGCCACGTGATGACCGCACTCAAAGCCCACTCAACAGTTTAGCTATTTGTTTGGAAAGCTATCATATAGCCCGTTCTATACTTGTTTGGACAAGTGTGCTTGAATTTTCACCATCGGTCAGGTGAACATGTAGTCGCACTCATCGTCTCCAGCCGATTTTGCTGGTGGGTGCACGTTATTGCCGTTAGCCTTCCCTAACGGTGGGAAATCGAATGTTATTGCAGAGATGTGAGATCTTGTGTCTGTAACTAACTATGAAGAGGTTTAAACGTTCATATCCTTGCTGCCCTTGTTTTCTTGATATTTTATTTTTGTAGCTGGAATGTTGTGACTGAGTGCTTGGGGGGAGGGGGCGAGATCTGTCGGGGAGCTTTGGCTAAAGGCAAGCGATAAAAGTTTCGGTGTGAATTTTGTGGCAACGAACGGTCTGAAAAGGACATCTGGTCCTTTTCTCGAATGGTCGTTTGATCGTTCTACGCTCTTCCCACAACCGTAAATCGGCAACATTTTTGTATTCCAAAGAAAGAATTGGTATTTATGCCTCCCAGAATGGCTGTGATTTTACCAGTGTTTAAAACTCCGTGGTTGTAGCTCGGCACTGTCATAGGTTCGGATTTTGGGTGGTTTCAACTGAACGGTGACCGTTCGATCCATACACAATCTGTCAGTGGTGTCGGCATCTGATTCGCCGGTTATGATTGATCCCTGCTGTTTTTGCGCAGTTGTCGCAAAGTCAGCACTCCGCTCTTTAGCATGTCGACTTCCGCCTGCTGCCTCAATTTGTCTTACGTTTCCTTGCGATCCTGCAGCGGTTAATGCTACCTACAATTTTCCAGTGCCCAGAACATGCTTTTGTACCACCATCGGTGGGAATATTAAACATTTTTGACAGCCATTTTGCTACAGCACTCTTCGTAAATCTACTTGACGTGTTGAGCACGAACTCAGTCGAAGAATTCGTAATTACGAAGATTTTTCTCAAAAAACCAGAGCTACCCCAATCTCTTTGGGCGTGCGTGTGGCGGCAGGTGTGGCGGTTTTTCGGACACCTCCACACCAAAGCAGGGATCAAATGGACAATCTGCTCTTCGCACACAGTGTTTGCAGCATTTCCTCACCCCAAATATCTACTGTCCAATCAATTTTTCTATGCACTACTCGTCAGATCAGAAAGTAATCAGTTGCGTGTCTACCCCTAACCCTAGCGGAGCTTATGCTTAGTGCTGTAGCGGCTGGTTTGACCATGTCAAAAGGCACTGTATCTACTTCAATTCTATTCGCAACAAGACAAGCATAGGGTCAAATGAAAGCAGAAGAGCCAGAGATTAAAATAGTGAGAGATAGGGCGACCGATGGGCGCGGAAACCACATGAAATCTAAGCGCCAATATGGGTTAGGGTTAAACATGTGACCGATTACTTTCTGATCCGACGAGTAATGCAGTGTAACTAGGTCCAGGATGAGAACCCAACTCCCCTGATCCCGGTTTTCCAGACAATGTGATTGTCCCTTCCCCGCACCACTTCTTCGACAGATCTTCCGTTGTCTCACCCTATCTTTCACACTTAGCTTGGGCAACACGATTCGGTGAAGTCGCCTTAGGACATTACCGTACATACCACCACTGTCTATCAGCGTCTCGGAATCATAAATACTCTCATATTGCTGAAAAGACCTTTTCCTAATTTTGGAGTCGCCTTGTTGCGTCTTTGCCCCACCTGTTTACGTGGCGTACAGTACATATACGGGAACTGCAAGGCTCATCTCTTTACCTCATTACCGCAACGATATGGCCCATAGCAACGACTCACCTATCTCCACTACCGTCAAGCGCTGCCGCGACTGGCTATCGGAACATGTCCACGTGGGCGAGCGCCTCAGAGTTCCCAGTCTACGTTCGAGGTCGCGCTCCCTCTCACCTGACCCTCGATCGTCACCAGATTCCGCTGCCTCTAGCGGGATGCCTGCTGCTCTTGGGCCAATACGTACCGCTTCACCTATACTAGCCTCACCGCCCCCACCAGCCTCTACACTTGCGCCATCTCAGTCGCCGGTTGTTCCAACATCAACTCCTGTACCTACGCCTGCCTCTGTTCCTGTATTGGCCCCTGGTCCTGCGATAGCGCCCACACTCCGGCCCGTTTCTGCACCTCCGCCAGCTACGATCCAATTGTTAGCTTCTCAGACATTCCCCAAGGCCACCGTTACTCAGCAGAGCCTTCTGCCTTTAGGCCAGTCCGAAATCCGTGAACGTACGTTTATCTTGCTCGAGCAAAGACTAAGTCATGAAGAGTTGAGAGCACTGGGATGGGAAAAATACATGGGAACCACAGCAGAACATGCCAAGGGTGTCGTTGAAGGAGTGAGAAACAGTATGGATGATAGTGCGACGAAGATGGACAAGATATTAGGCTATGTCAACAAGTACTGCACAATCATCGATGTGGCTATTCAACACCAACCTCAAATCACTGCTTTAGTATGGGCTGGAGTACGCACGTGCATTCAGGTGTGTATTCGCTCGTTTGAATGATTCGCATATCGCTCTCCCTGATGCCTGCTACCCTACTATTTTGGTTAGCGCTCTCGTGTGTCCCTTTCAGTTTTATTGGAAAGACATTGTCATTCCGCATTACTAAGACTAGAAGAACCATATAGTCCAGTCCATATACGCAATGTCACTGTTGGTACCAGTACGCTAACTACGTCATTAGTTGGCTACGAATCGCTACGAAACATTGGCGGGTCTTGAATTGGCTACTGAGACTATTGCAACTACTTTGGTAAAGTGTGAGTTTTACCACCGAGTATATCATTCGTTCGCCGAAAGCTCCGAATCCAGCACTCCCGACGATCAACAACTATTCGGCACCCTTGAGGACCACCTTCCGCATCTTTATGCTCTTGTAATCATTCTTTCGGTAAAGGCAAACTCCTACTTGAATCCGCGGAACAAAGCAGGTAGGATATAAATTCCGCATAGTTAGTTCTAGACATGCTTATATAACACTCAAAACTCTAGGCGCTATAATCAGAGCAATTCAACCATTTTCTATCGAGTTTAAGCCGTTGATAGATGAAATCACCGATAAGGAGCGAGCCCTTCGGGAACTCGCACATAGCGCCACCATGGTGAAAATAATAGGTAAGCATTACCCTGAAGCTTGGCGCCGTCAATTCCTTCCAAATGGCTTTATTGGATTTCCCTGATAGCATGACCTTGTCTTCTCAACAGCTATGGCTGATGCTAATCGGCAGAGGACTCCCAAAGCTTGCACGAGCTCAAGAACGGCATGGATGATTGGGGCCAAGTTTTGGAGAATAAATTAGAGTGTGGGTTACCCTCTGTATTCGACGCCGTTAAAATTCTAACTGTCGCAGGTACTTACCGCATTGTGCAAGATACCAGTAGTAAATTGGCGGATCTTATTGACAGTATGTCGTCGGTTTAAACTCTTGTCAATGCTTGCATTTATTGCTGTTAATGTACTCACTAAGGATCATAGAAAATGAGACAGAAACGCTCATTCGTTGTCGGACATGGCTTGGTGCCCTGCAAAATACTAATTCGGAGTACCGAAACAACCAGAAGCACCTGGCTCAAGGAACATGTACATGGATACTGGAAACCAAGGAATACCTAGAGTTCTCTGAAACACAGGAACAGAAACATCTTTGGGTCAATGGAATACCAGGTATGAGCACATGCCCAGACCAAAACTTAAAGTGTAGTACTTCGAATAACATGTTGACATATCTTGCCACTGTAGGTTCCGGCAAATCAGTCCTCTCCAGCTTTGTTATAACGCAGACACAAGATCATCCAGTGACTGATCTACGGGTATTATTCTTCTTCTGTAAGGATAGCAGCCAAGAAACATCTACAGCGGCAGCTATAGCGTCCAACCTAATTGATCAACTTATCGGTCAAAACCCTTTGAAATCGCTGTTTAAAATCCTCAATAATGCCCGCATCATACACGCCAAATCCGACAAATGTACAGACTTTGAGACCCTTTGGGATATATTTGTCAGCATGGCTCGTAAATTTCCTACTAGGATAATGGTTGTTGTCGATGCCCTGGACGAATGCCAAACAGACAGGTCAGCACTAATGGATCGAATATTGTCATCCAACGAGGAAACTGGTGGGAACATCCGATTCTTCTTAACAAGCCGTTGGGAACGCGACATCTACGACAAATTTACTAGTCACAATAACATAATTCCTTGTCTAATGAGCGTAGACGCAGATATTGAAAAGTTTGTGGTCCAGCGCGTAGAGGAATTTCAGCACCTACAGGAATCCCATCTGAAACGACGCATCACCAATGAGGTCCCCAAAAAGTCCGCAGGAATGTTTAGATATGCGACTTTATTACTTCACGAGCTTGACTCGCCTTCTACAACCGATATTACAGACCTGCTTAATGCTCCCCCCAAGGACTTAAATGAGATGTATGTGCGTATTTTGCTGCGGTTGGATTTGGCATACCCCAATTCTCGAAGTCGACAGATGCGCAAAAAAATCTTATCCTGGGTTGCAGTGGCAAAACGGCCGCTCTCAGTAAAGGAATTAGCATATGCGTGTGCAGTAAAGGATAATGAAACTAGTTTTGACCCTACCAAAAGGGTTCTTGCTACCGGCAGATACCTTTTGGATAACTGTGGTCCATTGATCGAAATTCTGGATGACAAGGTGCAATATACTCACTTGTCAGTCAAAGAATTCTTGCTTCAGAAGCAATATGGCTTCACTCGGATGCAGAAACAAGCGGAAGAATGCTTACTTGACGAGGGGGAGGCACATGCTTCAGTCGGTATCACATGCAGTGAGTACCATATCCTGAGAGCAGATTTTTAGTTAGGGGATTGCACAAAGGGACTTGATACCATCACGCTGTTGCCAGACATGTCCTCTGAGATAGTATGCCTGGTGGTGTTGTCCCAACGTTCCTACTCATCTAGTCCTTTTTTAAGATGTTGTGAAAGCCTAATATTGGGGGTCGAATCTAGTCGCGTTACTGCGAAGCAGTCAATTACCCGAAGAGGAAGTCATATCGTTCTCGCATCCACTGTACTACTTCGTTGCTTATTGGCTACACCATTCCGCTGCCGCTACAGCTGCTGCTGAAACTCCGGTATCAAGCACCTCATCCAATATTTCGGATATAGTTTTCCAGTTCTTCCAAGATGATAACGCATTTCGGGCTTGGGCGAAAGTTTTCCCTAGGGACCCAACCGAAGTCCCCGAATACGGCGAGCACTACACATGGCTGTCTCCCTATGATGCTCAGCCACTTCATATTTCGTCTTCATATGGCCTTACTGGGGTGGTAGAGCGACTTATTGGGTTAGGGTTAGAACATGCTATAGAAATTGACGCACCAGACAACATGGGAAGGACGCCGCTTTTTTGGGCCGTTTGGAGCCAGCACGAGGCTATATCCAGGCTGCTAATCGACAACGGCGCTGGAGTCTCTATTGTTGATAAACGCAGATTCACACCACTTCATATTGCCGTCGAGAGAAGGGACGAATCCATAGTCCGAATACTGATCGATAAAGGTGCCAACGTGTCAACAGCTAATGAGCATGGAGACACTCCGCTGCACATAGGTGCATGGCGAGGGCACGATAAGACGACCAAATGGCTGATCGAGAGAGGCGCCAATATTTCAGCCACCAATACTAGCGGATTTTCGCCTCTACATGTTGCAACAAAAATGCAGAATACAACTACAGTCCAGCTGCTGGTCAACGAGGGCGCCAATGCTTCAGCTACCGATAAAGATGGACAGTCACCTCTACATGTTGCTGTGGCGAACGGATGCACGGACATGGCGAAGCTACTGATCGATCTGGATGCTGACATCTCGGCAACAAATAACAAGGGGCAAACACCGCTGTTCACTGCAATATCATATCCGCGAATGTTCGGCATGTTGGAAATGCCATGTACGCCCGCCACCTCCACGCAAAATATACAATATCACGTTCCACCCTCAACGGGACTCGAAATTGTCAATTTACTAATCGAAAACGGCGCCAACGTCTCGGCCGCTGATAAGGATGGAGTCACACCTTTGCACGTCGCCGCCCAACTGGGGAAGGTGGAGGCAGCTCGGCTATTAATCGACAAAGGCGCTAACGTTTCCATCGCTCATCAGATCAGCGCCACACCACTGCACGACGCCGCGATTCAGGGGCACGTGGAGGTAGCTCAGCTACTGGTCGACAAAGACGCCAACGTTTCGGTCGCTAGTTCGAGTGGAATCACACCGTTGCACTTCGCCGCGTTTGTGGGGCATGTGGAGTTAGCTCGGCTATTGATTGACAAAGGCGCTGATGTCTCGGCCGCCGATTTAAATGGAACCACACCCTTGCACCTCGCCGCGTTACATGTCGCCGCGCTTCACGGGACAGGGCAGGTAGAGGTAAATCTGGTATTAAGAACTGTTAATATCTCTGTTGTTGATGGTATGGGAGAATCGTTGAATGTTAAATTGCGGGAGGCAGTCTCGGCGGCTGCTCAGCTACTCCTCGGCCAGAGCGCTGTCATTTCGGCTGTTGATGGCGAGCGAGTACCGTTTTTTGCCGAGTTGCGCATGTTTGAGGTAGCATTTCAAGCGTTTGCCGACATGCGTGCTCAAGTCTCAACAATTGATGGCAAAACAGCTCAGTTATATGCTGCCTTTGTCAAGGTATACCCATGGCTGGCCGAGGAGGGGACTAACGTCTCAGCTGTTGATGGCGGGTGGGTACTATCAGAGGCTGGGTATCGCAGGCAACTGGAGGCAATTTGGCTTCTGTTCAATAAAGACGCTAACATCTCCGCGGTTGATGGCGAGGGAGCACAATTTTATGCTAGATTTTGTGAGGTAGTGGATGCGTATTGGTCTCTGGTGAACAAGATTGCTAAAGTTCCGGCTGTTGATAGCAAAGGTGCACAATTAAACGCTGCGTGTCGCGGGGTTTTGGAGGCAGATCGACTTCTGAACGACTATATCGCTACAGTCCCAGCTGTCACTACGGATAAGAACTTCAATACACGACTGTGCACCAATTTGGCCACTGAAAAGGAATTCATGGTCCAACTGCTGATCGGAAAGGGAGCCAACGTCTCGGCTGTTGATAAAGATGGACAGACACCGTTGCATTTGGCTGCATCTAGTGGGAATGTGAAGGCAGCTCTACTACTGATCTACAAGAGCCCTGAAGTCTTGGCTGTTAATCAGAGCGGGTGGACACCGTTACACACCGCCGCTTATCACGGACACATCGAGACGGCTCGACTACTGATCAACATGGGCGCTGATATCGCGGCTGTTGATGGGACTGGGAGTACACCACTGCACCTTGCGGCTCAACAGGGACACATTGAAGCTGCCCGACTGCTCATCGATAATGGCACTAACGTTTTGGCTGTTGATCAAAGTGGGTGGACACCGTTGCACTCCGCCGCTTATGACGGACAGACCGAGGTGGCTCGACTACTGATCAACATGGGCGCTGATATCGCGGCTGTTGATGGGACTGCGAGTACACCACTGCACCTTGCGGCTCAAGAGGGACACATTGAAGCTGCCCGACTGCTCATCGATAATGGCACTAACGTTTTGGCTGTTGATCACAGTGTGTGGACACCGTTGCACTCCGCTGCTTATGACGGACAGACCGAGGTGGCTCGACTACTGATCAACATGGGCGCTGATATCGCGGCTGCTGATGGCACTGGGAGAATACCACTGCACCTTGCGGCTCAAGAGGGACACATTGAAGCTGCCCGACTGCTCATCGATAATGGCACTAACGTTTTGGCTGTTGATCAAGGTGGGTGGACACCGTTGCACTACGCCACTTATTATGGCCAGACCGAGGCGGCTCGACTACTGATCAACATGGGCACTGACATCACGGCTGTTGATGGCACTGGGAGAACACCACTGCACCTTGCGGCTCAAGAGGGACACATTGAAGCTGCCCGACTGCTCATCGATAATGGCACTAACGTTTTATCTGTTGATCAATGTGGGTGGACACCATTGCACTCCGCCACTTATTACGGACAGACCGAGGTGGCTCGAGTACTGATCAACATGGGCGCTGATATCGCGGCTGCTGATGGCACTGGGAGAATACCACTGCACCTTGCGGCTCAAGAGGGACACATTGAAGCTGCCCGACTGCTCATCAATAATGGCACTAATGTTTTGGCTGTTGATCAATGTGGGTGGACACCGTTGCACTCCGCCACTTATGATGGACACATCGAGGCGGCTCAATTACTGATCGACAAGGGGGCTGATATCTCGGCTGTCACTACAAATGGGTGTACACCACTGCACCTTGCGGCTCAAGAGGGACACATTGAAGCTGCCCGACTGCTCATCGATAATGGCACTAACGTTTTGGCTGTTGATCAAAGTGGGTGGGCACCGTTGCACTCCACCACTTATTACGGACACATCGAGGCGGCTCAATTACTGATCGACAAGGGGGCTGATATCTCGGCTGTCACTACAAATGGGTGTACACCACTGCACCTTGCGGGTCAAGAGGGACACATTGAAGCTGCCCGACTGCTCATCGATAATGGCACTAACATTTTGGCTGTTGATCAAAGTGGGTGGGCACCGTTGCACTCCACCACTTATTACGGACACATCGAGGCGGCTCAATTACTGATCGACAAGGGCGCTAATATCTCGGCTATCACTCCATATGGTCGTACACCACTACACCTTGCGGCTCAAAAGGGACATGTCGAAGCTGCTCGACTACTCATCGACCACGGCACTGACATATCGGCTGTTGATCGCCTTGGATTTACACCACTGCACATTGCTATAGGATACGGATACATTGACACAGCTCGACTACTGATCGACAACGGCACTGATATCTCGGCTTCCACTACGAATGGACATATTCCACTGCATATTGCCGCTCAAAAGGGACACGTTGAAGCTGCTCGACTACTCATCGACCATGGCACTGACATTTCGGCTCTTGATCGCCTTGGATTTACACCATTGCACATTGCCATAGAATACGGATACATCGAGGCGGCTCAATTACTGATCGACAAGGGCGCTAATATCTCGGCTATCACTACATATGGTCGTACACCACTACATGTTGCGGCTCAAAAGGGACATGTCGAAGCTGCTCGACTACTCATCGACCACGGCACTGACATTTCGGCTCTTGATCGCCTTGGATTTACACCACTGCACATTGCCATAGAATACGGATACATCGACACAGCTCGACTACTGATCGACAACGGCACTGATATCTCGGCTGTCAATACAAATGGGCATACACCACTGCACATTGCCGCTCAAAAAGGACACGTTGAAGCTGCTCGATTACTCATCGACTACGGCACTGACATCTCGGCTGTTGATAAGAGTGGGTGGATGCCATTGCACTTTGCCGTTCATCACGGACACAAAGATGTTGCTGAAATTTTGGTAGCGAATCGTGTCGATCTGAATGGAGATGGAAACAGTCTAACGGCACTAGCCTTGGCTGTATCTACTGGCAACCTAGAAATTGTGCAACTGCTGATTGATAGTAACGCTAATCCAAACCTATTCAGCTCCTATTATGGATGCCCTCTACAGATTGCTGTAGTAAGTGGCCGTACCGATATTGTTGAGATTCTTCTGCATGCGGGAGCAGATCAGTACATAGATGAACATGGTTGGAGCCCGAGGCTTTGTGCTCGAGATTTTAAACATCAACAGATACTCGATATGCTCCCCCAGATCCACACAATGGATTCCAGTGCAGTCGGGTTGCCTCAGCTCTCTTCCTGGAGCGACAAGCACAAGTCATCGCGATTGACGATGGATAACAATCACCTTGATGTCATATATGAGAGAGGTATTACTGGCAAGTGTGTGTATGCCATGCATCTCGCTGACGCATCTCGCTAGCATTTTCGCATATGAGCAGCGTACATAGCTTGCTGGAGGTGGCTTTAGTCCAAGCAAACCATCCCATCCGTCCTGGAGCAACAAAGTTTTATTTTGAAATCACCGTAATCGATGAAGGCGACCAAAGGTAAGCATATTTCAGGAAACGCTGTTGCAAGAGATATGGCAGTAATGTAGTAAATAGTATTGTGGGAATTGGTTTCGGAAACAGCTTTACCCATGTCGGTAACATGCCAGGGTGGTTGAACGGCTCTTTTGGATACCACGGCGATGACGGAAAGAAGTTCTCTGAATCCGGTGTAGGGGAGGATTATGCCGAAACATTTGGGACGGGTGATGTTGTTGGCTGTGGCATTGACAATGGAGAGATCTATTTTACTAAGAATGGACGGAATCTCGGTGAGAATTCAGGATAGAGAGTATATTGGTTTGGATGCGGCTAACGTCATTAGGAATTGCATTTCGTGGAATTGGCGGTAGATTGTTTCCGATAGTCGGTATGAAAAGTGGGGGAGCACATATTCGTGCGAATTTCGGTAGCTCGGACTTCTGTTTCAGATAAAGGGTTGGCATATACGGCGGGGCGTGGTTTTTATGACTTTGTCGGCGGGTATTACAAAGGAGGTTGGTTTGTAACTTGAATCATGCTCACCATTCTAAGTCTTATTCGTTGCCTGCTTCTTGAGAGCCTCAAGAAGCTCTTGGACCTGATGAACTTCCTTGATTTTGATAAGACCGGCTTTCTTCTGTGACTTCAAACATTCTACCCCTCGAATTACTGTATCCCACAGCCTATTTCTGCGGTCTGCGATAAGAATCTTGGAGTACTGAAAAGTCTGATTATTTGTAGTCTTATCCGCAGGATTTAGGACCGTAGATGTACAACTACAAAATCTATCTTTAGCCTTTACAAGTGCTCAATAGGGTTCGATATCTATTATTACCTTCTCTATGCGCCAGATATTCTCAGAGGCTATAGATATCTTCAGAGACTGTAGATATCTTCAGAGACTGTAGATATCTTCCTTGGCGTAGATATCTATAGGCTCTGTAAATACACTTGATATCTGCCATATGAAACCGGGCCCATCTATGTCAAGGGCGGCTTTCCAGATTATGACCACATCTGATCGATCTACGAATCTGTAGATTATCGGGCGGTCGATCAGACCGCTTCGGAACACTGCCTGCATCTTCCCGTTTTCCAGCTGGCAGCCCGCCCGACTGCTTTCCAAAGCTCCCGCCGGTGTCATGGCTAGTACTAACATCAACCCATTTGATTCAGGTGCGCAATAGCAGCTAGAAATATCCCTCCAAGCGCAATTCTTTCGCCCGCTGCAGAGCACTGGATCCCACACTCCCATCTTCCGTTGATCCGAGTAGTATACATACATGAATGGATCGTAACGTATAAAGTCTGTGCGTTGATTACCTAGTAAAAAGTCTAAAGATCTAAGATGCGTATAGAAGGGAAGAGTAAAGTGTAAATCATAAAACGCAGTTACGACCAGGCGGTCTTGTCTCGCTCCAGACGTTAGCAAGGGAAGTAACCCTCGCCCTGGGCCTCGGTAACTCTAACCCTGCCAAATCTGAAGTGTTAGTTAAGCGAGGTACCAGCGGGTAATTAAACACGCCACATTGGGAAGGATGGGTGCGAGACAAGGTGACGTCGTGCACCTTAGGGAGGCTGGCAACAGCTTCTGTGGCTTGTACGTAGATAACCTACCGTATAAGGGCTAGTTTCGGGATCTGGCACAGAAATAGGGGAGCGAACGTTCAGTATACCCTGTCCGCAGGGGTAGGCAGTTTCCCGTACCCTGTCTACCCACGCCACTGTGCAAACTTAGAGAAAGCGGATTGGAGTGGTGTCTTTGCAGCTCCAGCAGCGGAGGAGATTACTCTGTGTGCGTGGGTAAGGGAAGTGCCAAAAGTTCGGGGGAAAACCAACATTTTTAAGTGTTCTGGGTGCTCGGGGCAAGGGTTCTAAGAGTGTTGATGGGAGTGTATGCAGTAAAAGTATAAAAGGAGATTTTGTTTTCAATGGGGGGATAGGGGGGCAGCTTCCTGGTCAGGGCAGCTGAGGAGGGGCGAGAGGTAGAGAAGTAGAGAGTCTATTAATAAATAAATGTTTCTTTATTATTACAAAAAAGTCTTTAGTTCTATAGTATATGTTTTCAACACACAGCTTCGCGCAGTGTGTTTACTGTGTCCACAACTCGATTACATCTGTGTTGTTTGTCCCTTTGCATGTGACTGACGCATTCCTTGAATACCATTGTGGAGTCTTCCTCATTCAGAGTATATTTCGATATCTGCCCACTGGTGCATTCATTTTGGGTTTGTTGCATACATGCAGTTCACATATTTCAATAGCAATATCAAAGTGCACCGGCTGAAGATTATATGCATATGTTTCCATCCGTATCATAGTTGAATACTCACTTGTTATGTAACTACCAAGTGGTAAGGCACCATATTGCTTGACGTCCCAAATATACGCAATGGCGTGCTCCCAAGGGATGTTCGTATTTTGAAAAACACTGCACACGCAAGTTCGCCAGGCTAGGTCCACAATTTAACCGCCGACAAGGCCAAGTGTGACAATTGTGTGGGTAATCTGGTGTTGGTGTGCATTTTCCCTGGCATGTTGAATTTTGTCATGTACAGTTGGCAGCCATGGTTGCACAGACGCATTCCACTTTGCAATAACTTGCAGCTTTGAAAACCATTTGTTCATCGTATGGTCCGAAATAGCTTGTATTTGTTCAATGATTGCTAGCTGTCATGTATTTCGTAGGATGGCATTGAGCTGCTCTGCGGCATTACAAGTTCATTGACCACATTGACATTGTGTGGCATCTGGAATATACGCTGTTACCGAAATGCTTGCATTTACTGTCTGTAGGTAATCGGCCGCATGTGGATGCTGGATGTGTAAGTGTAGCCTTGCTTGTTAATTCTTGGCATTGGTAGTTGAATTTGCTATACCACAGAAAGAAGACAAGTGTATCTGGCCCCATCGCTGAATGAAGTTACACTTCAAGTGGTGTAAACACAAAAGATGTGCAACATTTGAACCGAGCATTTCTTCTGCCGACAGCAGTCCCTTATCTTGATCAATGATGATTGTAGCATTGAGAATTTGTGGGACTGAATAGCTGAAATGGCGAAAACAATACTTCCACATATTTTTGGTATTTCGTTCAACCATTGCCCATGTGAGTAGACGATACTGACCATTTGCATCAACTGTAACTGCTAATAATAGAGTCTGAGAGTAAAATCCTTTCAAAAATGTCCCATCAATGGCGATAAATTGACGACCGGAAATAAATGATAATTGCGATTGTATAGGGCAGATCAACACGCGTCGAAATGTGGTTTTATTTTTGTTGTCATCGGGATGCTTGGTGCTGTCAGTATTCATTTAGCAAAACAGATTTGCAGCTGTAAGTGCAGCAAGATATCTTGGTAAAAGTGGAAATTGTTCCCCTTCTGGTTGTGCGCATGCCACGAAAAGTATCGATGTGCACTGTTCTGCAGCTGGGAAAATAACTTGTTCACCATATCGGGAGTCGAATCACGTTCATGATTGCTTGTGGTTTTGTATCTCGGCGAATTGGAATTATCTCAACAACAACACGTTGCAACCATGAGGGTGTATTTGCTGTAGCCTGCGGTTGAACTGCTGACCCCATACAGCTATGTAACGTGTTGATTATAGTTAGTATCCAAATGCACTGATTGTCTATATTGGAATGTTTTGCCGAAGCATACACCTGCCATGTACAGCTGGATTTTTGCTCGGCACATCAGTAATCAATTCGCATTTTGTCTTGGTGGTGAACTTGAACTTTGAACTGTGCTGCAACTGACCAATTTTGCCCTGCTGCAACAAGATCTGAAGTAGAAAAAATCTGGCCTGCTTCAATCATTGTGGAGTAAGTGAGTAAGTTAAATAGAGAAGTGAGAAGAAAGAATGAATTGGTGCAGCCTATCTTGCCTACTGAGCGCTCAGATCACCAAAGTTTGCTCTCTAATCCGCTTTCTCTAAGTTTGCACAGTGGCGTGGGTATACAGGGCACGGGAAACGTTCGCCCCCCTGCGGGCAGGGTATACAGAACGTTCGCTCGAAATAGGGATCTAGTGGGCCACGTGGGCGCTTACCGAACGGTAACACATCAACGTTCTCCGTTTAAGTTCCTGAGCTAGCAGCAACGTTGCATGCCTTACCCCACAATTCGATCTGCCGGTATTACCGAGGTACATCCCGTCACCGAGATACACTCTGCTGGTATCAGATTTGTCTTATCGCATCTCATATTGCTCTTTTCAGTGTAGTGATCCTTATAAGATAACACTAAACCTCGGTAATTAACCGATTGTCATATTACTCTATTCTAAGCTCGGAAACTCTATCCAAAGAACGAATGGCATCTGTCGTCTATCTAATCTTATCTATATCCTTATCTTCCAACCCATTGGCCAGACATCTGCTACAACGATTATAACTTACTTGCAGGACAATAACTAAACCACAGGCTATCAGCTTGAACTTGCATAAACCATCACTCGATCGACGAAAGACTGCCGGCTTAACTGTGCATAGCCGGCTACAATCATACCGTGCCAATGCCGAACGGGAGCCGCAATACCTAATTGCAGTATGCGGTGCTCTAAAAACATCACCTGTCAGGCGGCGGTGTGTTGACTAAGGATTAGGCCCGAAGGTCATTGGAAATAATGCGGGCACTAGATTATGCACGGAGGACGAAGTTGAGCAGGAGGCCACGTGGTGTCAGGAAACACTGAGCAAGGTTCTGGACGTCACAGCAAACAAAAATCAGGATCTGCGCAAAGTTGACAAGGTGGTGGAATGGCGACGTCAAGGCAAGAAGAGAGACACTCAGGCGAGAAATGAGAAGATGTTGACTGCACTCGGATGGAGCAGCCTGAGCGAAAGGTGAGCTGCCGAAATCTCTTTGGAAATACAAAGCCAAAGGTAGAGCGGTTACTTGTAGAACCTCTGAGGAGATGGGGTCGGGAGAGCAGCAAAATATGATGACAGTTGTGCGGGCGCGACTGTGGAGGTTCTAAATGACAGAGAAGGGAACCAAGCGAATACCGCTATACAAAATAAGGAGATCCTGAGGTTCGAGTCCTTCCCTCTAAATGAAGAGGACCAATTCTATGAGCTACTGATGGCCGGTTGTATGCACAGGATAGTTACTGATATAGCAGTCAAGAAGGCCCTATAGTCCAATGAGGCATGAGGTCACCAGGCACGGACAAACTGTCCTTGGGAACTGTTCACCTACTATGGAAATGGGATACAGAGAGGATCGTGGGACTGACAAAAGTGTCAATACACACCAAAAGGCATCCAGCAGTCAGGAATTGAGCCAGTGGAGTTGTGATGTTGACACCTGGCAACGACTATTATAAGAAATGAAAAACGTACTGCCCGATGTCATGACTCACCTGCGTAGGAACGGTCATGGAGTCGGTAGTTGTGGAACGACTGTCAGAAATGGCCAATTCAAGGGGATTACTAAGTGGTGGACATGTTGCCAACAGACAGAGGCGGTCTGGGAATGATGCAGCAGCCATCATTGTTGACACAGCACATGCAGCATAGACGGACGGCAACATAACTGGTCTGATTCTGCTGAGTGTCCAGACAGCATTCCCAAGTGTCACAAAACGATGGCTGGTGAACGAAATACACACCAACCATATAGATTGAGATCTCATGCTATGGACAGAGAGTTATCTCTCCGAAAGATGGGTAGAACTTCTCATTGAGAGTAATGCCAGAATGACACACCCAGTGGAGGCGGGGGTCCCACAGTGTTGAGATCAATCGAGTACGAATAGAGATATTGAATTGACTATCGTACAAAAGTGATTGTCTAAAGAGCAAAGAGAGAGAAAGACAGGCGAATATATATGGGAAAGGAGAGAGCATACTCGGCGAAGCCGAGTATCACATCCGGAGACCAATGCCGGGCATCACTGCCTGGGCTAGCCCTACTCCTCAGCATGGGGGCAGGCGAGGCCAATGGGGGCCGTAAGCCACCGGCCTCATGTCCGCAGCGTTAGGCCGAAAGCCACACAAGCCATCGGGCCAAATCCCGTGCCAACACACAGGGCTCACCTGTATCACAAATCCTCATTGCAATATTCACCTGAGGACTAATCAAGTGAGTTGAGGAGTACTTTTCAGATGGAAGACTGTCATTTGTGGATGACCTTGGCTGGGTGGCGACCTGAAGCAATCGTAATCAGGTCGTCACAAATCGTGAAAACCATGCTGCATACAGCATTGAATGAGAGTGCTGGCAGCGGCCGCAGTTTGATCCAGCAAAAGCTGAGACAGCGCTGTTCACATGTAGATAAGGCCCCAAGAAGCACCTCCAGCCGAAGCTGACACCAATATACGAGTAGGAGACAGCTTGTTACAATTGATCAAAGATGTAACATGGAGGCTGCGAGACTGGATAGATGTGCACCTGACACTTCAGAAGCACCATAACCGATACATGAAGAGAGCCACACTGGCCGAAGCCACAATCCGAATCCTTACAACGATGTATGGGGTTGTCCCAGAGAGCATCAGAGCTGGCCAAATAGCTGGTGAACAGGAGGTTGCACAGTATGGCAGGGAGCTGTGGTGGGATTCTTAAGAAATAGGCAGGTGAGATAATCTCCAACTTCTTCCAAATGGACAAGCAAGATCCATTGTGGGCGTGCTGCCCACGACACCACAGGGTGCAAGGAGAAGAGAGCCCGGGCTTATACACATGGCTGTAATCTTTGACTCCTGAATAGAAAGATTTACATCTAGACTAACAAACTCATGTAGTAACAAGTTAAAGGAGCGACACCAAAACCCCGCTTACGGTGTACCGATATGCAGAGTCGTCAAGTAAGAGCATCAGCATGGCCAGACAACAGAAGATGTCAACTTGGTGGAGCTGGGCAAAGAATCTGTGGTCAGGATGATTATACCGGACGAACATACCGCAGCCTACAGAACCACGCAATGCTGGGCATGAGAGTGATGCCAATCTGGGAGTGGGGGTCTCGATGTGGTGGAGAAATGGATCAGACACAGAGCATGGCCGAGTGTGAGCCCCAGCACTGTGCAAACCTGGAAATCAATGGAAGTCCTGCCCCAGCAATCTGTGCACTGGACACATGGATTTCGTTCATGCTGAGCTGTGGCTGCTGACATTCGAGCTCAATGTGATGATTGACTAGCGATAATCAATACAACAAGACAGAGTGAAGTTGGTGGCAGTTGTGAGTGATTTGCATGCTGCCATCTGACGGATGTCACAACTGGACGAGCACCCTGGACAGTGATTTGGCAGACGAATGATTCTAAGGGTGCCGGCCCTCGTCACCCATGGCATCGCAACGGTGAAATATTAGATCCCAGGGTAGTCATGGATCCCCATGCACGAAGAAGAAGCCACTAAAGGAAACATAGCCAGACAGGCCAACAAACGCATCACAGTTGAACGACTACACACTTTTGCTTTGAATTGAGGCAGACGGATCTGCCAACCAAGATTAGCAGTTTCTGCCCAAAGAGAGCACCGGCAAAAATCACCTTACGCAACGCGTAACTCATAGAGAAGCTGTCTGTGGTCCTGTAATCCATAGCATATTTGATGCATGGCACTATAATGTCCTATGGACTTGCATGTGGACACCGACAGTATTATATCAATTGTCCATGATGACGAGAAATTACGCTAGATTCGAAGAGATGCGGGAGAGCCAGAGGCCAGTGCTTGGGGGCGGTGAATCTTCACATGTACTGCTAGGGAATGTGGGATAGCCGGAGGAATGATGTCTCTGGCCAAGGATTCTGTACATATCGAGCTATGGATCGCGAGAGAGCCAGGTCTGATGCCTCTGGTCAAGCATTGTCTAAATATGCAGCTATTGATCATGGGCGAGCCAAGACTGATGCATAAGGTAAAGTGATTTCAACCTATTGAGCTATAGATCGTGGGTGAGTCGGAGGCCTGTCACCTCGAACAAGACTTATACAGATCAAGCAATGAAACACCGCAGGGTCAGAGCAATAGGACGCATGATCCTCTGTTGCAACCCTAACATCTCCTAATCTTCATCATTGTCCTGCTGTTCAACCTCCTCGTCTTCTTCGTCCTCTTGGTTCTTGTCAATACTGGCAATCTGGTTCTTGAGGTATTCCTCTGGCCAAGCAGAGTCATTGGCAGTCTGTATGTCTCCTTCAGCTTCCAGTGGTTTGGGCCAGAAATGATTGATCATGACTAGGTCGATTGTAATATTCACAGAGTAGTATCTTGTACCAGGGATCTGAAGCAGGTGCGCGGCTGTTCATGTTGACTTGACATTAACTATGACAAGGTCAGCCTAGTTTCGATGGAATACTCTGGTGGAGACTCTACAAAGCCCATCACAAGGTAAACAAACGTCTTTGTTTTCAAGCCAGAGCTTCTGCAGAAGATCAATGCATCTCATCTGAACGCCATCCTGTAGCCATAGAATCCTCACAAGTTGTGCCAGTCCTAAGTCCCCTACATTGCCGTTCAGCGGCTCACCTACCTGGAACCACACAAAGTTGTTCAGAGGATCAGAAATGCGAAACGATAGGTCACCTGTGCAGTGCATCATGTCGGCAATGGAATCACAACCGCTGTCGGACTGGAAGCGGGTCACTGGATCCTAGAGCACTTTGAACTGGGTGGCACTGATCCCACTGATGCTCCTTCTATCAGGTGTGGGAATATCCATGTCCTATCAATAGTCTCGATATATGTACTCTACAAGTGGAAAGTTGTACATTGGAAGATGCTCGTTCTTGTCAAGAAGTCCTTCAGTCTGGGAGATTGCATCCCACAAACTTGGATATATCCATTATCCTTGCGCAATCTGAGGGGTAAATTCTCCAGTGACGGCACTGACTCACAGTTGCATTTGTTGACAACAATTTGATCCTTGTGTCAGTATAACTGAACTGCCTCCTGGATTTCGGGGGTCCAGTAGGCTTCCTCAGCAAGCTGCCAGCGGTAAAGGCAGCACACATGGAGGAAATGGATGTGTGACCGTTCGTTGAGAATCTGCCATTTGGACTGAATGTTGCGATTTGACACGTGACAAGGGTCCATCCACATGATGGGATGTTTCATTTGATGTGTTTCGAAGCGGTTGTAGCGGAAATTTCGGATCAGGAGATCGCACATCGTAGCTTCCGTAGGAAGCTACTAGAAATATACGCTTCGTTTCGAGGAGCGTAGGGAGGGAGTAGCCGAAGCGAGATAGTTGATTGGCTAGAACCAAGAAACAAAAGAGAGAAGAAAGAAAGAGACGAGGTGATGATGGGTGAGGTCTGTCTGAGTCGTGGTGTCGGATGCCATCCAGCAAAGGTTAGTCAACATTGTCAATGGTGTGATGCAGAGCTGCGATTACCCGAAACCAGCCACGTACCCACTCAAATGCGTGGCTTTGTACTGGTGGGATCCGTTCTCCCACCACAACTCCTCCCCAGCCATCTGGTGCGAAGCACGTGGTACTCCTCTGCTGCCATCGTCCTCCTCCTCGTCCTGACCGTCATCTCCGTATGCCCAAGATTCCACCCGTTATCAGTAACATGCAGAATTAACTCCGAATGCAATCGCCAACCAGCAAACGAAAAAAGCAAGAAGAAGGGAACGAGAAACAAGAAAGAAACAGGAAGCCAACGAAAACCCGGCCCAAAAACCCACTTTATCCATTCGTCCAATGAAGTCTCCTCCACTCATATTTGGTCCCGTTTGCAGTCAGTGGTTATGGTCCCGTTTACTGTCGGTGCTGATTCTCCCAAATCGTGTCCTCCTCGCTCATACCATCGTCCTGGTTTGACGAGACGGTGTTCACTTTCCCATTACCACTTTGCCCATACCTTCGTCCCGGATTAACGAGACGGTGCTCACTCCGCTAGCCTTATCCTCCATCCCTGTCAAGCCCGCTTGACCTCCGTAGCCTTCGGGTGCGCTTGTCGCTGTTGTATCCTCCATGAGTTCTCTCTGTCCCCTTCAATTGCACCATTGTCAAGTGCGCATCGCTCCCATGTCCAACAAGTGTGGGTCACTCTTCTGAGTCCACATCTCCTCCAAGTCCACTTCTCTCCTCCTTGTGAATCCCCCGCCTCCACGTTCACCTCCCCGTCCCGATTGCTGCGTTTCTCCTCCGTGTGCGCTACTAATCAGTGGTGGTGAAAAAAAATGACATTTTCCCTCGCTGGTGCTTGGTGTGAAGTACACTCGGCGTACCTGTTTCCGCACGCCGTCAGCAATCCTATGCTCTATCGAATACAACGTGTTTAAAGTCAGACTGATCCCGCATTCATTCCAGTCGTATGGCGAGTGGTGTGCGGGATGTGTATCTTGGACAGGGTTGCAAATCTACATTGACCTTCTGAGATCGTGCGAAATGCTCCATGACCTCTGGCAATAGCTGGGTCAAATGTTCCGTTGAGAGCAGCGGTGCGGAGGGACATGTCGGTCGAGCTGGAGATGGGGCTGGTGAGACTGGACGGGCTGGTGGCGATGGCAGGGATGTGAGCGATGGCGACGGTGGCAGCGCTGGTGAGTTCGAGCGAGCTTGCGATGGTGATGGTGGTGGCGGTGGTGGTGGTGGTGTCGAAACAACTCGACGCCCTGAATGTGCATAGTCCCTCATTGTGCAGTCACCGCGGGCAGCCGGTGCCAATGGAGTCTCCTGTCCCACACGCCCAACCACTAGTCTATCACGGTTATTGATACTTACAACACCATCCTCCAGGTCGTTACGCAAATCGACACACTTCAGGAGGTGATGCTGACCGCTGCAGTAATGTCATGGGGGCACATCTCGTTGCTGCGAAAGCTCTACTGGATGTTGATATTGATATGATGGCGGAAGGGCGGGCATCTTATTGAACGGCGTGGTGGGCTGTGGACGGTGCTGCTGGTCGGGCACTTGACGGTTCAGCAGAGCAGACTCCTAACGGTGCTTGGGCTGCACAACACGGTGTCGACGGACTGGCGGGCCGCAAGGTGGCTCAACACGGATTATTCCCTGTCGTACAGTCGGTCCGGCACTGATGCTATGTTGTTCAGCTGTGGGAGTTGCCGTGGGAATTGCGGCAACTGCGAAAGCCAAAGGAGCCGTGGAAGCCATGGAAGCCGTGGAAGCCGTGGAAGCCGTGGAAGCCGTGGACACCAGGAGAGCCGGAGAAGTCCTGTAAGTCTTGGGAATTGCCGGAGTCGAAGAATCAGGGAAGGCCGAAGTACATGTGGGAGCCGTGGATGAGGTCGAAGCCATTGGAGCCAGGGGCACAGGAGAAGCTATCGAAGTCGTAGATGCTGCGAGAGCCGGGCAAGTTGTCAGGGGCGGTGCGGCAGGAGCGAGAAAATCGAACATTTTCAAGTCCTCCGCAGCTGTCATTCTCGCAGCGATCCAGCCCTTGAGCTTTCCGTATTCGAATATCTGCAGTTCGAGCAAGTTGAGGTGAATCTTAGAGATCGCCTTTCTCCAGAGTCGCATGGGAAGCGCACGCAGCAACATCTCTGTCCTCTCATACTCGACCATCATGCCGGGCTCGGTGACTACTCCACTGATGTTGTCGTACGTGCCAAGGAAAGGCTTCAGCGACTCCGTAACTTCTTGACCTCTGAACTCGGCACAGAGATTCACCACATATTGATGTGTGTAGACAAAGAAATCGGGCTGGCTATCGGTAAGCCGAAACGCATCCAGCATCTCTTTCTTGAGTGCAGCACAGTCTCGGCGCTCATCACTGCGCATCCTCATCACCGTCTCACTGCTAGCTTCCATGCAGTAGTAGGAAAGGATGATGACGAAGTTTCGCCTGGAAGGGTCAGTAGCAGTGAAGGTGGCGATGCGCGCATACTTGTTGAGAAATGTCCTCACGTCAGAGCAAAGAAAGATAGGCGCGCCTGGACTACGCGGAAGTGGCATCTGATTCCGGGGTTTGGTCGTAGCCGAGATGGCCTCCACACGTAGCTGTGAGATCTCCTTGCTTCAAGCCCGCTTGTCGTGCACGTTGGCGTAGGGTTGTGGTGATTGTGCTCGTAGAGGTAATTCTCACGATGATGATGGTGGCTTCAACATCCGTAGGAGTCAAATCAACCCGTCTCTGCTTGCGATGCCAGTATCCTGGTCCTCAACTCTCCCACGTGCTATTCGTCGATCTGTCATTGCCTGGTTTTCCTCGGTGCTTGATATGTGTTCAATTCTCGCTGTGCTGTAGTATCTGCTCGCAGCCCAGTTTTCTCTGACGCATGGTTCGAGTCCCTTCGTGTCCATTCCATCCACGTCCTGATCGTCGTGCTGTCGACTGTCTCTCATCACAAGTGTATGTTCCTGTACCCTGCTTTCTGAAACGACCTCCGAGTCAGATCACCATTTGAAGCGGAAATCCTGGATCAGGAGATTGCACACGGTAGCTTCAGTAGGAAGCTATGAGAAATGGAGACTTCGTTACACAAAGCGTAGGAAGGGAGTAGCAGCAGCGAGATAGTTGATTTGCGAGAACTATGAAACAAATGAGAGAAGATGGAAAGCGATGAGATGATGATTGATGAGATCTGTCTGAGTCGGGTTGTCGGATGCCGTCCAGCAAAGGTTTTTCAACCTTGTTGATGGCGTGATGCAGAGCCGTGATGACCCAAACCCAGTCACATACCAACTCATATGCGTGGCTTTGTCTGGGTGGGAGCCGGTTTCCCACCCCACCGTCTTTGATTAAGCATCCATATCGTTGCAGTGATTCCTCAGAATGCAGTACAAGGTGAATTTTGAAGAAGTTGAAGCTGGTACATTCATGGACTGTTGAATTGAAGATATTGCGTAGGCACTTTTTGTGCTCTGCCTTTCAGAGTTCCTTTTGAGTACAGGAAATAGCTGACCCATGCTTACCCCATTCTTTGTCCTCGATGGCATGTCCGGCCATGAGTTGCCTGTTTTGATCCTTTATCCGTTCATGCACGATGCTGTTTATGGCCTTCAATGTCAGTTAGGTGGCAAGAACATTCCCAGTTGCATGGAATTGGTCTAAATAGTTGGCTAGATAGTTGAGAGTCTTTGTTGGGTGGGTATGGTACTGAACCACAACACTTCAGTAGACCAGTGACCAAACGATGATCAATACTCTCTGGAAGACAGCTCGGTAATAGGGAAGTGAGTTGTCCACTGCTGCTGCCAATGCCGGGTAGATCATTTGACCGAAATTAAGCATCTTCTTACCACTCCACTGGTACATTTCCTGTTATGCTGTGCCCCAGTGACAGAAACTAGAGTATGGATGAATGCCAGCCCAGAGGTCATGAAATGCTGCAGCATGCCCGGGCATCGTTGGAACCCAATAGATCCCAGCCTTCAGGTGATTGAATGTTCGAAAGTACATGCTCTGGCGCATATCAGGCTGGTGGAAGATAGAGGCTTTGATATGTGACAGATGCCAAAAGATACACTGGACTGGCCTTTCTCTGATGGACATAAACCAGTCACAGGTGACAAAAGTCTTGGCAAAACAACAAATGGCTCCATAAAGCAAGAACAATGATAGCAATCAGAAAAGGGACATCGGCAATCGATTGATAACATGTATTTCAATACGGAATGAGCTGCCTGGCACCCTACGAACTGCAGCAAGAGGCATCAAAAAGCAATCCACACAACTGGGTGGATAGGCGTAAAGGCTTGGCAGAACAAGCGATTGATGCGACTGATTGGATAACGAGCATAACAAGGTGAGGACGAGGATAGCTGCTTCAAAGAAGTGATGACAGAATTCATAGTAATGGCGAGGACTGACCTGGAGGCGGCAGATGTGGAAGATGAGAGGAGCGACTCTGGAGTGTATCTGATGATGGAGATGGCACCAGTGGTGACATCCATCGTGGTGGTGACTGCACGCAAAACCATATTTGTGTCGATGGAGAGAAAGTAGCATAGAAGCAGTGAGTGAGCAGTGTGCACACCAAGGCCCCCCGTGACTGGTGGAGCCAACAGGATCAGACAATATGACAGCAGGCAATATAGCTAATGCAGCTGCACCGAACAGTTGAACATGTTGCAAACCAGCTGTAATCCCAGGTAACCCAGCAGGAGGCACAGTGGCTGCGAATGATGACCTGAATGAAAGAGGGCAAGTAGAAGAGGGACGCTCACAAGGAAGATGACACGTTGTGGGCGGCAGGGATCCGAAACATGATTGCCTAGACCATGGAAGGGGTAGCACCAGGCCAGGAGAGGAGAGAGGAAGATAGAGAAATGACTACATGGACAGCTGGTGGGGGCTAGAAGAATCGCAACATGCAGATGCGAAGTGAGAAGAGGGACCAGCAAAGCACCAACACCTGCCATAACAGCCGAAGCCCAAACTGCAGCTTGAACTTCAGTCTTGGAGCAGCCTGTGTCCAAACCATAGTCCGCACCCATACCCACGACACAGTTGGAGACTGTCTCATTCTGAGCGAATAGCGGGAGGGATCCAGTCAGCCCACGACGAGGCCCTGCCCCAACGGCTCGATCGAGCATGACCAAGAGACGACTGATATTAAGGCAAGATGAGACTGTACTGCTCTGCAATTGACTTGACCAGGAAATCGCATCCGCAATCAACAAACCACTCTGCCACCAGAAGGGACATGCTCACATTTGAGAGATTATTGCCGACAGGGATGCCAACATAGTGAGTACTACAATCATTCATAGGAATGTGAAAGCAGAGATGGCTCCGCAGTAATGTGACATTCTCATGACAGCAGTGCAAAGGATTCACGAAGGAGTCATGAACGTCGAAGCTATTTAGTCCTGGGCAGCGCTCTAGATTCACACAGTTCCTCTCATATGTTACATGTGGAAAGGAACAGAAGACCTGCAGATAATGCGAGAAGAATTTGAATCTGAGAACCAGGGTATACTGACCCCCACCCAAGTAGAGGTGCTAGCAAACCACCGTTCCAGCAGGCAGAAGTGGCAGATTGGAGAAATTGCCACATCATCAGTTGTGTTTGTGGTAAAGGGTAGCATTGTGGAACAGAGGTTAGTCAACAAATGCATCAAGGCGACGCAGGGGTGGTACCAAGTCCATATGTACACGGACACGGGATCTGACAGCAGTGGTGCACTCAGCTGTGGGTGGGGCCACGTCGAGAACAAGTGCAGCAGCAAGCTCCATGGTGGCAACTGCTCAGGCCATCACTGGTCAAGCGACTACAAATGCAATGTGGTGGGATGCAATGTATAGCACAGATCACTCTGGGGCAACACACTAGCGAAGTACCCCTATGGCAAAGGATATCATATCCCGTTCAACTGCAGGTGCATGAACAAGACCAAAGACGCTGAAGGGTTGTGATAGAGAAACACCATTAGGCTAGCACATCAGCAAGATGAATTTTAGTCCCTGGAAGCCTCCAGGAGAGTCTGAGAGGATGTGGAGTTTACACTTCGATGCGTCAATGACAGGTGAGTATCAAACTCAGGGTGGGCAGTGCGGTGGGCTTTCAGAGTAGTTGTGAGCACCGGCGACATGTTGCGGAGAACTGACAAAAGCCTTGGTGCACCAGCGAGCACCGGTAATATACCTGGCGGTGCAGTCGATAAGTCTTGGGGCACCTCGAATCGTAGTACAGCTAGTCTATGACTAACTTCATCTTCTTTGGGAACACTACTGGTGTGCCTGGAAATCATAGCTACTACTCATCATTCAACGATATTGAACACATTGCATGTCTGGACTGGCTGTAGGCGGTGTTTGAGAAATTGGAGTGGGGCGTGATAATGACAATGCAGAGAACTCAGAGATATACTCCCGGGCGGTATTCGAGTGGAATTGGGATACTGTGCAAGGCTGTGATCGAGCGAATTTGGACCAGTACTGGATGGGAGACGATAGACGGCGAACTGCGTGCTGAGACTCTATTTGTCAGTTCGTAAACTCACAACCACTGTATTTTCCCAAGGTGATAATACATTTGAGGTCAAATGGCAAGATGGGTAATGATGGTCGATTGTGTAGGGAGGAATGCCGGAAGCCCAAGCTACATTCAATGGTCAACTGGCAATTGTGGGAATAAAGGGAAGATGAACAGTTTTGAGTGTATGCTGTACTCAGTGTATGCTGTACTTACTGTTCACTCTTGATCACGGCATGGAGTGATAGAAAAAGATGACCAGGACTTTCTGTTCTTGCAATGAAGGTAGAGTTGTGGACGAGACTGAGACAGGGAGGATGAAGATGAGAACGATATGCAGGATATGAGCGGATATAAGTTATCAGGGGTACAAGATGCCTGATTTGGTTTACAAGAACTAGTATAGGTTCAATTACTCCCCAAATCAGAACTTGTGCATGCCATTTCCGGAAAAGTAAATTCTCTTGCACACAAAATTCTCCCAAGTCCCAGTTTCCCATGATGATTTCCCCAGTACCCTCGCCTCTCTATCTTTGTTGTCCACAAATATACCATCACTTAAGAACACCACTTTAAGTCATCCTTTTCTATCTCTGCATGCGATGCTCAAGAGTTAACACCGAGTACCTCATACACTGAATTCTTCATACACCACAAACTGCATCATCCTAAGATCGACTCTCTCCCACTCTTAGTGAGTCTCGCCTATCTCAGCAGACCCTGTTGTACTCAATCCTCTACATTCACAAAATTAGGAGTTAACCAATGAATTGGGTATCAGCTACAGTCACGCCTCTCTCTTGAACTACCACCTCCAGATTGAGCGCCTCCATGTACTCCTCCGATCTCGAGGGATCAGTGCATCCAAGTGAATGTCCAAACTCGATCGATCAGAGCCTCCAAGTGTATCTCTAAACGTGCACCATTATCGTCTTCAAGTTCGTACCGTCACGGCCTTCAAGTGCAACTCCAAATTTGCTAGCTCAAGACCTCATAGTGCATCTCGATGTTCCCTTACTCACGGTGTACTGCAATGGTGGAGCTTGAAAGCAGACAGCACATCATCAACAGTCAGCGACACCTCACATGGTATCCGAAGGCAATGCATCAGAATAAGCGGTTTTCGCTGGATCAGCGTACGCAGTGGGTGAGCGGACTTGATCAGCTACCTCTCTATGATTAACCACACAAATTGCTTGGATCTATGAACATTGTCAAGAGTGCAAGAAACCAAAAGCTGGGAAAGGTAGAGTGTGTATTGTGTATAATGAGATAATGTCTATCTACGCTGTGGTTTCCCAAACTAATACTGCCTGTCGCTTAGTCCATGTCCGTTATCCCTGTATCTCCATATTTATATTTCTAGATAGAGTTAGATCATACGGCACCAAGTCTCCTGCAGAGCTTGGGCAGAGGTCACAGCTGCATTTGAAGTCACGCAGACCTGTGCAGAGGTCACAGCAGCTCGGACATTCGACAATCCAAATTGAAAAATCTCGTAGCATCCGGAAAGCACTTCACCACTGCCGGTGTTTTCATGGCCAGATCATAATGCTCTGGCTGTGACTGAGAGCACTTAGCAATGATCCAGGGGCACCTGGGAGCATCTGGAAGTAATTAGAAGTACGAGCAAGGGCTATCTAAGTGCCTGAGAGGTTTGTGTATGGCCTCTGGACCGAATTACATTGTACTGATGAAGTCACAGGAACTGTACAATGCAGCCAAGGTGTAGGTACAACCCGGCCAAATAACCACGGGTCAATGTCAAGTCCGGGTAACAAACCCCCCAAGACACAGTGGGTCAGGTATTTGGTCTGGTCTGGAACTGAATTGAACTATTGTGCGTGTCCAAACCCGGACCAGTCGTTAACACTACCTGCCCCCGGTTCTACCCCCACTGCCAACTCCACTCCTGGGGTTTCCGTTGTCAGCTTCGCCAGTCCTCCAGTTCGCCCTGTTGCAGTATACCTCCTCCCTCTGTGCCCTGTTTCACATTGCCCTCCTTCTGTGGCAGCCGCCATTCGTGGAATGCTTGGTTGCGGATTGCAAGGTGTGGATGATCATAACCCACCAACAAAATGGGCAGCAGAATGTTAGCTAATCTGCCACCGCCATGTAATATATGTTGCCCACAGTGTGAGTTAATGCAATCATGACGAAGATGCTGTCGTGGTTTGGGATTTCCAGTGGTTACATGGGACTATTCTCGACAGAAGTTGCTGGATGTGATTCAATTTGTTCAGCTTGGTACAAGATGCATTGGGTAAATATTGAAGTCCAGTGGGGTTCAAAGGGCTGTGCCTTGAGAGATAATAGACTTTACTGAACGCGATGAGAAAGTCTCAACATGGCTCAAAGTCACCTAGGACCAAGATATCCCGATTCCGGTCCTTCTTGTGTTGCCTCAGGCTGCACCTAATGATGATCGAGGTTGGCTTCTGGCATTGATTAGGTGCATCTTTTGCTGACTGCAGTCAACAGCATTCACCTGGTCGAGGAACCTCTTCTGGCTAGTGGTAATATCTGCGTTTTTGATTTGGTTTTGGAGTCTTTGGAGTTATTATTATTGAACGGTATTCTATGGGCTTGCATATGGTTTTCGGCCAGTCATGCACCAACGACAACTGTGTATGTCATTTGGAAGGTATTACTACGGTTTTTGTTTAGGTTTCTTGCCTGTTATGTACCTTGGGGTTGGGTACCTGTTATGTGGATGGTATTCCGTTAGCTGTTGTATTTTGTGGTATTTAGTATTGATGTTTGGATATCGTCTGATGGTTTTCCTTACCCTCCCCATTTATTATATTTCTTTCCTATCACTCTTATCCTACTGTTATCCAATGGTTTATACCTCACAACCAGTAGCCTGTGAGGTTCATCCAGTGGAAATAACAGTATCGACATCCAGATCACGCTTGACTAGTGGAATTTGGGTGATACAGCTCCAGATCAAAGTCTTTGTCCAGTAGAAACATGTCCAGGTTAAGCTTTATCAAAGTCGTCATCCGGTGGGAACAAAGTAACAGAGATCGAAGTGTTCGTCTAACATCATTTAAGTAATGGAAATTTTGATTAATGTCTTCGTCCAGCAGGTGAAAGGTTATGGAAATGAAAGTGTTCACCTCGCAGGATGTAGGTTATGGAGATCTGTATCAAAGCCTTCATCCAGCAGCAAGAAATCGACGGAAATGTGAATCACTGTCTTTGTTCAGTGGGCACAATGTCCTGGAGATCTCTTAGTTCAGCAAGGAAAGTTTTGGTTACACAGCCCTAGATTAATATCTTGATCAATCAAGATTATGTTTAGTGAGATGTAAGTGTTCATGAGGTAGAATTTCCGTCGTGGGTATCTTGATCAAAATCTTAGTGTAATACAATTTCAGTGAGAATTACCAACCCATGTGCAAGGTCCGGACACCGACTAGATACCGACCCCATGATGACAGCACTCTGCATGACCATCTGAGTTCATCCTCTTACATTAGTAACATGCAAATGGGTCCCGCAGCAACTCTGAAGCATCTCAGACTCTCCGGTCGTCCTCACTAGTACCTCTTTATACCTTCAGATACTACCAGGCCCCGCTGGAGGCAAGGCAAGTACTGTCAGACTCTGCAAGAGCATTCTCAGGTGCTACTGACATCACCCACAGTTATGAATGTGAATTCAGCATGCTCCAATATTAGCCTTATAGGTAGTGTTAGCAACGGGTCCAAATTGCCGGGTCGGTTCCGGGTACGGTTCCACCCGGAACCGGACCGTGGCAACCTGTCTTACCATACGAAAAACCTGGACCATTGGATCCGGGATGGTTTTACCACCAAAAACCAGGCCTTTGAAGTCCACAATGATAGCTCCAATTAAGTATTTGAGTTCTCACCATATCATGACATGATCAGTATGCAGGTTATGCAGTTTTAGCCGCTCTTTCAACTCCCGTTGTCAGATTTACGATCGGACGGATATTTGTTGCGTCGCTTTCCAAAACCCGCCCATTTGGCGTGAAATATCGAATTATTTGACAGCGATTCTACGAATATCGGTCTGATCGCAAGTCTGACAGTGGTCGGTGAAAGAATGGCTAAAACTACACAATCTACATACTGATCATGTCATGATACAATCAGAACTCAAATACTTAATTGTAGCAAACAGTGTGGGAACCGTAAAATTGAACAGCGGTCAGGGTACAACCTGCCCAAAACACCGGGCATTTATGCCCGGGCCGGGTAACAACCCCACCAAGACAAGACCGTTCGGGTTGTCGGCCAGTTCTGGAACCAAACCGAACTGAACCGCCAGTTAAAACCCAGACCACTGGCGGGTTACCTGGATGCGTTGCTAACACTACCTATAGGATAGTCCAATGTTTGAGCATCTCACACCTCTATGCATATCTGAGGGAAAGTTGGCGCAGTATTCTCACTGCAGTCAGTCTTGGAGTTCCATAACCAGAAGACATTTCATCTGCTATGTTTGTCTTTGCTACAGTTACAAACTTTGCTAACATCATAATATGGCATGTACTTTGTATTTAAATCTCTCTACCGGTATACATACAGTCAAACTAGCATCAGATGGTACTGGAGTGTAATTGGAGGACCTCTGGAGCCGCCAATTGAGCAAACGTAGCGGTGGACTTGGCGCCAATTCTGGGGAGGAGATCCGTTTCCAACCACCAACAATATTTTGTTTCCCACGGGCAAGCCGGAAGGGGGAAACAGGTGGTGGGATGCTGGCGGGAGGTAGACCGCGATACTGGTATAATTGACACAGACTGAGCCACACGCGGTGGGAGTGTGTGGAAATACTGAGGAGGATATAAACATCATCTCAGTATACGAAAGTACATATAGTCTATCTTCCCCAAAACTTGATCCCACGCAGACTTGCCGAGCGTTTATAGATCCATGAAATTTGTGTGGTTCCTATCGGCTGAGTACCCCTCAGTTGTATCCTCTCACACTCTCCATTCCTACACTTCACCAGCCTGAACCACTGTTGCTGACAAATTCCCTTCAGATGCGAAGAGAGCCCTGTGGCTTCACCACACTGTGATCAGGCGAACTGTATGATAAACTTGGTAGCTGGGATCAATGCATTCCAGAGATGCACTTGGATGCCGAGATCAAGTGAACCCACTCAATTTGATTGGAGGCGGTTCTCTAGCCAGTTTGGAGATACCTTTGGAGGCTGAGATCAAGGGGACTCGGAGTGTAACTTTGAGAACGGAATCCCTCAAGGTTGGAGATGCCTTCGGATGTCATGTGCTAACATGATTGGAAGAGTACTTGAATACGGACCAATTGGAGGCTCTGGATTGGGGACAAGGGGGGAAAGAACTGGAGATTATATTGATTGGTTAACTAGTGATTGAAATGTCAGACTGGCGTGGTGGGGAAGATAGTAGATCTTCGTATGATGCAGTGCTCCGTGTATGCTGTACACTGTGTTAACAAATGATCATGGCATGGAGAGAGAGAACGGAATGACTTGACTTCATCTTGATAGGATATGTTATCATTCAGGATGAGATAGAGAGAGATAAGAGGAGATCTGGGAAATCATCATAACAAACTGAGACTTGGAGAATTTTGTGTGCAAGTGAATGTACCATCCGCGATACGGCAGGAAGGAGGCCTAATGCAGTAGTTAATTATCCAGATTTGAGCTCTTCCCAACATATTTGGCAAGTCGTACCTGAATTTTCTTATCATCAGCACCGTTATCATCATCATCCCCAATCCCAGTTTTTCCCCTCCACAACTGTACTGTCATCAGAGAACAAAAACCTAAGTCATCCCTCACAATCTCTCCATGCCACAATGATCTGTTTACACTGGGTACTGCATATACTGAATACAGCATCCACCGATAAATGTCTGTCTTCCCTTCACACTCACAATTCCAAGTTCAGTTTTGTATGTAGTTTCAGCTTATGGTGTTGCTGCTTACATGATGGACTGCCACCAGCCTGCACTCCAGGACGGATCGCAGGTACAGTCACCTTGTCACTATTCCACGAATGTCGATTACTCTTACTGAGTGATGAGTCAAGTTTTAACAACCCGCACGCATCCAATCACCTCCCTCCAAGTGCTGCACCAATCTTGCACAATCACCTCCTTTCAAGTGCTGCACCAATCTTCCACTATTATGGCCGCCGAGTGCAACTCCAAACAAGTTCAATGATGGCTTCCCATTGCATCTGAGTTCATTCGAGCTTGGCCTCGAAGTGCATCTGCACACTTGACTGAGCACTCCCTGCAACTGCATATCTGAAATCACATGAGCTAGGCCTCCAAAGTGCATCTCCACACCTGCTCCATCGAGGTTCCCAGGTTTGCCTGATTATAGTCTCCGAATGCATATCCATCATGCCGCAATCATGGCATCCCAGTGCACCACCGAGTTCACTCAATCATGGCCTCCAACTGCATCACCAAACTTCCTCAATACTGGCCTCTAATTAGATTGCGGACTTCACACAATCGTCACCTTCAAGTGCAGCTCGACTTGCTCGCAAGAACTACCTCCAGCCAGTCCACATATGCATGGGGTAGATTTGGTAGCTGTATAGATGCATAGATTCATTGATACAATGATGACAATACATATGTTTTAAAAATCATTGAATGATAAGGAGTAGCTATGATTTCCTGCCTCACCAGCAGAGTCTCCAAAGAAGATGTTGAATTTCGCAGACTGTACTTCACTGATTTGAGGTGCTCCCCGGCATGTTGTGGGGGGCTCCCAGCCCACTGATTGATGCTGCCTGGGAGCTCCGCAGTGCTACAATCCATGACGAAGGCTCTCCGATTTGGTCCCAATGTCATCACAATCATTCCCATGACACTGCTGAACAAGTCATCAGGGCTCCCAGTAACACCAAAGGCCAGCCGAAATGCCCTCCTTGTGTCTGATACTTTCCTGATATTGACGCTTTCATGTTTACACTCCACATCCTCTCAGACACACCTGCAGGCTGCCACTAAATAAAGTACATTTTACTGACGTATCTGTTTTGCTATTCATATAATACACCTCATCAATTAGTTCCAATATCGTGAGAAACCTCACTTGGAGTCCCAGGAGGTTTGTTGTTGCCAAATTCAATGCTCACAGCCGATTGACGAGACTCTTCAAGGACAATAAATACTCTGACACGTAGAAAGAAGTCACTTCATCTTGAAGTGAACATGACTGTGCTGAAACCGCACTCCCTTTGTCAAAGGCCTTATCTTGGCTGCTGGTTGGCTCATACCCTGTGGCCTGGGTGCCATGCCGATGTGTGATAGAATCCACCAAACGTTGAACTCACAGACAACCAAGTCTCACATGCCCTAGATGATTTCGAAGATACAGATGACAAACCTCTCAGTGACTGGGGCACTCATACACCACACACTCCAACATCAGTGGCATACACCAGATGCTTGTTGATCACTACTCCAATATTTCCAGAGCAGACCCTGCTGGAGGCACTCACGAGACTCTCGTTGACCTGCTCCTGCATATTGCTCTTGATTGAGAGTCTCCTGTCAATGACAGTATCTGGTCATGTTAGTTCCCTGCACAACATAAATTCTAGTGACAGAGTCTTGTTGCCACTGACCTAGCATTGAAGCCGTCAGAGTACACAGCAGAAATGTGCTGCAGTTGATAGAATGTCCGAACCTTGGGGGAGATCAAACACAGTAAACTAGAACAGAAGTGGAGAGGTATCAATGACTTCGAGGATCCACATAATAGAAAAGTTGCGGAATCTGATTCTGTCATCATCAAGCTGATTCTATGGATCAATAAGCTCTTTCAGAAGCCACGTTATCGACAAAAGTCTATTCAAAAAGATCACTGCACAATAAGTTATCAACAATAAGAGGAATCAAACAACGGAGAGCAGCAATCGATTCGTAACATCAAATTGACCTTGGAATTAGTATCCGGCACATCCTGCATCGTTTGAGGAGGGCACGCAACAAAATCTATGCAGCGGAGTGGGTTCGCATGAAGGCTTGGCAGCAAAAACCGTTGACGTGATGCGTTAGCCACCCAGTACGCGACGACGTTGACAAAGAGGCTAGCCTGACAGAAGTTATCAATGGATACAAAGGGCGGGAGAGGAGTAACCTGGACGCGGGAGAAGCGGGTGAGAGGAGGAGCTGTGCACCTATGGATATGGCGATGCAAATGGCGACAACAGCGACATGCTGTGCAGCGGAGACTCCGGGGGTAACCATATTTGAGCTGATGGAGAGAAACTGGAACGGAAAACGCTGCTGGAGGAGCCAGGCCCCGGTGGCCTCCAGTGACTCAAGCAGCCGCGTGAAGAGTAAGATTCGACAGCAGGCAGCACAGCTAACACTGCTGCAGCGAAGAGTTGGACATCTGGGAAACCGTTTGGAAGCCCGCGTGGCCCGTGAAGAGGCACAGTGGAAGGGATTGGTGACATCCATGCAGGAGAGATGGTAAAAGTGGCATGCCGGCCATGAGGACAACAAGCTGTGGGGAGCAGGCATCATGAAAATGATCGCAAAGACCACACAACGGGTAGCACAATGCCACGAGGAGAGAGAGACACAGAAACAAATGAATGTAAGGACAGATGGTGGGGAGCTAGAAGCCTCGCAACATGCAAATATGATGCCAGGAGAGAAATCAATGAAGCGCCTGCAGCTTCAGCAGCATCCGACGCCCAAACTGCAGCTCAAACTGCAGTCTCAACCACAGCCCGCCCCAAAGCCACAGTCAACCCCGACCCCTGCAAGACAGTGGGAGACAGTCCCACCCCGAGCCAAGATTCGGAGGGCACCCGTCGGCCGAGGCGCAGACCCAAGGCCCGCCCCGACGACTGGATCGAGCAACATGGTGAGACGGCTCATATGCAAAAGTGATGAGAGTTTACTGCTCTCGAATAAAATGGACCAGGAAATCGCTTCCGCAATCACCTGTGCGCAATTCTCCCAGAAGGTTCCAGCCCAGATTAGAATCATGAAAGCCAAAAGAAACGTTCAGGGGACAATTACTGCAATCACCCACCCGACTGCGACAGTGGAGATGGCTCTGCAGAACAAGGACATCATCATCACCGCAGCGAGGATAGTCCCCAAAGGAGTTGTGCACATTGAAGAGAATGAGTCCAGGGACAAGCTACAGATCTATACAGTCCCTCTCATATGGTACATGGGGAAAGGCACGGAAAGCCTCCAGACGATGCGAGAAGAATTCGAAGAAGAGAACGAGGGCATCGTCATCCCCACCCAAGCTAGTTGGCAGGAGAACGCCGATACGATCATGGAGAGGAGGCAGAACGCAGACATTGGCACATCATCGGATGTTTTCATCGTAATGGGCAGCAGGGTAGCACGGGGTTTACTCATGTATGACATCAAGGTGACGGGAGTGTCATAACGAGCCGAAATGATTACGAACAAAGGGCCTGACAGCAGGTGTGACCTCTGTTGGGGGTGGGGCCACATGGAGAACAAGTGCGGCAGGAAGCCCAAATGTGGCTTCTGCTCAGGCCATCACTGGAGGAGCGACCACAAATGTAATGAGGTGGGATCCACTGCAAAGCAGGGATCACTCTGCGGCCACACACTGGAGAAGCGCCCTAATTGAAACCGAACTCATATCGCGTTCAGAAGCCGGTGCTTGATGAAGTCCGAAGCTACTGATGCAGTGTGGCACAGCAGAAAATTAGGGTGAGCAGCACAAGAGTCCACAAGTGCAGGTCGGGCAATGGCAACGGTAACAGGCTTGAACAAAGTGGCCATTGGCTCCAGGTGTGATGGAAGGACGGCGAGTTGGGGTGGAGACAGCGGATGTGGACGACGACTAGTAGGCAGCGGAGGGCGGCTTGACTTATCACAATGGCCAAAATTGTGACTACGACCTGAACCACAACACACACCGAAACTGAGAGTCAAACGGGAGCGCTGGTCAGCAATGATTACTTTTATCCAGCACAACTGTGCAAGATCATACGACTGGACCATTGCGGTGTTAGAGATGGGAGTCAAACACAGGGTGGACTTAGTACGCTTGCAAAAGCCCCCGAGAGAAAGATGAGATATTGGGATCAGCCAAACGGCATGCAAAATATGCAAAAGAAACAGAGTTTGGACAGCCAGTCCAAACGAGAGTCGACTGGTGGTTGATGAGCCGACGGTTTTAAGTGGAGGTGCCAGAAATGATGTTATTGCGACTGATGCCAGGGGAAGAGGAGAAATGATAGCGAGCATTGTCAATGTTTACATTCAAAAAGACATGCTGTCGGGAGAGAGAGAGATACTGGCATGAAAGTTTACCGACTGAGAGTCATTCCGCAAGGTGGAACTGTCGTCGCAGGAGACTCTAATGCCCACAGCAAGCATTGGGTCACATGATGACAAGTACAGCGGAATGCTACTTTCTGGAAAGACGTGATTGAGGAGAATAGTCTGGAGATTAGAAATCACGGCAGGTGCACCCAGCATTGGACACATGAGGACCAGGAAGGCGAGTCGGTCATCGACCTGAAGTTGGGAAATCAACCAATAGTACAGTGGACAATACTGGCCGATGAGGACACCACTGGATTCGACCATGAGGTTATAGATTGGCAGGTAGGTGTACACTGGCCGGAGGAGGTGGAGAATTAAAGGGTCATAGGGTGAAATTTGGCTGCTATGACAGAGAAAAACGTGGAAGCAGCGGAGAAGCTACGGATGGCATTAGCGAAGAAGAGGTCAACTTGATACGCATTGCATAGAGGACAAGGTGGAGCAGGAGGCTGCATGCTGTCAGGAAGCAATGAGGAGCGTTCTCGATGCCACAGCATAGAAATTTAGGCTTTGTGCCAGAGCAAAGAGGCAATGGAATGCAGACATCAAAGAAAGGAGAAAGACAACACGGAGAGTGAAAAGGAGAAGACCGTACTCCAAGGAAGCGACCCGGGCGAAGACAGAGCTCCAGAAGTTGATCGGGGCTTCGCAGAGGGAAATGGGCATCGATTACTTGCACAATCGCAGGCGAGCCGAGCTGTGGAGAGCGGCACCAAATGCGAACCCTCGGGCAGACATGACTGTGGCGGCCTCAACAGACACAGAAGAAAGCAAGCAAACACAACATCGGAGATGGAGGAGATGGTGAGGCACCAAGCTTTTCCCACAATCGATGGCGACCAGTACTTCAAACTACATCCAGTGGGCATCACACACACAAGCTTCACTGAGCAAGCAGTTGAGCGAGCAATATATTCTCACTCAGTCAAGTAGGCACTGGGACCAGACAAGCTGTCTTTTGGCGCCATACGGCTGCTCAGGATGTGGGATGAAGAGTTGATGGTGAGGCTGATGAGGGCGCAATTCGCACGTGTAGACACTGAGTGGTATGGGAGCGGGCTAGAGGTGTGGTGATTTGCAAGTCTAGCAAAGACGATTAGATGCAGATGAAGGCCAACCGCTCCATAGCGCTGCTGAGAGGCATAGGAAAAGTTTTCGAGAACGTAGCCGCGGACCTGCTGTAACAAGCGGCTGAAAGAAGAGTCCTACTGAGTGACTGACAATTCAGATGCCAGAAAGGACAGTAAGCCATCGATCCAGCAGCTATCATGATCGGCAGAGCTCAAGCAGCTTGGGCAAACGGCCATATAACTGGCGTACATCTCATGGACATTAAGGCAGTCTTCCTGAGTGTAGCAACAGGAAGATTAGTAAACTTGATGAAGGTCAGGCGAATGGACGGAGATCTTATACGATGGATGGAGAGCATACTGTCCGGCAGCTAGGTGGAGATGATAATCGAGGGCAACACCATGGAATAACACCCTCTGGAGGCAACGGCACTGCAAGGCTCACCAGTTTCACCAATCCTCTTGATGATATGGACTGCAGGACGCATCACATGTGTCGCGGAATATATTTCAGAAGGTGAGGGCCTATCCATTGTAGATGACCTTGGCTGGGGGTTGTGCGGGAGTGATGTCCAGCATGTTATCCCGATACTGGAGAGATGCACAGAACTCAGCGTCGAGTGGGATAGAATACGAGGGCTACAGTTCGATACTGCAAAGATGGAGGCGGCATTATTGACCCCCAGACGAGGCCACACGAATCACCGCCAGCCAAAACTGAGAGCAAAGTGAGGCGACAGAAACGAGGTCCATACGGTGCAACCCCCAGGCGACGCCCTGGCTGGTCGGGTGAACGGACCCACGTCTGATGTGGAAGCAGCACTACAATAGATGCATCAAGGAAGCGAGGGCTGCAGAAGTCAGGTTACGCACCCTTACCAAGACATACGGCATTCCTCCTGAGAGTGTCAGCGCCATCTAAGTCGAGTGCGCCTGAGCCGTCACACTATATGGAAGCCAGCTCTGGTGGGATCCCAGGGAAGTAGGCAGGCAATACGACCTCCACCTCTTCCTCAATCGTCATGCCAGATCCGTTCTGGGCACACTGCACACTATCCGGCTAAGTGCACTCATGAAACAGTCAGCGCTTACACCGGCACCAGTAATCTTGGACTCCTAATAACAGCGATTTGCAGTGAGACCAGGTTATGCATGCAGTAGTCAACTAAAGGAGCTACACCACAGCCTCTCTTCGTAAGCACCGATATGCAGAGCAGTAAAGAAAGTGCATGAAGCATGGCCAGACAACAGAAAGGCATGACCTGGCCATCCCCTGGTGAAGAACCAGTGGTGGACAACCATACTGGACGACACCACTGCAACCAAATGCGCTTCACAGGCGTGGGCAAGGAAAACAGCAGCCAAAATCTGAGCACGGGTCTGGATGCAGTGGACTGATGGAGTGTGCTCAGACGATCGACAAGTGGGACCCGCAGCAGTTTGTTAACACGGAAATGAATGGAGGGCTTGCCGCTGCTGTCTGGGAACTGGATAGATGGAGGTCTTCGACACCGAATGGTGCATGATCGGACTCGCGCTTCACATGGCGATCATGAAGAGATAACCTCTGGCGAAACATGGAGTGAAAACGGAAGCATTCTTCAGCGACTCGCAGGCAACATTCTGACACGTGGCACACATGGAACCATGCCCAGGGCAGCGACTAGCTAGGTGAATCAACCGAAGGGCGCAGAGTCTCCTCGCCCACAGCATCTCAACCGAGATCCACTGGGTTAATGGGGCAATTCTCATCCCCGGAAAAAAACATGCAGACTGTCTGGGAAACTTGCCCTCAGATGCAACAGGACGAACAGTGATGGAGCGGCCGTACACCTCGGTGTGCAATTGGTCAGGACGAGTCTCCGAGTGAAGATCAACAGATACGGCGGAGTGTGAGGCCGACATGCGCAGCAAGCACTTCAGCTACCGACTCAAGGGCAAGGCAGAGACCAAGAGACCTAATCCGATGACAAGTGCAAAGCTGCTGGCCGTCATGTTCTACCGACTAGAGTCTAGCAATGCTCCCACAGGAGTCTTCTTGAAACGGGTTGGCCATAGAGATGACGACCTATGCTAGTAGTGGGACGTGACAGTGTTCCAGACGCGGGAGCACCTCTTCCGCAACTGCAGTTGGTAGAGAGACCACCAGGGAGAGCTCTGGAACGTGGTGGGAAAGGCAACGGGCTGGACAGAGGGCATATGCCGACACGTGCAGATTTCCGAGCTATTTTTAATTGAACATTGCGCCCAAGTGGTGATGGACTTCATGACTGCCAATGAGGTCAGGTAGTTTCGGCCCTATTGATGTAGCACGATGGAGCATGCTCAGGGCTTGTGGCTCAGGAGTGGCATTGCAGGCAGAGGGGTTATACAGTTCCATCTGTCTTTCTTTCTTTCTGTCTTTCTGTCTTGCTTTCGATCTTGCTCATATCTTTTATTCCCCAGTGGGCACGCAGTGTAGTGGGGGTGGGGAGATTCGCCATCTAGACAGCTTGCCCAGAGGCACAGGGGACATCAGTGTCCTGTTATACTCTAATTACAGTCAATACTGTATTATTAAACAACAAACAACAACATAACCTCTTTCAGGGTGATGTAGATGTGATCGCCGCCGCTGCTTGAATAGTGGTCCATGGAGGGTGGAAATTCGATGACAGAGTCCTTCAAGAACTGGTGCTTGAACACGTAATCAATTGCAGTCCCCAAATCATTGTTTCATACCAATGTAAACCACCAGCAACAGATCAGAAGACTTTCCGATTATGTGTAAATCATTGCAGTCTTGCAGGTTGGCATGAAACTCGAATAGATTAATAAACCTGTGGAGGTGGAAGCAACAAAGAAAAAGGGTTTGCTCTGCTGGTTACTTTACCATGAACAATATATCTTTGAACTGAAAGTTGTAAAGGCAGGTATCATACGTCACCTGGTAGAAGTAGTGCTGATTTTTGTCCTCAGACTTGCAAAGTGCCATACTTTGGAAGCTGCATTGCTACTGCCATTGACCACTGTATATTAAAGGCAATCAATTCTCAGGGCATCTATGATACGCTCAATCTGGTGCAATTGTCATCTGAGGTTTTCTGTCTAATGGCAACTCCTCTCCACTGGCACCTCCATATCTATGTTACCATTGGCAAGGCTAAATAAGTACACCAATATTAGTTGACAAACGCTGGTGGCAAATCAGCTGTCAATGGGCGCTCCAGAATCACGGACTGTCACAGCAATATATGAGATGCTTTCGGCGATGTGAGATAGCTCATAGACGAGGCTACAATCTTCAGATATTGGCATGGGGCAAATAAGACATATTTTTCGTGATATCAGGATCCAAAACAGCAAGCTGGTTCAACCTGTAAGCCCTCCAAACGCGACAGCATTCCCAGTATGCACAGAGAATCTCATCAACATGAACGAAACATTTGCCACTGTAGAACCGATGCCAGGCTCAGTGGATTGTGAATAATAGTTATTAGCTGTTCGGTAAGGAAGTATACCAAAATTCACATGCCCTGTGCTAATGCGTTTACATGGCAATATATGGCAGCTGGTGGACCATAAGCCGGTAAAGTTCGAGAGACTGGTTTTGGTAGGTTTGGTGAAGGAAGCGAACTATGCTTGTATGGAGCAGGTACAGTTTTGTGAAGGAAGTGGGTGTAGTTTTGCAGTGCAGAGTTACGGATTTGGGAATTAAGTTGGACTAGACATGCTGGTACAAATGCAGTATTTGACAGTGAAAATGTACATTTTCGTTTAAATTTTATGATGCAGTAGCAGTCCTCCAGCGATCGGAAATGGATGATTATTGTGACATTGCTCCACTGGAAACCGAACCAATGCACTCATAGCCAACTGCAACTCAGTCCCCAGGGTGGTATATCTCCACCAGACATTCTGACATACCCTTGGGGTAGCGTTTGGAATGGTTATAGAACGTTCTTTCTGGTCTGAGTCGTGGTCGGAACAGGCCAGCCAGGCAATTATCCTTCTGAAATACCTATAGAGTAGAGCTGTGCATTATGGGACGGATATAAGAAAATCTGCCAATGTGTTGGAATTTGGCCGGATTTCAGTGGATTGTCCAGTGGGTCCATCCATTAATATATATTATGCTCTTGCCTAGGAAATATGAAAATAGTACTTGAATGTAATCGATCATTCACCAACTGTAAGAGTATGTATGCTAGCATTCGGCCTAGTAACCATTTGGATTGTAGCAATCTGAATATTGTTCCAACCAGCAAGGTGAGCGATAGTAGGTGTAGACATATGGTAAGATTAACTCACAATATCTATGGCTTAGGGTGAGCAGACTATATCCAATTGTTGTTACCTGGCCCGGCTCACGTGCCGCTGTTACATTATCCTCCGCGTCAGGCCCAGATCTCCTGGGCTGCATATAACATACAAGAGAAATGCAATGAAACAATTTGACAATCTTACCACGTACGTACTCATACAAATTCCAACATCCCACAAGTTGTTGTTACCTTATGGTTTATATTCCGTCTATCCGGGCTACGAGGAAATGACACCTCCACTTGGCTGCAATCTCGGGGTCGTAAATTCCTTGCTTACGCCATTTGTACCAGTCCGAGATCCAATGAAGAATTAGATTCTGGACAAGAGAAGAGATGAGATCAAAAAGAAAAAAGAAACGCCAAATTGATTACATTCCTGCGTTCCGGAGTTCGAATACTTTATTGACCCATGTTCTCTGCACCCCAGGTTCAGACATCACTTCATTCTTATCTCCACTCCTAAGCTTGGCCAGCATCCAACCAGCCAAGTGGTTCATATCTCCCTGTGTGTCTTAGTCGGAATCAGTTGGGCAGAGGAACTTCTGCGCATAACTTGGCATCGATGGGGGCTTTTGCAGCCGCCATCTAACGTAGCCATCGGTAATCAGCGATCATAGACGTCCATTTCACATTGTGTACTCACATCTCTTTCATCAACATCTGACTGGGAAGCTTCTCTAAAACGGTTATCCTTGCCCAGTTGAAGCGGAGTTGCGCATTCCCAAACCTTCATGCAGTGTCCGTAGGGTATCTCTTGCAGCTGGTAGTGATCAGCCAGTTGCGTTGACTTGTAGATGCCGCTGGAATAGGGGTAGTCATTGGAATTCTGCTTTACTGATCATCCGGTCGACTTCATTGATGTGCGGCATGTAGGCACTGCCAATAGAATAATGGTCAATTTGGTAGACTTGCCGATCAAATTCTCGGGAGACAGCATGGTGAGCTTTGACTACTCAGCTGGACTTGATGATGTAGACACGGTTATCACCCTGCCTAGAAAATCATTATCCTTTCAAGGACCTCTCAATTCTTGAGTGTAGGTTGCGAGTATGGCTTTGTCGCAGTCAGAGTTGGATCGCTGTATTCCAATTGGGATTGACTTGGGATTCAGGGATCTAATTGAGATTGGTGATTTGACACAGAATTCGGTTAGCCTTTCGCTTCACTGGTAGAGTTCTGGTCACTAAATTCCCGCCATCTTGTCACTGTGCTCGTACAAAGTTGAGATTTGGCACAGGCCATTGTTGGAATTGGCCGAGGTGACATCAGGACAAGTTAATCATGTAGGTCTCATTCTGACTTTGGACAGCAATGTCAGCTTCCGCTCTTGGAATCGAAACTGCAGTTCAAAATGTTTACTCACTGTGACTACTCAGGGGTGGCAGAATTGAGACAAATTGCCATGGGCATGGGTGGTGTATCATTGTTCCTTATCTAACATGTAAGCTACCAAGTATGTGATCATACGCAGTATGATAGGAGCGCGCTTTGCTCTCGGAAAGATGCTTTTTGCATTGCATTTGCATATCTCCCCATCTCTGAATTTGGTATTCTGCAGAGTCTTTGTAAAGCCTTTATGGTTACAGTGATTCATATGATAGCTTCACAGTGTTCTTAGTCGAATTCTCTGTGGCCATCTTGGTAGGCATCTTCGATAGAATAATAGTTGGCATCTCGGTATTAATTTCATAGGCCTCAGGTAGTCTCGTTCGGCAGTCGGTGTGGCATTCCACTTAGCGATCGTTTGTTGACCCTTCATTACGCCATTTACTATGCACCTTGCTGACTGGCTCCAGAGTGTGGGGCTTGCGGTAATCATCTCAGTTTTAATGTAAAGTCCTTTGGCAGTGATATCCCTCGCTGTGAGGTCTTGGTGATAATCACGTGGTAGTGATCTCAACTGTCTCTCCTAAAGGCATTCCGTACACTCGGTGGTCATACACAATCTCATTTGGTGGCCCAAACAAGTCATCGTATTAGTGATGTTGGGTATCTTGTTCAGAACTGAAATGGCAGGTAAATTGTTGTTCATTCGAAGACTAATTTTCGACCATTCGGTTGCTCTATTGTACTCATTCGGCATGCATTGGGCGTATTTGACTTATCATCTCTCTTTCATGCATTTGCAGCTATACTGGACTTCCATCATAAGCTTCATGAGCTGATTGTCTCTAAACACGGGGTGTGCCTGCTGTGTCTCCTCGACAATGGTGATTAATCAGTATATGTGGTTTCCATCATTTGCCTCGGTGCCTTATCGTCATTCACACAGTGAACTAGTCGATTCATCCCCACATCCAATTGCCGCTGCGAGCCATCCCGATTGGTGAACTTTCCTTATGTCGTTTCGTTTATACGCTTCCGGGATCGTAATGGTTTGTGGTAGTAGATGTTCGAACTTGTTTTTTAGTGATCCCTCCCTTTGCAAATGTTGTTTCTCCACTGGTAATTAAACTTATGTCCCTTCATAGGGAATTTCGATGTGAATAACTTGGCTCAGAAGACAATTTGTAGTTGTCAATTGTCATCGTAGTTGTGTACCTCAGGATAGCCCAGTCCAAGTTAGAATATAATTTATGAATGAATTTCTGGTAATATAACATTGTAACAAATTCAGCATTGGATTCGTTATCTTAATCTCGACCATTTGGCCGCTGCTTGTATTCCCTTGAACAGTTGTTGGAATAGTACTCAGTACCGCAAGGCCACTTGTACGTATACCTGCGTCACAGTATTCATTTGTGATCCTCGCAGATTGTCATTGAAAGTAAGTATGTCACATATGGTAGATTTTCACATCACTTCCTGTATATCGCCATAGTCAATTCAATTGATTATTATCTTTCTCTGAGCATTGTTGCCTCTCTGGGATATGCATCATCGGAAAAGACATATTCTGTTTCGGAGGCCTCGGTCTTGCACACTGGACATGCTCTGTCAGAGCTGTCAGAGGCACCCTGGTGGTGATGTACTCCGTGGCCAGCGTCAATACACCGCCTCATGTTGTATATCAGCCATCGATCACAGTTTTACTGTTTCTTGGTGTTCTTCCTGTCTCCAAATTTGACTGTTCACTTTGTCTTTGTGGGCAACTGTGACAATACGTCGGAATGGGGTCACTGGGTAACCAGTTCCATTAGGATTGCATTGCGATGGGTGACGTTGTGGTGGGAAAATCTGTTTCTCACCACCACCGCCACTCAGCTTGGCAGAGGACTGAGCTACGGCGGGTGTACGGAGATACAGGGATGATGGAGACGGACTGCGCGACCGGGGCGTACGCGAATCAGGGGTAGCGGAGATGGACGGAGTGACGGGGGGTATATATTCGGGAGACCCCGGGGTAGATAGCTTGGATCGCATTTTCTATCTCATCTCATACCATCTTATCATACAACAAACTATACACGCCATCTGTTGCATCTTTTGATCTCACTCGCTCTTTCCGAGACTTTGTGTGGATCCGCATCATTGTGTGGATCCTCGCAGCCGGGTAGTATCATACCTTCCCACCCGCTTCCTATGCTCCTCGAGCCAGAACCGCTCTTTCTCACGAATTCTCTTTTGGATGCCGCGAGAGGTGCGGCGGAGTGTCGACGCTGGGCTCTCTCTCCTCTAGCTTTGGCATTGCAGCACAACTGGAGCCCGAACGTGGATTCTGGTTCGGAAAGCCGAGTACAGAATGGTGGGAAGGTCCCCTACAAGCTAATACAAACAAATATGGAGAGAAGCAACTAGTGGACGATACTAACAATGTTGGATTGGAATGCCGGATGCGGTAAGATGGGTACATCGACGTCGCTAACTGGATGGGCACGGACCTTATACCGGGACGAACACTAAGGCAATGGCGCTGAACGATCACTGGACGAAAGGCACCGACCTCATACCAGGACGAAAGTCACCGACCTCGCAGATGGGATGACAGGCACCGATCTAACACCGCGATGAAACGCACCGACCTCATAAAAGGACGACAGGCACCGACCTCGCAGACGGGACGAAAGGCAGGGACCTCATACTGGCGCGACTGGTACCGACCTCATACCGGAACGAACACCAAGAAAGAGGCAACAACATAATACCGGATTGAACACCAAGGTAATGGCGCCGAACTAACACCGGACGAAATGCATCGACCTAATAATGGGACTAACACGATGGAAACGGCGCCGAACTAACACCGGACGAAAGGCACTGACCTAATACCGGGACGACACCGAACCGATCTTATACCGGGTTAAGAAAACACAAGCGCAGGCAGGACGCCAACCCCGTACTAAGGAAGTCACTGATCCGAAGGAATACTAAGAAAAGGAATCAATGATGCGACCAAGATTGTGAGAAGTGCTGATGAGGATACTACTACTCGTAGGGGGGAAGTCGCCGGGAATACAACACCATAGACGACTTGACAGGAAGCCAAGGGAGATCACTGTGAGAGGTGGTGAAGCCGGACTAAGAAATGAACGAAACAAAGAACTCACCTCAAACAGAGCGTCAATTGACCTAACCCCCCTTCCAAAACTCACAAACTAGCAATTGACCTTAGATCACCAATTACTGCCAATTTACCACCTAATCCACCATCCCACCTGCAAACCACTACACACAAGATGTCAACTGAACACTCCCAATCCACTGCTGCCGCCGGTCCCAGTGGCCGTACCACTTCCTCCAGTGCTGCAGCCTCAAGTAAGGCCGGATCCTCCACCAGCGCTGGACCTTCTGCCAACGCCACGCCCAATCATGCACGTGATCGAAGGCAATTCATGGAGTCCTTGGCCCTCACCATCGCGAAGGAGAAGAAGCAGAAGCCACTCCTTGGCACCATGGGCGCCCCAGTCTTTGCAGGAGCAGACATCACAAAATTCATCCAGGCGTACGAGAGCCTCTCCTCTCGCACCTGGACCGCCCTGGCGGCCGAAGATGTTATTGCAACCTTCCTTTACTACTCCTCGGGAACTATCCAAGAAACTATCAAGATGATGAACGTATATCTGACGAAGGACTGGGAGCCATTGAAAAAGGAGCTGAAGGACGCGTTCCTGCACACTGGCAGCCGAGTCTACATGTTCACGAGGTGGCACGTAGAGCGACTATGCTGGGACCAGCTGGAACGTGGGAATGTGGGCCAGAAAGCGTTTATCCTCGCCTACGATATCATCAGCCGCATTATGATCCGCAGGGGAGCCTTGGCCGAGTACTCACAAGTTCAAATGTTGCTCAGAGCCCTTCGAAGAGATTTGAGAGCAAAAGCGGTAATGAACCTTGAACTAGATCCCAGAGACCCCTCAAGGTTCAAATACAAAAAACTCCGAATGCATGTCCTCGACAAATGTGCCACCGCCGATGCCCTCGCCCTCCTGCATTCGGAAGGAGCATGTACAGTGCCGGGAGTGTCTCCTTATTTAATCCCACCTGGAGTTCTTCTCCCGCAGATGCCAGTAGTTGTGGACCTTCCGGCAATCCCTAAGAAGAGACCTTGGTAGCAGCGCAAGCCACGGAGGAAATTCCCATCGCTAAGGCCTAAAATATGATCAACACGACGATGGACAATATGATGAAGGCTTTCGATGCTTGGACCTTCCAGCTGAGTAAAGCGATTGAGCCCACATATGGAGGCTATCAGACTGCCAGGGCGTACGCCATCCAAGCCAACCATGCACAGCCGCACACACCAATGAACTTCCCACATCTGAATTCACCCACGGGAGCCGCTTACTACCCACCGGGACCCAATTACCAGCAATACCCACGGCTAGGATTAGGACCCTGTATCTATTGGGATGCGCTAGGACATATCTGCACATTCTGTACCGATGTGCGCACCGACCGGGACAAAGCGATAGTCCACCTTAATGATCGTGGAAGACTAACCTTAGGACCAAGAGGAGGCAATGTAGGTGAGATATCCGGATGTCGACCGGAGAGAAGGTTTTTGTCAGGGCGGGAGTACGCCCGGGAGGTGGGTCGGCAAGCATAACTGGGAGGAGGAGTAGCCACTACGGCTGCACCACAGCCGCCTCAGCCGCAGCATGTTGCAAGATCTCAGCTGTTTGGGAGGGCCAGTGATCAGGTGACTGCGTTTCACTCAGGGATTGCCCGACAGCTGTCGAAAATCGACGGGGACTACTCTGGTCAGTCTACATGTAAGGAAGGTAAGGAAAATCGTGACGAAGACCGCATGGAGGAGTTGAGTGACGAGGATGTAGAGCAAGATGAGGGGCAAGGTGACAGCAGTGCGGAGGAAGAGGAGGAGAACGAGACAGAGGAGGAGAGAGACGCGCGTTTAGACATGGAAGAGAGAGAATACAGGTCTGCATTGGTGCGCACGCAGGCAGGATATGCCTTCGTGGACGAGAGATAGAAGAGGACTGACGAGGTAACCAGAGGTGATGCCAAGCGGGTACGTATCGAGGAAGAGGTCCCGGAGGTCTCGACGAGTGCTAGTAACCAAGAAATGCGAACTATCCGGAAAGCAGTAGCATTCAGCAAGCAACCGGCCAAGCCGGACCGCATCAAAATCACGACTGCAATGACCGCAACGGACCCGAAAGTGCCGCGAAAAAAAGTACCTGCCCTGGATACTGCAGACTACGAAGTCCTCGGAAATAGCCAACTCGATTACACTATCCTAGCCCGTCAGGAGAGAGAGACCCGGGTATTGACTTTCCGACTCCTACCAAAGGCTAAAACGGTATCAGTTCCCAAGGACAAACGAGTGACTGCCAGGACCCCGGCTGCACTAAAGAAAATCAGAATCGCTCACGTTTCTGCCTTCTGTGGCCTAAACGATCCCATACTATACACCGAATTCTGCTATGCCAGGGCCTCTCCAACCGTCCTTGGAAAAATACAGGGACATGAACTTCCCATGCTCATCAATGGCGGATCTGAGATCTGCGTGATGAGTGAAGAAGTCGCCAGGGAGTTAAACATCGAGTTGAAACATGCCGACTGGAAGATGATCACTGCCGATGGCAATCGACTTGATTTGTCAAAGGTGGCAGAGTCCGTGCCCGTCGACGTCCATGGTATCGTCATTCCAGTGCCTATCTTTTTAGCGACATCCGGATCCGAGCAGGTTATTGTGCGTCGCCCCTGGGAATCATACGCTCGGAAGTGTGAGAAGAACCTGGACGAAGGCAGCTGCGAGATCACCATCTCAGCCATCGATTGGTCAGAGCAGGTGACGTTTGTCGCTTCCTCTCCCGGAGACAACAGGGACAGAGTCACCTGCAGCTCGGGAAACATATACGCCTCGTTGAAGTAAAGGTAACTAGGAAGGATAGGCCCAGGCACTAAGATGGAAAGAGGTTGGAGAGATCTGGGAGGAAACATGGGAATGAGAAGGTCTCGAAGGGTAGAAAAGGAAAACAGAAGGAGTTGGTTGATACGAAGAGGGCACTTGCAGGGAAAGTGGAAGGATTATACGGCGGGAAAGAGGAGATAACATTCAAAAAGGAAGGAAAACATTCAGTCAAAAAATGGGGGCTATCAAAGAAGTTAAGAAACGTAATGGGAAGAGGAGTGAAATGGGAGAACGAGTGGGAAGAGGAGGAAGGACTGGTAGTCGGAGAGTTGGGTAGGAGGATGGTAGAAGAAGAGTGGTCAATGGGGGTAGAGCGTCAGGAGAAGGAAAGGAGGGTAACCGGGAGAGAATCCACGGCTTTGGCATGGGTTTCTAACAATAGCATTGCTCCAGAACTTAGTCAAATACAACCCTTTTCGTCATACCTTTATTCAGCGAAGTGTAACTGTGACGAAAACACCAAAGGAGCCTGGGTGCGCACCCGCTACAATGGTGTTGCACAGAACGTGAAGCCTGTTCGCTTGTCAGACGGAAGTGTCCCAGATACTGGACTCGACTGGAGAGGAAGAGCTATCACTCAGGCCGTACCAATACCAGGCCTCTGGGACTAGTGGTTTATTCCCAGATTCCCCCACTGAGCAACAGGCAGAAGGTTGACCCATGGCAAATTACGAGAGCTACGGATAGGGAGCATATTATGGTTGAAGGAACAGGAAGCCCTCTTGGGTATGCTATCAAATGGAGAATATGCTCTGTCATGGACATGGGAGGAACTGGGAACGATCAGCGACGAGGTCGAGCAACCCCATCGTATGCGATTGCAGTCTGGCCATAAGATCTGGATGGATCTTGTATTCCGCATACCAAAGAAAGTCATTCCCGTGGAAGAAGAGATGATAGAAGAGAGAGTCCGGCAGGGCCTATTCGAGTCCGCTTGGGGCCCATATAGGAATGCTCACTTCTTAGTTCCAAAGAAGAATGGGAAGTACCGCTTCATTATCTCTGCCGTGAGCGCGAATCGGCATACACTGGAAGACGCCGGGATACCGCCTAATGTCGAAGAGTTCTCTGCAGCCTTCGCTGGACTGTCCATTTCTTCAATGAGTGATTTTCACTCTGAGTACGACCAAAAAAGGAAGCACAAGGATAGCCGGGACTATATGGCCTTCCAGACTACGCATGGCTTGTATCGGCCGACCAGACTAGTACAAGGAGGCACCAATTTGGTAGCAGCATTTGTCAGAGTATCTCGGAAAATACAAAACACTCACCTGGAATCAATCGCAGAAATATTCATCGACGATGTCGGAGTGACAGGCCCAAACACTCGGTACAGTGAAGAGGAGGTGTAAGGGTTGCCTGGAGTTCGAAAGTTTGTTATGGAACACCTCCAAAACCTCGATAACGTACTTGCCGATGTGGAGAGAGCTGGAGCCACCATTTCCGGATACAACTCTAACTGGTGCTGGAACGGGGTAACAACGCTGAAAAGAGATATGACGCGGGGAAACGTGAGTGCCGTGGGCTGATGATGGTGCTTAAGAAGTTCCCCAACTACGTATAGGGGGTCAGATTCCGTGTGGAGATGGACACTGACACATTAGTGTATCAACTAAATATGCCCGCCAACGAACAGCCAGGAGCAGTAGTCACGAGCTGGATGGCATGGGTACGACTGTTCGATTTCGACTTGAAACACATTCCATGGAGACTAAATGGATGACCGGATGGCCTCTCTCGGCGACCCTGAGGGGGATGGGGATCCTCAGCCAGAAGAGGAGAATGATCTAGAGGAAACAATGGAAGCAAGCTTACGAGGAATACGGGTGGAACAAGGGCCGGACAGAAAGTTGAGGAAGAGACTATACGAACTATTTGTAGGTTTATGACTGGCGGACGAATACAAAGGAAGATGGAAGGAGATAGGTGACTTCCAGGAGAACATGAAGCGACCGGAAGGAAAGACTACGAAGGTAATGCAGCAGTTTCGACGGGAAGCCACGCAATACCTTGTTTCAGATGGAATACTCTACTGGAGGCGAAAAACCAATCCACCCCCGGGAAAGGTGTTAGTGAGCGCGTAACAAAAAAGGAAAGCAATGGAAGCTGCAAACAAACTGAGCGTGCACCGTGGAAGAGAAGGAACGTTACGAAAGTGAGTTGAGCTGTACTGGTGGCCGGAAATGTATCTCCACGTCAAAGACTGTGTGAAAATGTGTGAACAGTGCGAGAAGAGAGCGCCTCTATGGAATGATGAACCCCTTAAAAGCCTAACCGTCAGTCACCTATGGCAATGAGTAGGGATGGAGATTTCTTACATGTCCAAAATGGAGGATGGATATCACCTACTGGTGGTAGCCAGGGAATACATCAGCGGGTGGGCAGAAGCATGACCACTAAAACAGCGCACATCGGAGAAGGTAGCAGACTTCCTTTAAGAAGAGGTAATTTGTCGGTTCGGAACCCCCAAAAGTGTGGTAGTGGACGGAGCAAGAGAGATGAAGAAATGGACTGACCTCCTGCCCAAACGCTACAATATCCAGATGATCACCGTAACCGCGTACCATGCCGCCGCTAATGGAGTAATCGAACAAGGACACAGACCGATTGCAGATGCACTATCCAAATTCACGGCCTGATCAGACGAACCGAAAGAGATGTAGATCGACCACCTGCCAGCAGTGCTTTGGGCTGACAGAACCACCGTCATGGGTACGACTGGATATTCCCCTTTCCGCCTTATATTCGGCCAAGATGCAGTACTCCCGATAGGGCTGGAGAACTTAACATGGAATACCTCCAACTGGACCCAAGGAATCGACGATACCGCATCGCTGATAGAGGCTAGAGCAAGACAGTTGGAATGACGACGAGAGGATAATGATGTTGCCATACAAAACCTAACGGAGTCGAGATATGCCAACAAACGTTACTTCGAACAAGCAGCCAACCTCCAATCTGAAGATCTCAAAATTGGTGACTGGGAACTCATGCACGAAACCAAGATAGAACAGTCCCACTGCGCGAAACTGGATGCTAGGTGGCGAGGATCCTACCGAGTCACAGAAATTGCCCAGAGCTTGGGGAAGTATCGACTGGCAGAACTAGATGGAGCAGAGCTCGTGGGATGGATAGATGGTAGACGACTCAAGAAGTACTTCACTCGCAATGAAGGCGTACACGGGACTCGGGAAATCAGTACGCCTTGCACCGCACATGAGGAGGAATCAGAGGAATTTGAGGATTTTGAGGTGGAGGCAGTAGCAGGTCAGAAATATATAGAAGGAAGATAGATGTATTTAATTAAGTGGAAAGACTGGGAGAAACTATTGTAGGTATGGGCAGAGGATATGGGGGGGAGTAAGGAACTAATGGATAAGTGGATCGCCGCACATCCGGTGCCGGCAGACCAACCATCCAAACATTGATGGGAATGACGGATGGAGGGGGAAGAAGGGGGGAAGGGACGAGATCCATTGCATGGACCATGACAAAAAGAGTTGAAGATTCCGAAGCCACACAATTGAAGTGGAGTTGCGAGATAGAGGGAGAATATCGAATCCACATAATTGCGTGGAATTGCGAGATGGAGGAGGAAGAAATATTCCTATTGGCTGAGTTGCACCCATGTTACACCAAAAATTCCTACTATTCTCCCCTAACCTTCTAATAACCTCGAGACAAGAGAGACAACAACTATTGCAGGAGTGGGCAAAACATTTACCACCTCCAACAGAAAGGACGACCACAATATGCCAACTCACCGAGTACAAGCGGAGCAAGAGGAGGGGAAGAAGCAAAGAAGTTGTGGAGAGATACGAGAAGAGCATACCAGGGAAACTGGGAACCACATCAAGACTAGAAACACAAGGATCTAGCACTAAGTACCCCTCCAGGTATAAAAAGAGCTCCCCCCCCCATCTACGTTCGTAAGGAAAGACAACCACCTTCTGTCCCATTCATCTGCCTCTGCACACTGACAACTGCGCCCAATATCGCCGTTTCATCCATAATCGACGACTGTCAGGCCGTTTACAGCAATCAATGCCATTGCAGCAGTACTCAATGATACCATGGATTTCGACGACTCCTTAACCACTACCACCGCTGCTACAAACCTCGACTCCACCCTCGCGGCAGCCACCACCACCGCATCCACCACCACCGCAGCCACCACCACCGCAGCCATCACCACTGCAGCCACCACCACCGTAGCCACCACCACCGTCATTACTATGTATACCCCCTCCTCAGATATCACTACTATCGCTAGCGACCCCTCTCCAGTATCCCTATCGTCAGAAACACTATCACACCTCAGCACGGAATTCTTCGCCAATAGACCTGTCGGATTGCAACAAGCAGCCATAGAGATTGCTCCCCGGGAACTGGCCCCCGAAAGCCAAGCGAATTTCAAGCTGCAAATCTATGATATCTTTGTCGACATTATGGATGCCTCCAACACCCAGGTCGCATGGCTGTCGAACTTCGCAGAGATGAACATTGACTTGAAGAAGTTGAAGTACAAGCAATACTATGACTTCCTTAAGGCTCCTAACAGCTTCGGCAGGGTTAGGGAAATGAGAAAGCAATATCACAGTGTGCAACAGAGAAATACACGGGCAACGAAGAAGCTGGGAAACCTCTGGCAACATTATGCCGAACTCCAGGAAATCCTAAGCAACTCCAGCGGAAGTGAGAAGTGGATGCTATTAACTGCCATCACCAACCAAACATCCAGAGGTCCCGGGTTAGCAAAAACATGCCTCAATCTTGCATAAGTCAACCGTCTCACGAAGCTAAACCGCAAGTCGACATCGAACAAGTGGTATACTTCCGGCGACTTCCTGGAAGCTACAAGGTTGTTAGATAATGGCTGCCCTCAGCTGGAAGAAGGAATCAACTACGAAGCTATGGGTCTGAAATGGTACTGAGGGTTACTAATGCCACTCAGTTACTACCCAGGCATGGATGACAACAATAACGCCAACCGGCTTCGTACCATCTCACCATCAGTACCGCCTGCCGACCACGGGATACCGCCTGCCGACCATGGGATACCGCCTGCCGACCATGGGATACCGCCTGCCGACCATGTGATAGAGCCTGCTGACCATGGGATACCCATACCACCTCCATCCCCCGATAAGAGCAAGATGCTTACACCGCCAACACCATCAATCACGGGAAAAGAAAAGGAAAAGGATGAGAGCAATGTTGGAGGGCTTTTGATGGACCTGGCCGAGGGTAGATCTGAGGATAGAACCAGCACTGCCACCAAGAAAGACGCAGGTACGGTCCCGGCAGCACCCACCAAGAAAGATGCCAGTACAACCCCGCCAGCTCCAACCGGGAAAGAAGCCGGTACGACCCCAGAGAAGCCTACCGATCGTAAGCAGAAGGGCACCCCAAATCCTGACCGGCCTGCCACTCCCGGCAGCGAAATTAGCAGTTCCGACGATGACGTCACCGATGATGAAGAATACGTGAGCTGCTTCCTGGAATGGCTCGGCCTTCACCCGGACTGGAAGAGAATAATGGACGACGAGACGAAGATGTTGGCACACCACAACAGAAAAATAGGGAACAAAGCCATACCTATCTTCCAACAAGCGGTAAACCAAGATCCCGAGTTGTTCACAGAGGCCCGGGCACAAATCACAGCAGCCGTGTATGCCATGCGGGAGGTGATAGTTCGATTTGATACTAGGCTTGGCAATATCTCGTACTTTGCAAGTGGTTAAGGAAAAAGGAAGGCAGATACAGAGGGTGGCATGAAAAAGCAGGTGCGCAAGGAGGGAGAGTTTTATGGTTTTCCTTTTGGTTTATAGCTTTCCTTTGGGTTTATAGTTTTTCCTTTGGGTGTACATTTATGTTTTTTTTCCTTTGAGTCTACGTTTGTGTTTTTCCTTCAAAGTCTGCGTCTATGTCTTCCCTTTGGGTTTATGGTATTCTTATGTTCTTTCGGGTTTGCGTATACAGTTATACGAAAGAAGAGAGGTGTGCTTCCCACAATGGGCCAGGGAGGAGTTGTGGAAGGAAAATCCGTTTCTTACCACCACCGCCACTCAGCTTGGCAGAGGACTGAGCTACGGTGGGTGTACGGAAATACACAGATGATGGTGATGGACTGGGTGACGGGGGCGTACAGGGATCAGGGCTAGCGGAGATGGACGGGGTGACGGGGGGTATATATTTGGGAGACCCCTGGGTAGATAGCTTGGATCGCATCTTGTATCTCATCTCATACCATCTTATCATACAACGAACTACACACTCCATCTTTCACATCTGTTCATCTCACTCGCTCTTTCCGGGACTTGGTGTGGATCCGCGCAATTGCTTGGATCCTTGCAGCTGGGTAGTATCATACCTTCCCACCCTCTTCCTACCCTCTTCGAGCCAGAACTGCTCTTTCTCACAAATTCCCTTTTGGATGCGGCGAGAGGTTCTGCGGAGTGTCGAGTATGGGCTCTCAGTCCTCTAGCTTCGCCGTTTCTCCACAACGTTGCAAAATCTCTCCTCATGTTCCATCTACCTGTGTGCAAAATTCAAGTTTCTCTTTACTAATTCTACACATCATTTCAAGTAGCCAGATCGAAGTGGCAATTAACAATACATCGCTCATTCCGTCCATCACATGTCTTAATAGGAATCGTTATCGCAGGAGTTACCTCTGCGCAGCCCACATTATTTCCCACGCTGAACACTTTTAAAGCAACGGCGACTGGTGGTTTTCTCACATGGACTCATGTCATGACAGGATCCAAGTTACCAGAGTGTTCAAGTATTGTGCTTAGCGCCAATGCTAACCAGTACTGAACGAAAGGTCTATCGACATTGTGGAGTTTGATTTTGAATAGTTGTTACAGTTACCACGGGAGATACCCATGCAGCGTGCAATGACACCTCCTTATGCGTTGCTTTACCCACAGCCAGTTGTTGCTTCAATCCCCCCCGGGCCAGCTCTGGCTTCCGGTGCATTGACTCATCTGAGATATTTGTTCAAAATGTCAACTGTCAACCAGAACCTTAATACCATGGTAAATACTGAGCTCCATTGTGTGCATTTGTTCATCCCATGTATACTTCATGTTATGACTCTTCTGCATGACACACTCCTGTGTGCCGCTGTATATTGCCATGTGGTGGGTTGAGTCTTGCGTGTTGTCAAGTCATCATGGGAAGATGTTGACCATTGCGTCAGGATTCTTTCCATCCCGGCGGTTTTGTGGTCCCATCAGTTTGGGCGACGCATACGACTGGGGGCTCATGGTGGCACCAAACTCAGTACCGGACAAGAGGACATTGGAGATGACAGCGCAGATCTCCCGACTCTTAGCAGCGGCTTGGAGATCGAGCACTCTGATTTCAAAGTGGAGAATGCGACGCTGAAAGGTGATTACTTGTTTGCAGGTAGTTGAGAATGTGATTGGAGGGATTCCAACCATCCTTGAGGTTCATTTTATGTGCTTGTTCTTGTCACTTGGCAGAAAACAGTCAAAAGGCTAAATAACTATGAATCTGTTCGACCCAATGAGACATCAAGTGGATCATCCAAATGTTCAAGTCGGTATCTGACTCCATCGAGACATCAATCTCATGGCTGACACAATCCTTCCAGGAGTTCACTCCGTGCCGCTTCTTGGACAGCAACCAAATCTCAACATTTGGTTCCTTGTCTACCTTTCACTTCTTTACGAGTTCTCTTCTCGCTGCAGACGGTTTGGACTTCTCCAATATGCCGGCCGGCCTGAGTAGGCAAACATCTTTGAAGATGTGAATACGACACAATGGGTCATCCATGTAGCTGACTGTTGCATGATTGCAAGAGATATATTGAGAATGCATATCGAATTCTAACAATGCCCGTGTGCACTCAATCGTGTGATTGACTATGGGACGCTGTGCGGGCCTTCAGCCTCGTAGAGACTGGGTTACAATTGCAAGCAGGTCCCAGCTCATTTTCTTCATCTCCTTCCCATTCCATTGAACAAGTTCTTCATATAACCTATTTTTTTGTGTCTGGTAGTCGTAAGCAGGCACCGATAGCTGGATTGCATTCTACTTGTCCAGCCGTTCATGCGTCTTCACGAAGGGGAAAATCTTCATCTCGAGGTTGTCAAGCAAGCCAATCTGCATTGGATGGAGGAGGTCGAGCATAGGGAGGTCGCTCATCATACAGGGAACATGTCGATATACATTGAATGCTCGGTGAACATGGCCCGAGGATAGTCTCACTTTGGGTGTGTAGGTTTTGGCATCACTGAGCATTCGATATGGGGAGTGATTCCACCGGGGGTGTTGCTTGACACAAGGGACATAATATCCAAGTGCATTGTATGGACACTCACAAAAAAAGCAGTCATTCCATTCGAGATGATGTAGATCGATATACTCACAGTTATCTGCAAGCCATGCTGCTAAAAGCAGTTGGCAATGCCAGAAGTTCCAATCTGCACTAAGGATGTTGTAATACCCGCTCTTGGTGCGGGGATTGTGTCCAAAGGTGAATGGTCCCAGTAGCAGGCAGAGTACTTCGTTCAGCACCACTTGGACTGTTTGCCACTACTCATCCGGCCGCTTCTGAGGAACATTGCGATCCATAATTGGAATGGGCAGGAGAGTGACCATTCTGACGTGCTGTGTTGGGTGCATCTGGCGGAGCTTCGAACATACATTCCCAATTGTTATATATACTCGCACCATGCTATTGTTGCCAGCAAAATTCAAGAGGTGTGTTTCATCTGACACACACGTCAAGGGATCCTGTGTATCCCCCACACTGAGCGTTGACCAAATGTGGATTAGCACGGTATTATCTTGGAATATCTCTCCTTACCTGTGTCTCCCACCTCGAGTCTGGAATGTTCATTTCGGTGTAGAGGCATTTCAGTGCTATATCACGGATGAAGTAACAAACAGTCTCATTCGTTTGACAATGCCTGGACTACAGTATTTGATTGGGCGTAGGTACTTGCCATTTCGTCTCACATCCACGACAGTGTGTAGTTCGCACTGGCCAAGAGCCTGATTATCTGGTGTGCGAGCCACGAGCATTTGGATGTCATCAATGGTCTTGAAGCTTCGGAAACGCAAAGTGTTATTTTCTTCCTTCTGCACCGAGCTATGGTGCATCTTCATGCCATTTTTGTCATCCCGCCATGGATATATTTGTACTCTGGACATGACTCAAACAGGGAGTAGGCATTTATATTCAGGTTCGGCTCAAGACAACCCCGAAGGTCACATGTCCATGACATAGCAATGTAAGCTATCAGAGTCCCGCCGGCGCGGGGGTAAAGTTGCATCCATGGCAGAGTATGTGGCGCTGGATGCGCCTCCGAGTCTGCGATGTGTTCAACGCGTCCAAGGCAGGGTAATGTGTCCAAGTCTTCAAATGAATCATTGGTAGGATTGAATTCACGCCACTGTGCTGGTTCAATGCATTAGTGCACACTGCGAATAGTCAGATCCTTCTGCCACCCACCTTGCCGGTGTTCAGAACACTGTAATTTGGTATGATTAGGTTGTCAGATATCTGAGGTGAACTTCTTTCAGCATGAAAATTCTGGGGAAAGGTAAGAGGTCTTCACTTGCATTGTCGACGACACGCAAGGAGCGGAGTATGCACTATACCAAGGGAAGACAGATGGTGCTGGGTCTGTGAAGCCTGTTGTGTACACTCATGATACTTTCAGCAAACATCATAAGCCTCAGCACCACACATGGCGGTTCCTTACCCATCAGGAATTGCAAAAACGCTGCATGCACGATGTCCCATAATACAATGATTAATTCAAACCCAATACGAAAGGCTTAATTAACTTTAACACTGAGCAATTCAACAATCTCGCGACGTGTGTAATAGCCAATGCATGAGATACATACCTTTGAAGACAGCAACTGAACAAGACAAGAACCAGACCCTTACCCAAAAGCAACAACCATACCCTCCACTGCAATGCGAGCACTGGTTAACTCCTCGCCTGCCGAGACATCCGGGTGCCCCTCCTGACACCATGAATTGGGGAGAGGCATATCAAGGAGACAGTTGGAACCAGCCGATGTGCCGAGCAGCGGCTGATACAAATCCACATCCGAGGTGTTTTCAGCTTCCTCACCTGCTTGTAAAGGTGGCACCGCCAGACGTCATTTTTGTGGCGTCAGATGCCCCACATGCTTCATACCACTGAGGGGATCAGGTGCGGAAGATATTGGTCATGGGCGAGTCTCCGGGATTTGTGCCCATCGAGCAGGTGCCAGTGGTTGTCGCAGCAGGGTGTGCTCGCGGAACTTCTGGCCTTGCTCATGTAGCATGATTGGCTGATTGTCTGCCGTGGTGTCTACATTGTCAGCTGATATATCTATCATCTCTCCCTGGCCAATTGTCCAAGTTTCTTTGCCATCATCCTCATTCTGATCTACCTCATCATCTTCCATCTCATTTGTCTCATCTTCATATTCCTTCTCTTCGTCGTCAACATACCTTTCCTTATCCAGATCGCCGTCTAAATCAACAGAGTCCGGTGCGTCCACATCATCTTCAATGCGCATATGCACATCAGGATCAAGTTCTGAGTCCTCTTCACAATCGTACTCGGTAGAGTCGGTATCATCATCTCAAGAAATTGACATTGTGGTCAATGTTTCTGGCTATAAATATACCCGCTCTAGTTTGCCATCGGTGTCCAACTCTGTGTTATAGATTTCCTTCTGCAACTGCAAAGCCATGGCACCAGAGATATCATCTCCCTCTGGGGTTTGTTTCACACTACCTTTCTCTTAACCATTTACCCTCTCCTTCCCTTTCCCCATCCCATTCCCCTTCCGATCCATTCTTCCCATGCCTGTCCCGGTCCAATTGTCACCGCACTGAGTGTCCTCCTCATCCTCGCCATTGTCATGGCCATTGCCATGGCTAAGAAAGCTGCGTACACTGCTCCACCCTCCTGGAAGCGGCCAGTTCTCGGGATCATCATTCTTGTCTATTATCCCATCCCAATTCAGTCGTCCAACTGCCAGAATGTCGCCTAGCTCGTACTGCCGGCAGCTTGGTGGCTCAATGATTACCCTGAGATGATAGCTACCATTCCGAGACAAAAGCTCACCGGTGCGTGTAACATTCCCCGAGCTGGTTGTCTGCGGACTTGAGCGATCATATCAATCTCCGAAGCCATGGGGGTTGTGCCAACTCCTATTCTTCATTTGGTCGCCACTGTTGTCAAACATTTACCCTATATAGTTGCAGACGGTAACCCACCACTCCCGAAAAGGCGAACACATGGTTCTGTAGTCCAGCCAGGTTAGATGGAATTGTGATTAGTGGCGAGTCGTGACTGGATTAAGAAAGATTATGTCATAGACGCGATCCCATGCCATCTCAACAGTGATGCCACAATCAATGTATATCCGTATGAGTCCACGGTTATGTTCTGGGATGAAACCCTTTATACTGTACCAGGCCAACGGCAGACGTCCAAATATAACCGATTTAGGCATTTTTGTCCTGGCAGTTCCCTTCCCATTTCCATTGCAGCTGCCCTTTGGTGCCATTTCTGTGAGATGGAAATAAATCAACATCTGACACATTAGCATTAAGATACAGTTGAAGGTTGCGGAAGCCAGCCCTGAGGGAACGTACAAAGTTGTGTAGGTCATCAGGTGTGTGTTGGATTGAGAGGAGTTGTTTAGTGCAAGTCAGGCGATGTCGACAGAGTTGAGGATGCTGGCAGTGTGTGTGTTACGGGAGGAAAAGAGTATGGAGGTGAAGGTAGGAAGAAGGGATATATACACTAGAGTGCCTGAGATTTGATTTATATCCGGGGTGTTGTTGGTTAATGACCTCAATACGGCCCAGTCTTCATCAGGCCAAACCACCTGGTAGTTCTTAAATGAGGAGCCACGAGACCAGATTTAGTACTTGTGGTGTTCACAGTTTTTAATGCCAGGCATCGGTTTGTCATCTCCTACCACTTGCACCACTCAGGTCCCGTGCATCTCAGACCAGACTGAGTAGTTCTCAAGTTGTCCCAGATGTGCAACAATGCAACAAGGTTACCAACGCCTAGTGGTGGAAAAGGCACACGCAACTAATGTCATAGAATCGAGGTTCCGTCATTGTACACATTGCGATGCTTATAGCTCTAGCAACCGCAAAGTTCGACTGCGAAGCTGATGATATACACAATCGATAGCTTGAAGTATTGTGCCAAGAACGAGTGCAGTACTATGATAGCCATGTGAGATGGCACAAACACCCGTCAGGTGGTGCAAATAGATCTTCAGACCTTCATGTAACAGTGAGTATTAAGGCTGGTGTAATCTGATGACAGTTAACACTGTAATTAAATGATTTTCAAAGGATCTCGTCACCAAGTATCATCAGGGTTTAGAGTCTAGCGCGGTCAACACTGCTCCCCCCGTTGTTGTCGAAACACTCCCTGGTCGCTCAAATAGGTATCTACCTCTTGTGCCATTGCATAAGCAAGCATACGCAATTATTCCTACTACTTAACGTCCAACATCAATATCGGACTATGCCTTCTGAATGCCATCTCCCTGACACGACTCCGGTTTTACTAAATGTTTGAAGTGTTCCTAATCGTGAGAATCAACACAACTGTGGGCCATCGAGCTATGTTCAACTTCCACCTGCTAAGAGACGCGTTTTTGTACCGGCTGGCGAGAGGGATACCTCCCAAGGAGGGGGTTCTGTAGCCTCTACAATCCAAGGTCAGAACTCCATTCCCACATGGTCGCATAACAACTCTCCGGTTGGAGATATCTCTCAACGCATGACATCCACCCTGTCCGCTCAACAGTGACAGTCACTGAATACTCCAACCGCCATGCTGGTCACAAGCAGTCGTTGCACACCATCCCCTGGAGGATCCTCAATGTGTCGCGTTGTATTCAGCCCTGCATCCAGCATTGCTAAAACTCCCACTTCTCTCTGCCGTATTGAAAACCTGCCTACCACCATCCCTAATCCAGAAGCCCGTGCGGTCATTACAAATCCACTCCGACCACAAGCTACGGGGAACAATCAAAGGCCAATGAAGGGCAATTGTAGCCAAAAGCAGTGTGTACACCATGATCAATTGTCTCCAGTAGTCGCGGCATCCATCGAATTGGTCACTCAGACATGATCCGTCACCTGTCAGCAACAGGCAGGCTGCTGGGGCTCTACATGTGTAACACACGGAGATTATGAGTGCATGAGACTTCAAGACAGTACGTTATGCAACGCAAGGTGTTTTGAAAGCATTCGCTAAAGCCCCACAGGCGAATCATTGAGACTGACTGGAACACTGCTGTGCAGCAAAACAACATTTGGTTGATAGGATTTAAGGCGCGGACAAAAGAGATCTTGAAAGAGATATCTCGAACCAATAGGGCACATTGGATATTCCATGCTCGATCCGGCACTGAGTTCGTGCGCTAGTTGATATGGTTAAATCCACATTGTTACAATCAGCGACGGACAACACAGCTGAGCATTACAATCTCCACCGCTGTGAATCTGCTGCACAGCATTTGGAATTCATTGATTCCATTCTGCCAAACAATAAGGAACTTTGTCCTGCAGCACAATGTAGGAAAAGTGCTGTATGTGGCCCAAAACCAAAGCACAGACAGTCGAAAGCTGCTAACGAATGTCGAGCATCCATGTATATTCCTGGTGCAGGCAATCCTGCAGCTTATGTACATCACATTTTATCATCTGGGGAAATAACCGCGGTAAGACTGCTGATCGATTTTATAATTCCGTCATTAACTACATGAACAGTCATTTTCCGTCGCCACTGATTATGTTTAGCTGCACTGTGTTGCGCCATGCTCTCCTGCTCTGGCAATAGGATACATGTGTTCATCAGAAAGCTTCCATGTAAAATGTGAAAGCAGACAGACCTGATCGCTCGAATGCCTTCAATTACATACATGACAGTGGTAGCAATGCATCTTGATCCACTGCAACAGGTTGGAAGTTGTGAACCTGGCCAGGCGTTGGAGACACGTATACATTCTCGATGAATACCTGGAACACACTACCGGAGAGCTACCAACAGAGTCTGTTTAAAAACACAGTTGCTACTGTGAAGCATCACATCCAGCACATGGAGAACACAACTCCTGCCGTGGTCATCAGTGTAGAGGCAGCACCTGTTAACAATGCAATTCTTCTTGACTATTTAACCTCCGAAGTGGCACAAGAGGAGACTGAGATTGGAAGCATTGACCCAAACATCCCAATTGACAACAAGTGCAGGTATGACGCAGTGCAATGCAGGATGGCAGGGGGCAACGGGAATTACAAAGATGACGGCGACAAAAGCGACAAGGGAGATGCGATCTGCACCGCATGCCAGCGACGAAGGCCTACGATTAAACTCTAGAGGTTTGACCTGTGAACCACCGATGTCAACTGGGATCAGAGCGGGGATGGGGATGATGCAGATGCGGATGCGGATGATTGGGAAGAAGCATTGCAAGCCCATAACAGATCAAGGCAGAATGTGGAGGACTGAGGGCATAGAACTAGAGAGTGTGACGATTGGACAGTATATTTCAGACATGTAAAATACGATACTGGTGAAGCAAATACAACTTCAAATGATGTATCTGAAGCGGGGACTCTAATGCAATAAATTACACAATCTCAAAGCAAAACATAAATGGGAGTGCTGCATGTGGCTATCGTCCGAGGACAGGATTAAACATCGCCAGGCGTTGTGTACAGGGCTCCAGCATATCTGCAACCTCTGCGAAGAGAGTAACCCATGTTTTGTGCTGATGCTCCGCATACGTCACCGCTTTCTGGACGAGTAGTATAGGAGGTCAGTATGCAATGCGACCTGTCACTTGGGCAACGGGAAGTGTCTAATTCTCTGTCAGTGCGTACAAGGTTCCGGCAGCATGGTCAGGGCCATGCGGAATACACGGGAGTCTCAGATGCAATCTTGGAATGTTGCTGATGGGTTTCGCGTATTGTATTGGGGATGTCCATCGGGATGCTTCGCTCGAGTAGTGTATGAGTAGGCGTGTCATTGAATGCTTTGGCCAGTGGACTTCATCAAGATCGCTAGAACTGTTGGGTTTCACCCCAACTGAAGTAGGTGCACTTCTCTCGATTACAATGAATGTAGTGGCATCTGGACTGACTCATAAATCTTTTTTTGACTTCGCCATTTATTCTCAACATGGCTGAGTCAGGGGTAATCTGACTCCGTCCATTGTAGCATCTCCGCCTGAAGCAGGTGGTCAATTGGCTGATAGGAATTGTATTTGAACTTGATTAAATCAATTGTGTGCAATTTCTCCCATTGGCAGGAATGATTATATGTGTCCTGTAATCCTGATAAATGTCGTCATTCCCAGTGAGGCATCCATTGCTCCAATTGGTCTCTGAACTCTTCGCTGCTATCAGATGAATCACTTCAATAAAGAACTGATCAACGTTCAATGTTTTGAAGGAGTGAGGCTTCGATATCACATTTGGATGGCAATATTCCCAATTGTTGAATCTGTCGTGATAAGCATTGGAGAAATGTTACCTTGTGAAATCCTCTGAGCGACAAGTATCCGTTTACTTCAAAAGCGATAATTGTGTAAGCCCATGTACCTCAGTGTTTAGTGCTGTAGCTATAGGGATCGTAATTCTAGGAATACTGTTTAAAACTTGGATACAAGTGATAATAGGAGTAGATGATCAGTAAGATTTCCGCTAGCAATCTAAGGCTCATGGCGAGAGGACTATATACACGTACGAGTACCCTGCCTGATTCACTTGCCCCAGTTACAACTCGCAAGAATCACATGTTTCATGTTGTGTATGTTGCGATATCAATTCTATTGGAATTGATGTTTGTCGTTTAGTAATGTATATTTTTGACCTTGGAGGATGTTAATAGTTCTATTGTAAGTTCAAATTTTCATAAAATGTCATGAATACCCAATATGTATCACCAGACATTGTTGAGGATTGGTTGAGAGTTTGTTGAAGTTTATTTTCAGAATGGGGCACTGACCATGTCACTTCCTCTTTTCTGTATGTAGGCTGCCAATATGTTGGTTATACATCTCAGCAAGCAAATCATGTTCCCAGTACCTTATTTACAAGTCCAAAAATCGCTGATGCTCCATTGACGCTTACTTTCAAAATGGGGCAGTGACCTTGTCGGATGCTTATGTGTATGTGAATGCGACTAATATGTTGGTTTCCCATATCAGTGAATATATCCTATTCGAATTACCACACTTAATTAACCAAAATTTGTTCACACACCACTGACTCTCAGGTGTCTGTGGTACCAACATTGTCACTAACCTTATTGGCTATATCCATGGCCAAAACTCTGATTGTGGGTAAACACCATAGCACAACTGATTTATGATACAAGATGCAACATCACATATCATTCACGGTTTGTTGATGCACTGTTGAAGCTGTGTTGATGCTCTGTTGATGCTCCCTTGAGGTGTTGCGACATTGACACTCACCATATTCCCCATAACGGCAGGCAATACTTCAATGATTGGTACATGTGGTACCAATTCCCGTTGGAATATGAAATATGCAATAATGAATATTGTTGAAGCTCTGTTAATACTCTGTTGAACCTCTGTTGACGCTCTGTTGACTATCTGCTGACGCTCTAGTAATACTCTGTTGACACTCATTCTCAAGGATAGCGACATCCACTTTCAATATATTGCCCACAAAGACAGACAAGCCTTCGATTATGGGTCAAGGCCACTGCACAGCCGTCCGATTACTCATGATGTATTACCCAACATTGTCAATACTGCATTGACGCTCATTTCGTCTGTAGCAATATCATCTCTACCCATAGTGCGCAGAAGAGTCGCGAATTCTTCGATAATATGTAAATGCACTAGCATATCCCTCAGATTATTAGTAATGCACTAATCAAAATTATTTTCGCTCTGTTAAGACGCAGTTGGGGCTCATTTCTGGTGGTAGTGACATTGACATTTGATATATTGACCATACTAATGTGCAATATCACCCCAATGTATAAAGGCCACATCCCAGCTCTTCAATTATACAATATGCAACCGCTAACATCATTGACTCTCCCGTTACACTCATTTCAGGTGTAGCATCATTCACTGTACCAAGATTGCCCATCCAGCTCAGCAATTCTTTGATTATTGCTAGGTACAATAGCTTTGTCCTGGGATTTCTTAATGATGCAATAACTAAAATTGTTGACGCTCTGTTGACGCTCTGTTGATGCTCTGTTGACGCTCTGTTGACGCACATTGGTAGGTGTGATGACATCAACAGTGATCATATGGGCCACAATTGCACGCCATCACCCCAAAATAGGTTGAGGTGGTAGAAGACCACACAGATGACAAATCGTGATTTCATTTCTACGGTTGATGCTCGGTTGATGCTCTGTTGAGGCTCCCTTGATCCTCTGTTGATGCTCTGTTGACGCACTGTTGACGTACTGTTGACAAACTGTTGATGGTCTTTTGATCCGCATTTTAGGTGAAGCGACATTCACTCTGCCCATGTTGCCCAGAAAGATCAGCAATACTGAAATTTTAATTAAATGTGGTAGTGTAGAACTTGGATAAAGAACAATACAATACTGTAAATTGTTGACACTCTGGTGATGCTCTGGTGTTGTTCATTTGTAGGTTGTTGTGACATCAACAGTAACAAAATTGCCTGCAAAAGTGGCTAATCATTCGAATAGAAGCAAATGTCGGAGCACAGACCTTGCTGTGCTGAGTAACAGTAACTGCAATCGTAGACACTCTGTTGATGCTGATATTCGTCATGGGGGAGTGACTGTGTCCATGTCATTTTTGCTGACGTCGATTGCTAATATATTGGTTATGCATAATAGTAAGCCAAACAGTTAGCAATTACCCTACTTAAAAGACCTGAAATAGTTATCGCACAGTTGACACTGATTCCCCGAATGGTGCCATGAAGATGTTGGTGTGTCTATTGCCTATAGAGGCTGCCATTACGTTGTTTATGCATAACACCAAATATACCACTTTCCAATTGCCATACATACAACACCTAACATACGTGATTCTCCATTAGCCATCTAGTCGTTTACCCTCACCTCAAACAGGTTCTACATGTTATTGCATGGTCAGTCATTTTATATAGATAATTGTGTAGTTATTACGGACAGCCAGCAAGTCATATGGATGAATACTAAGTTGCATTGAAAAGCATTAAGGCCACTCAATTTCCGATCCACCGCTACATGTGTTCTCTGAGGCATTGGACATACAGCTCTTTCACATTCCTGCACGTTCAGCCGGCACTTTACTGCATGTAGATCCATAACGTAATTGTTTATCAATATAGCCCAACATCCTCATTTTGCCTTGTGCAGTTCCTTCTCCTTGATTTCTACAACGTACTATATGCAATGTCCTACTCTGGACCATCCGCACCAGATCTGAATGGAGAGTGATGGAGGTGGCTAGAAGGACGAATGGAACATGATTGAAGTCATGCATGCAGATTCGCATCATATATTGACGGCTCATTATATGACTTGTATGACATTGCTGACATAAGTTTTGTTGGACCATATTTAAACCAATTTAGGTTGCTCATTCTCACTAATCCATAAGAGGAAGCATAATATCATGCAGATCAAGTGTCAATTGAGTCAATCTAGTGACAGGGACTGTCATATTGCCCATATGACCCTTGCACTTGCCCAGAGGAAGTATCATTTCTTACCCAGTGGTCACTGAATTCAAATCATTGCTGACACATACTGAAATACGTATTCACTATTCATTTTATTCAGATACGTCAGCATTAATGGCATTATGCTCACCTAGTCTGCAGACACAGAACAATCAACCACAATTTGTTCATCTGAATCCAATTGCGGTATAGGAATCAGCAGAGGAGGCAATTTGCAGATGTAAAAGTTTACAGATTCAAGAAGCTTCAAAGATTTAATCAGTGACAAATTGGACACTGTATCAGGTTGGCGAGATGATATGCATATGTAAGACTGTGGTTTCCTCGATGCTAACCTCATGTGGCTCCTGTCCATTGGTGATAAGCCTTACTGCATTTGTAATCAAGTGGCACTGATGGTATCAAGTATCGCCATCAGCACTCCAACTGTTGACCATACAGTAGAAGGCGGAAATTGATCATTTGGAGGTTCAATTGCAGCTGTGACTGCCAATGTGGCTATCTCGAAGCCATAATCATACTCTTGATCCAAAATAAATATTCGTTCACACTCGATTGACACTCAAGTTCAGGATGTACCCGGGAGCATGTCTCTGTTTATTTTGAGTATACTGACAGCCAATTCAATAAACACAGACAATGAATTATTGAAGTCAATATTGTGCACTTAACACGAGAATATCAATATGTAACCAGCAATAGTCAAAGACGAAAACAATAACTGGAAATTGCACCTAACAGGTTTTGCCAAATCCGGGAGATGATGAAGGATGAAGGGTACAGTTGCGGGTGTGCTTCGTGAACAGGTGGTTGGTTACAATTTTGAAGGGTTTGGGATCTGAATTGATTCATACATCCAGTCTAAACCTGGGCAGCTGCCATGTTCCATGGACCTGTTGCTAATATTACTCACTGTACACCATCACTTTCTCATTTCCATCTGATTCGAGTAACCTCATGGGTATTTGTTGTGACACAGCAACCCAGATGTCCTTTCATTCATTATAATTCCTGGTGATATTGAACAAACATGATATCTGGACTATCATAAATTCTATATATCCCCACCAGCAGAGACATTTCATTCACACGAGTTATTGCCGATTGCAAGACTGTTGGAACCCCCTGCAACATGAATATATACTCAGCAGAATTTGTTTGGAGTAGAATGTACCAGTTGGCTGTTACGCCATCCATTACGACTTGAAGCCAACTATATTTTCCTCAAGTCATCCCACGTCTTTGTTCAAATAGTGATGATAGAGAAACTTCATTGTATATTATCTAGGACTGCTACAAGGCCATGTGTATATGAGTCCAAGTGTGAATGCGTGCATACGCGTCGATGTGTAGACATGTAAGGCTGTCAGTAATCTCCGTCCATAGGAGACTCATCCCTGGCCATACGAGACTCATCTCTGGGAACAGAACACAGGGACCTAGCAGGCAATACTGCCCCTCTTGCTATACACCGTGGAGCAAGCAAACAGATAAGAGATGAACAATCAAAGTGAATCTCATAGTGGCCTCCTGAAAACCCTGCAAGAGTGAACAGTGAAAGAGTACTACCGTAGCCTGAGGATGGTCATCCAGCGAGAGACAAAGAAGTCTGCATGCTCAAAAGAACAGTTAAACAACCTTAAATCCCACCTTAAACTCAACCTTTAATCCAATCTTAAATGGACATCAATTACCATAGCCCCATCACCTTGTTTCATTTCTCTTGCTTATCCTTCGTCAAGCCCTTGGTTAGTATGTCTGCCTCATCCTTGTTTGTGGGCATATTGGAGTAGTCAACTATCTTGGGTGAATTGAGATCAGGATGATTGGGAAAGCAAACATCGATATGCTGTGTGTGAGATCTTATAATCCCAGTTGTGATATGACTAAGTGCACCCTGAGTGTCCCAATTGATCGGGAGCGGCAATGCATCTTTCCTCTGTACATCGAGCTGCAGCGGAAGCAGCTGGTTCGTTTAACAAAAGTCTCGGGAACACGTGATGTATTCGGCTTCGAGGGTTGTCATGGTGATGAGATGTTGCTTTGGTAATCACCATAAGACAGCTGCGTTGCTGAAAAAGAAGACATGACCATGTTGAGATTTGTGGTCAGCACTATCATGTTGACTAGGGATTTGGCCCGGTAGCTTGCCTTGTGTTTGGTGCTGGCGGGCTCGGGCATGAGGCCGGTGGCTTACGGCCCCCATTGGCCTCGCCTGCCCCCACCAGCCTCGTCTGCCCCCATGGGCCTCGCCTGCCCCCATGCTGAGGAGGAGGCCTAGCTCTGGCAATGGTAGTTGGCTTCGGACTCGGTTGTGATACTCGGCTTCGCCGAGTATGGGTTTTTCTCTGTATATATGTCTAGTGTTTTCCTTCTCTTGTATCAACAGACAATTGAGCTTCTTCATCCTTTCTCTTTTGCGTTCAACAGGTTATGAGCCTGGCGTTTCCCCTCTTAATCGACCTCTTTCAATCGATCAGTTGATACGCCCTGCGATTTTTCCGTGGGTTGACTTGGTGTCCCCCCCCCCCTTTTTCCGTGGGTTGATTTGGTGTCCCCTCCCTTTTTCTGTGGGTTGACTTGGTGTCCCATCCCCTTTTTCCGTGGGTTGACTTGGTGTCCCCGCCCCTTGGGTTGACTTGGTGTCCCCTTCCTCTGTGGGTTGACTTGGTGTCCCCGCTCTTGGGTTGACTTGGTGTCCCTGCTCCTTGGGTTGACTTGATGTCCCCGCTCCCTGGGTTGACTTGGTGTCCCCGCTCCTTGGGTTGACTTGGTGTCCCCGCTCCTTTGGTCGACTGTGTGACGACGTCCCCTTCTTGCTGACTTGGTGACGGCAACCCCATTGGTAAACTGTGTGACAACCTCTTGTCGACTTGGTGACGACATTCCCTTGTTGCCGACTTGGTGACGGCAACCCCATTGGTCGACTGTGTGACGACCTTCTGTCGACTTGGTGACCATAACCCCTTCTGTCGACTTTGTGACGACCTCTTGTCGACTTGGTCACAACAACCCCTTTGGTCGACTGTGTTACAACCTGTTGTCTACTTGGTGACGACAATCCCCCTTCCTGTCGACTTGGTGACAAAAATCCCCTTCCTGTCGACTTGGTGACAACAATCCCCTTCCTGTCGAGTTGGTGACGACAACTCCCTTTGGTCGTTGACTATCTCTTCTCGACTTAGTGAGGACAACCCCCCATTGGTCAACTAGGTGACGACAACAACCCTTTGGTCGACTGTGTGACGACGTCTTCGTATTGACTGTGTGACGACCCCCTCTTGGTGTCCCCCACCCCCTTGAGTTGACTTCTTGTCTCCTATCATAAATCCCTGGGTGGATTATGTTTCAACTTCAAGCCTTGTGTCGACTTCAGGTCGACTACCGCTTATCGTATTGAATGTGTGTCAAAGTCATCCTTTCTTATGAAATCACCCAGCGGGACTCGGTGTCCATCTTGGACTCGGTGATCATGGTTATGGCTGCTGCTCTCACCACTAAGGCCGATGGGGGAGTAAGCTCAGTGGAATTGTGGAGGAAGTTGGCCTCAGCAAGGTGGACTTAGGATTACGGTAATAATTTGGATTATTTGGACTCTCCTTGGATCTACACTGTATGCTTGGATTTTCGTTGGATTTGGGTTTAATTGGATTTGGAACTCGGAAGGAGGGTCTTAGGCTTTTGTTTGTTTGTTTCTTTGGGTTTGTTTCATTTCGTCTGGAAAGCCTTGGGCTAAAGGGGGAGTGTTGACTAGGGATTTGGCCCGGTAGCTTCCCTTGTGTTTGGTGCTGGTGGGCTCGGGCATGAGGCCAGTGGCTTGCGGCCCCCATTGGCCTCGCCTGCCCCCACCAGCTTCGCCTGCCCCCACCAGTCTCGCCTGCCCCCACCAGCCTTGCCTGCCCCCATGCTGAGGAGGAGGCCCAGCGCCGGCACTGGTAGTCGGCTTCGAACTCGGTTGTAATACTCGGCTTCGCCAAGTATGGTCTTTTCTCTGTATATAAGTGTAGTGTTTTCCTTCTCTTGTATCAACAGACAATTGAGCTTCTTCATCCTTTCTCTTTTGCGTTCAACATATAATTGGCCCAATCCGAGCCTGTGTAGCCAGTGAGTTGATCATTACTGCAAGTGTTGCTGAAACGGAGTTGAAAGTCGGGGGTAGATTTGAGATACTGGAGAACTCTTCTGGAGGTGGTGAGATGGCTTCTGAAGAGAGGGGAATTGTATCTGCAAAGTGCAGTGACTGTGAATGCAATATCGTGCCGAGTTGCATTTGCTGGGTACATCAATTAGATGACAATCGGCTTTCAGCCTTTGATATCGTTTAGTTTTTGCTCCCTGCGATCCTCGGCCAGATCTAGACTCCCATTAGGATCCATTGGAGTTGATGCACTGTGTGGAGTCTGCTTATTGAATTGTTTGAGAATGGTGATCATGACGGCCTTCTGGAAATGCCTGATGCCAGTGTCAGAACCATAGACTTCGCAGTGGAATTGGATGGCAAGGAATTACCGTGCTGGGCGGTGAATTATAATTTTGAATGATACCCACAGTCTAGCCATGTCTTCGATCGCAGCTTTGGAACTGTCTTCCGAGTACAGCATTTAGATAGTGTCAAGGTACAACACCATCCGAATATTATCGCTACAGAGATAGAGATTGGGGTCGGCCAGGGTTTGTCGAAACTCATGAGAGAGCAAGCAGGTGTTCATAACATCGTGGAATAGTGGAGCAGCATGTTGGGCGCCGGAAAGTGCTGACGTTAGTCGAACACCGATTGCCGGTTTGTTGGAGTAGTCTGGCCATAGTCCGGGCAAGGTTGTATATGTATCATTGTCATCAACCTCAGGATTGAGCAACGCAGTGATCTCATCTAAATGGTCAATGTTCCAGCCACGTATTTCGACCAGACAGATGTGATACGGGAAAGTCATGAGTTTTCTGACAGGAGTAAGCCTTTCACTGAATTATGAGTCTTCGTAGCCTATATGTAAGGGCACGTATGCCAGCGTCCGGCTAAGTAAGAGAATAGATTATACTGGTAGGGATACGGTTGCAAACGAGGTCAGAGTGATCGTACGTGTATATGTGTATGGTAAGATTCTCGGTAAGGATC
>Ga0307514_10000512_pt1 | contig 77308 bp, 67 predicted proteins | sample 16_EM_MG_FD_203088 | JGI IMG/M metagenome (GOLD analysis project Ga0307514, IMG submission 203088) | Populus trichocarpa ectomycorrhiza microbial communities from riparian zone in the Pacific Northwest, United States - 16_EM | ecosystem: Host-associated > Plants > Roots > Unclassified | place...
CGCGCCGGGTGCTGAGACTCTATCCATCAGTTAGTTAGTTAACTCGCAACCGTGGGAATGTGATGAGGTGACTTTACCTTTGAGCTCTCATGGAGAGCTGGCTGGTGGCGGTCGATCTTGTAGGGAGGCACACTGGAAGCTACATTCAGGGGTCAACTCGTGATCGTGAGAATGAAGGGATGACAGACAATCTTCGGTGTATACTGTACTCGGTGTGTGCTGTACTCATTGTACGCTGTACTCGGTGTATGCTGTACTCAGTGTTAACCCATGATCATGGCATAGAGAGATAGAGAGGAATGACTGAACTTGGTGTTCTGCGATGATGGTAGAGAAAGAGAGATGGGGGATGAAGATTGGAACGAATATGGAGGATACGAGCGGATATGAGAAGTCAGGGGTACGACTTGCCTGATTGGGTTTAGAAGACCTCGTATCGGTGTTTTTACCCGCCGGATCGGGAGTAGTACCTGCCGTTTCAGGAATGGTCAATTGACTCGCACACAGAATTCTCTTAAGTCCCAGTTTCTCATGATGATTTCCCCCATCTCCTCTCATCTCTCAGTTCCTCTACCATCACCTAAGAACACGAAGTTAAATCATCCCTATCTATCTCTCCATGCAATGATCATGAGTTAACACCGAGTACAGCATACACCGAGTACAGCATACACCGAGTACAGCATACACCGAGTACAGCATACACCGAGTACAGCATACACCGAGTACTGCATACACCGAGTACTGCATCATCCCATGATCGACTGTCTCCCGCTCCCAGTGAGTCTCTCATCTCTCAGCAGTCCTTATTCTACTCAACTCTCTATATTCCCACGATTACGAGTTAATCAATGAATAGAGTCACAGCTGCCGTCGCACCTCCCTCCCGATCTACCACCTCCAGATCGACCACCTTCAAGTACTCCTCCAATCTCGATTGATCATAGCCTCCAAGTGCATCTGCAAACTCGCTCGATCACGACCTCCAAGTGCATCTCGAAACTCCCTCGATCACAGCCTCCAAGTCCATCTCCAAACTCGCTCGATCACTACCTCCAAGTGCATCTCCACACTCGCTCGATCACGACCTCCAAGTGCATCTCTGTTACGGGGGTACTTTGGTGCCAAGAATAGGTACTAGTACAGCCGTAGATCCTAACTTAATTCCTTCCTTGAGCTTTCTTTGCTCTTGCCAGTTTCTTCCTTTGCTTTCTTGAGAGCTTCTGAACCTGGTTTGTCCTAATGGTCCTAAGGTTCTCTTTTCGATTCCGTCCCTTAGTGGCCACTATCAATTCCTCTGCTAATTTGTTTTGGTCCGGCTCCACTGACACAGATCTAGCAATATCTCTTGGTGGCCTAGATGTTTGTCGATATTGGTATACTCGTTTCCGAGATTCGAGATTATCGATGAAGATGGTTAACCCAGAATCTTATCCTATTACTCCGACTAGCCACCAAGCACAATTTGCTACAAAGAGGTATTGATTTTCTTTGACAAAGGAGATGATCTTTTCTAAAGCGTAAACTATAACGTCTTTGTCATTTTCGAAAGTTATAGTCATTTATATTCGTAGGGATACTTAAATGGTACGGTGCTGCCATACTATGCAAGTATATTTTCATATATAATAATAGGTATAGGTATCATAAAAACTCAATAATATATAAAGGTCTTCTTTTGCTGGTAGGTTTCTGACTGTTCGCTGCTAGAGCTTGTTCTTTCGTTGCCGGGACAATGAGATCTCTTTATAGTCATGTTCAAGGGACAGTATTCTTATCGCCCATACTTCCATTCTATGAGTCCGCTTATCGTATAATTGCAATGTTATCGTTGCGTCTTACATTCTATTGAATGCGCCCGATAATTGATTGCCTCGCTTCCTTTACGTTATCGTGTTCATTTAATGTGGTTTTGAAGCGTTACGCTCCTGATTAAAATCAGGCCATCCATTAAATTAAATTATATCAAATGACACCTCAGATCATAACTTAAACTTGGACATATCGCATACCCGTTTGTTTCAGTAGTTGGAACATTCACGACTGACACCTAATTCTGCGTAATCGCAATTTAACTGTGTTTGATCTTCTTAATGCTTTAATTGCAATTTATTCTTGCCTCACCATAATTGGCTATTCGGCATTGCATCATAGATTTAATCAGCAACCAACTGATACTATGCCAACGTAGATTTTGACACGCCATTTTATGACGTTGTGATGCATACAGCCTTGAATCAAAATGACCGGTTCGCTTCAGGCTTCCTATCTTCAGCCAATGCCAATAATCCCTCAGACACTGCATGCTTAGGTCTCGACCTTCCGTAGACCGGGGAGTGCCACAGTTGTTCTCATCTCTTAGAGCATGAGCTGCAGATCCCTCGTTATTGCGTATTGCATATCGTCTGCTGCGCATGTAATTCTGCGTAATCGCAATTTAACTATGCATTGCCCCGCTAGCTAAGGTGTAGTACTCGTGGCCAAGAACTATATGCATCTAAAAGGGTTTTCACTTTCAGAGCAGGCAGTATAGCTTCATCATCATGATTGAATCCGACAGTAGGAACGAATCCTCACTGCTTGATCGACGAGTGACTCAAATGTAGTCCCGCTGAAGACCACCTGACAGACAAACATGACATCGTATACGAGGGTAGGTGTTTTGCATCCCTTAGGTTGCCCTAAGACATGTACCCTCTTCGATCTGTCATGTATCTTTATCACTGTTAGAGGAGAACCTCTAACAATCTCTGAGTTTCACGATTTCGGCCTCCAAGTTCATCTCCAAACTCGCTCGATCATGGCCTCCAAGTGTATCTCTGAGTTCAACTTGATCTCCGCCTCCAAGTGCATCTCTGAGTTACTTGATCTCGGCCTCCAAATGCAACTCCAAACACGCTTGATCACGGCCTCCAAGTGCATCTCTGAGTTACACGATCTCGGCCTCCAAATTCATCTCCAAACTCGCTCGATCACGGCCTCCAAGTGCATCTCTGAGTTCAACTTGATCTCGGCCTCCAACTGCATCTCTGAGTTACTGGATCTCGGCCTCCAAATGCATCTCCAAACCCGCTCAATCACAGCTTCCAAGTGCATCTCTGAGTTACACGATCTCGGCCTCCAAATGCATCTCCAAACCTGCTCGATCACAGCCTCCAAGTGCATCTCTGAGTTACTCGATCTCGGCCTCCAAATGCATCTCCAAACCCGCTAGATCACAGCCTCCAAGTGCATCTCTGAGTTCAACTCGATCTCGGCCTCCAAGTGCATCTCCAAACTCACTCGATTGCGGCCTCCAAGTACATCTCCCAGTTCACACGATCACGGCCTCCAAGTGCATCTCTATGTTCTCTCAATCAGCGTCTCCAGGTGCTCCTGCGTTTACGCTCCAGTACCGTCTGCCGCCTTATTGGCCATATGTATATATATGGAGAGACTTAGATAGATAATACATGCCATATTATGATGTAGCGAATCTTATGACTGTAACAAAGACGAATCTGATACACAAAATGCCTTGTGGTTATGGAACCCTAAGAACCACTACTGTGAGAATATGGCAATAAGTCTCCCGCAGACCTGCGCCGAGGTCTCAGCTGCTCCAAAATTTGACTATCCTCTAAGTCAAATCTCATAGCATCCTGAATGCACCTCCATAACTGCAGGTGCTTTCAGGAGCACCTGATAATGCTCTGGCAGAGTCTGAGGGCACTTTGCGTAGCTCCAGGGAGGCCTGGGAGCATCTGGAATTACTTAGGAGCACCGGTGAGGTCTACGGGAGTGTCGAGGAGGTATGCGTGTGGCTTCCGGACTGATTTACATTTTGCTGATGCAAATTTCCACCAAGTCACGATAGCATTCATACAGCGACATGAATCTAAGTGGACAACGGAGCAACAAACTTCAAAAGGTGGGATGACCATGTGGAAAATAGTTCTTACCTAGCAAAAATGAAGTGTTACTGACAAGCCAAAAGCCCACCAGGATGCAGTCTACCGAGACACACACTGCGAAGTCAACCAACAAGTCTACCAAGAATTCGACCCAGTGTCCCCTCAAGCTGCCTATTAAGAGCAACAACGATGTCGACGGGATGTTTACCAATGCGGACTTCAAAAGACGATTACCTAGTTGAGCAGCAACTACGAGGCAATGCCAGTACTGGCCGCAAGGCATACTCTACGTAACATGCGGAAGCACTTCATGAAGGCTTAGGAGAGCACAAGTGCCCTGGTATATGGTAAGTATTACCATGTAGAGAACCTTACTTGATAGATGTCGACAAATATGAGGTGACTATGCAAGCTGCACCTATTATATACGATGAACGAGTACCAAAGGCTCCGACTGATGATGGGTGCGGAAGCCCCCATCAATTCCGAGTCGCTTATAGAAGCTCCCTACCACCCTGCATATTACGTCAACAATATACACCGAGATATTGAAGCTACGGGTATCGATGGTGGGTGGAGGTAGTGTTCGAAAGTAGGGCTGAGTACAATATAGATGCAGTTCAGACAATTTTTTTTGTTCTTTTGTTTTCTTCGCTCCTCTTCTCTCTTCGTCTCTTCTTTACATCTCAACCCAGGACGAATGACATCGGCAGGGGTTTTTACCACATCGCAAAGGAGGTGAAGCTTCCCCATTGATTGGATCCACCGAACAGTTGCCATTGAGCTGTACTGATTGATTGTGGGTTTATGGGTTCATAGAATTACAGATGTTGAATGGTTGTTTGATTACTCCCTTTCATTCCATTTCATTCCTTTCTCTTGTACTGGCTTTGGCAGCCTAGTAGGGCTGGGCCTAAGTGGAGGATAATGTAACGATGACAGATGACCCGAGGCCAGGTAAGCGTTAAATTATAAAGGCCGCCGCTAGGGTACTTAGATCTGTAGCGAATATTTTATCACTATTAGTTCCATCTATACTCCCTCGCTCTCATGTGCAACCATATACCACTACATACTACATCTCTGGTCATGTCTAGGCATACGTCCTTCAAAACATATATTGGACTAACTTCAAATCCTGATAATCAATGATACCTCTACTGCCCTAACCTTTCAAGTTTCAATGAAGTCATCAAGATGGATATCTAGGCACTGAATTGAAGGATCAGCACTTATAGTGACTCAGTATTATGTGATCGCAGAGAGGATGATACTGCAGTCCACTCTCATCTACAGTCAATAGCAATAGTCAGTTTGGGAATATTACAGTATCTGGCATTGAGGAAGACATTGTGAAATTGTGGAGATGGTGTTGGGATTATTGCAGTTTATGCACATGTTGCTATAGATTTGAAGATAACAGTTTATGAGATTCCAATTTGAGATCAAGAAAGAGATTGTGGAAAAGAATACACTATTGTTTACATCTAATACTGACTGTGCTTATAGCCAGTTGAAATATGTTTTGTTAAAAGCTTGTACTCTACAGTACAGGTACATTCTTGGTCTTAAATCCTATGTGCAAAGTTTGTCTTATACATGTGGATATACACTCAGCAGGAATCTCCAGCTGAGTCTGCAATGACTATCTTCTGACAGCAGATTATGCAACAACCTAGCTGAAGCTCATGAGCTGTATTACAGGGAGATTGGACCAAATATGCTACATTTACTAAAATGCACTGGGAAGTGATTTCTAATGATCTGACTCAGCAGACTTATTCACGAACTATCACTCACCAGCTCCTCCGCCACTCCCAACTCGTGTATATACAGGCTTAGATTTTCCTGTACATAGCTTTCTGCTTTATAGACAATTCAACTCTTCACGTGTAAGGGTATTGTTCTCATCAAGATTGGGTCCGTACGGATGTAAAAGATGTATATTTATCATGGGCGGTACTGTATAGACCGCGAGGGAATAAACGACTTTTACTTGGCAGTCTCAAACACATCGCACGGAATATTTGGCCTCTAATTACGGATTTAATCCATTTTCACAGTTGTGCACAGCAGATAGCCGCACTTCACCGTGGCAAAAAGTCTTAGATAGGTAGTAGGATGGATAATCACTACGGGTCCCAGCCGGATATAGTCCCAGATATAGGTCGAGTGATGGGCCCATGAATCGTGTGACAGCTTAGTGAGTTAGCGACAACTAGTCACACGACAGAGCTTATCAGGTGTCTCGGAGGTCAGTGGTAGCAAAAGACTGCTGCAAGCGGTCTAAATGCCCTGCCATCTTGAAGAATGGAGTTGTTTGGGGAAGGAAAATTTACCGCACGATGGTGGCAACCTCAGCTAGAGCCTAGTAGATTCCCGGTCCAGGACCTGGGTGTGTTGGTTCAGGCTCCATTCTAGACAACATTGCTAATCCTACAAAGACGGACGGGTGGACGGACTATTGAGAATCTTGGGCCGGGCTTCCTGCATATCACAAATTGCATGACAATTAAGATCGCCTGAATGACACCGAGGATGCCGGCAATCTCCAGTTATCCATACTTCTTTCTTGCATCTAAATCTCAGTAACATATAAAGAACAATGATTGAACACTATTATTGGAGTTCCTCTATATAAAAGTACTAGGTATGGTGGCGGCTTCGCCGTCCCCTTCGGTAAAAAGGAATCCTAAACCCCAAAACCCATGATATCCAGCCAGCTCTCAGCCGGTTCACATTACGTCCAGCCAGCTGAGAGCCAGCCCATCAGGATTGCGTCCAGCCAGCGCAGAGTCAGCCCGTCTAGATTACGTCCAGCCAGCCGAGAGCCAGCCCGTACAGCCAGCCAAGAGCTAGCCCGTCCAAATCGCATCCAGCCAGCTGAGAGCCAGCCTGTGCAGATCGCATCCAGCTAGCCAAGAACCATCTCAGAGGGAGTATGTCAGGGTTGTCTAGATGGTCTCCAGCCGGCCAAAAGTCAGCCCATCTAGGGGATTAAGGGGCTGTCATACTCTAAGTAGAGTGAAGACAGTATGACTAAAACAAAAAAACAAAAAAAGTCAGCCCATCCAAATCATATTCAGCTGACCAAGAGTCAGCTCATCCAGATCATCTCAAGCTGGGCAAGAACCAGCCTATCTTGACCATGTCCAGCCCGCAGAGAGCTAGCCCCTCCAAATCATACCCAGCGAGCCGAAAGTCAGCCCATCTCAATTGTCTCTAGTCTACAGATAGCTAGCTATCCAGAGCACGTCCACCTGTCTCGATCGTCTCCAGAAATTTGAGAGCCAGCCCATCCAGATCGCATCCAGCCAGCCGAACCCGTTCAAATTGTATCCAGCCAGTAGAGAGCAAGCCCGTCTTGATCGGCTCCACACATTTGAGAGCCAGCCTGTCCAGATCGCGTCCAACTACCAGAAGGCCAGTCCGTCCAGATCACACCTAGCCAGCCGGGAGCCAGCCCGTCCAGATCGCATCCAGCCAACGCGTCTAGATCGTTTCCAGAAAGTTGAGAGCCAGCCCACCCAGATTGTGTCTAGCTAGCTTGGATTGCTGACCAATAGCAGCTGTGAGAGCCACACTCAAGCAAAGCGCCACGGTTCACTAATCATGACCGAAAAAGACCATCTGCCAACCAATGAGCATTCTGTAATTTGCCACAGTAAGATGGTACGTACCACCATCAACCAATGAGAATGCTTCGAGCAGACAAACCAAGTGTATAACTATTAGGTATGTTATCACCCCAAAAGCCATATCCCCCCAGCGAAAGAACTTCATACGTTGACCAGGATATTCTCCCCCGTGAGACCATTACTATCTTGCTTTGCCCCCAGCCAAACCACACACTCCCACCACAACTTCTGCCACCCTTGCCACCTAAAACCCAAAACCCATGAAAACGCCTATAATTATTAGTAGCTGCCTTGGACTACCGAACGGAGAACGATAGGGTCAGATTTACCAATAACTGAAAATACCGCCCAGACAGTTGCAAGTTTTCCTAGTTCCGGCGGACAGTACCTATATCGATGAGACGCAGAAATGTATAGACGCGAGGGACTTACAAATCTCCACTCAATAGTATGAAACCTGCCCAAAAGAGCCATTGTGCGACATAAATGAACGCGGTTACAGGCCCAAACATTGCCACCGGCAACCCCATAGCGGTATCGTATTCCTTACCTCTCCCTACCCTTTCGTACTGTCCCATAACAAATACTAAGGCTATCGCAGCTATGGGCAGGTTAATGAACAACAAAATAAGCCCCATCAAAGCTCCAGCGTACAACTTCTTAGCAGCTGTCGGGATAGTCAAGGCATCGTCAGGCCTCAAGGAATCGACCAGATAATATCCATTCTTGCTGGCAAAGTGAACAGTAACTCCCATATAGATTGCCGACACAATCTCAATCACTATCTCAGACCCAAGGTTGGATACGACGGAGGAGTGGAACTTCCTTGGTTTCGGCTTTTGTAAGAGCAAGAACAACCCAACCCAAGCAATCCGAGGTCGAACAACCCAGAGAAGTATAAGATGCCGCATCGAAACAGATGAGAAGCCAGGAGATTGTTTGACTTGATATGCATTGATGGCGTGGCCGATAAACTCTGAACAGACTCTGCCCATCATGAAGACAAATTGAATCCCATAACTGGTATTCCGAATTCCGCATCGTTTCCTCATCTTCGTTTGCCTGATCCGGAAGATCGTTGCAATGATAGCCGCAATGTTGGCAGCCGCAAAAGCCCCTAGATTGTTCGCCGGAGATGGGCATGTGGGTGCTTTCTGAAACGCACGAAGTCAGTATCAACCATATTTTCCTAAAACTGAGCACAAACCGCCGTAGGATCATTAGCTTCGGTATGATTGAACCGAACTGTCTGGGACCAAGGAAGGAATGCATCGAGAGCTGTCGGGGAAGTTGGCAGTCGCCAGTCAGGAACAGATCTGCATATGTTGTTGAAGAAATCCGCAGGCTTTTCTTTCTCTGGGTCCGGGGTACAAGCCGTGGAGCATGAACTGGAGAGCTTCAATTCGTTGCAAAAGCATACCCGGTCATATGTATTGGCATTGCCGTTGTTGGTGGGGTTTTGGCAGCTGTATTTCGCCCGCTGGATAGTCTTGAGACAAGTTGTCCGGCCATTGCCGCAGGTTGGGTTAATGTCGATATCAGACTGGGTCAATGTCGCACTGTCGGATTGAGATGTAGCGGCGTTCGCGGCAACCAATATTAAGAAGAAGTAGCAGAGATTTTGGAGCTTTCGGAGGTCCATTGTTATGCTGTGTGCTAGCTGTATCTGTTGCTTGTAGGTGGTTGTATTATCTCTATATCGCGGGAGCTTGTACGCTCATATATTCAGTAGTCCGTTTGGCCTTGTTCGCATGCATCCGCACTCAACTGTCCATATCATGTTGAATCTCGAATAACCTCCATCAGCCCAGCTGGGTACTGCCCGCCCATATCCGCAAGTCTACGGAATCTAACACAGGTGATCTGAGTATACGTGCAACAGTTTCAAGGGCTGTGTTTTCTGACTTATTTTTATCACAGCATCGACTTCGGTATTTGGCATATGCGCATAAACTGAGTGGCGCATTTGTCTTCTCTACATCTTGGGGTGTCTCTTTGTAAAAACAGCTGGGAACAATTGGCTTCGAAGCTGTAAAAGCACAGGGACGTGACCGCAGTAGACTCCGCCTGGTTTTCTTCGCAACTTCCGACTGAGACATACCCAAGGGAATTGCGACACAACCATTCCCGCGATGTCTAAATTTATTTGGGTGAATAAATGTCTTCAAAGCTGCAAAAGCACAGGGACGTGGCGCAGTGGACTCCCTGTGAAACCCCCGACTGAGACTACCCAAGGGAATTGAGACCATAACCATTCCCGCAATTTCTAAATTTATTTGTGTCGTAGGATTCAACGACCGCCTTGAGTACACTCCATGCGGAATCAAGAAATCAATGGGCCAACGACACTGCCGGTCGTGTAGGATGGGATGGTGTGGTGTCGGTATTGAAAACCGTAACCAGTAGATTGCAGCTTCCGAAGCATCATGCATCAACGGTGTACCAATCAATATGTACTATACGGCGCAACTGAGTGCAAACAACGTATTCACACACAATTGGTTCCCAAACCACCAATAATGAATTAAACACCGTCAGCTAGCGTTATTTTTTTCTCCAACACAGCAACGAGTCCTTACGATTTTGATCGGGGCCGATCTAATGCCTCCGAGGCGCTGGGCAACTCTGCTAAGGTCAGGACAGCCAATTGTCGCCTTCCTCAAATCAATAAGATCAATGAGCTTTTTCGATCTCAAAACGCAAGTCCAGCAGTACGGATACATACCATAACTACCACGCATTATGCTTTAGCTTTGTTGCTTGAGTATAAAGTACCGTAGTGAACGCGATAATTCAGACTAGACATTTATTGTGACGATGTTTTCAATAGCGAATACCCCATAGTAAGCAGACTACTCAATATACCTCCTTCGGAGGATACTTTTGTGACACATGATGTTACTCGGTAAAATATACATAATGAGCCTAAAATCGAAGGTCGTGATTTCTTAACGGTCCACGGGCCTTGGCGTTATTCGGGGCCCGGTATCGCCTTCTAGGGCGGGGTATCTGAGGTTATACTTAGGCGGTCCCGGGCTGATTTCAAAATCTCTGGGCTTGCTATGGGTAACTGGGGCGGGGGCGGATGTTACCGGAAGCTGGTGTACTAACTATATCAGCCGTTAGGAATCCTTATTTTACCCGGTATCGAACGCCATTCTAGCCCGCTTATGCACAACCCAAGATTGTGCAGCTGCCAACTTCGGATCCGCCTCATCCATGCAAAGTTGATCCGGTTCGTCCACATTTTTGATCCGTGTTGTAATGTTCAGGGAGTATAAGTGGTTTTATTTTCCCCGGGTTTAACTTTTCGTTCGACCATTTTCTGAATAAATAAGTCTGAAGGGTTTCATAGGGCTGCGGATCTCAATGAAATACCCTCGGGCAAAGAGCAGAAATTCTGAGCCCCAAAAATTGTAGTCCTGGACGGGACATGGCTTTGCCCGGGCGGGGAGGAATTCTGAGTAGTCTGCTTTCCGAAGCCAATGTACAAAGCGTTGCTGTAGACACTTCATTTTTTCACCTATCGCTCAATCAGAATTTGCGCCGTTGCAATACCGAACAATCCCGTTGCGCATAAGTTAACTCAACCGGTAACAAGGGCTCATCTGTCCGTCCCGTCCGGGCAGAGCCATGCCCGATCTCGGACTACGATTTTCCACGCTGAGAATACAAGCCCAGGGCTTCGAGTTTCAGGACTACACCCCTGAAGGACCTTATAGTCTCGGGGTGATAGGAAAACAATCCACCTATGTTTACCCGACAATGAGAAGTGGATTAACAGTGTGGGTAAAGCGGAACGACAGTGCGGGGACAGCAGACTAGATCAGAAGCTGCCGATTATCTCCTCGGTATTCCCACTACCCGGACGGAATTGTTCACACCCCAGCATCAGTAACATCCGCCAGGGCCCTTCAGTCGCCCTGAACAGGCCCTAGGGATTCTAACCATGGCCCGGGACGCGTAGGCCAAATAAAGGTACACCCGCCCTGGACGGCGGTGCTGGGCCCCGAAAGTCGCCAGTCTGGACGGTTGAGAACCCTGCCGGTAACTACAAGGGACCCATATGGGTTTTGACTGGATGGCAGTACGGCCCAGTCATGAGTGTTAATGTACGATGAGGTAGAAAAGAAAGTTTGAGGAGCATTCCGGTTGGGTCGTGGGAACATGGTCCTAGTGGAAGGTTTTGCTGTTTATTGGATTGCTGCATGCAACCCCTAGAATTTTAGTCTGCAGCCAAGAGTGTGTTTGAACGATGATACGAGTACATGTGAGAAGACCAAACTTTTTGCTGGCGAGCAAATATAGTACAGTTGCAGTATTATTCTCCGGTGAAGTAAAATTACTGCTCATCGAAGCTGCGGTATACTTAGGATTATGTGGCGATCAAACCTATTTCATTTTTCTTTCCATGATTTCCTTATACCAAACAGCTGCTCAGTCCCGCTCTTTAACAAAAATTACTCACAAACAGCACTTCTCCCAATAGCCAAATCTGCAGTCGAATATCATAGATTATTTGATATTATGTGACATGCAATACTAGGATTAGATGAAATCGCGGCATGAATCGATTGGAGCTAGTGAAGATGCGTCGTTACATACAACACTCTTATTCGTTCGGTTGTCAGGTCTGTTGTCGCACCCTCTCTGCATGCTGCAAGTGTTATAAAAACCTGATTTAACCATGCTACTGTAACCCACCACACAAAGATCCTACGTATAAAATAGCAGTCGCACCGTGGTTGGTATCTACAATAACATTTCACTAAACCCCTTTTCTAATTTATTAACGGATCAATGATTATCTAATCGTCATCCTTATTTCTTCCCACCTGCTATATATCACGGCTATCATTAAGCTACAACTGGCTTCAAAAACATCCAGTTGCGCCCATGACGTCCTTTCAAAGCAGTACCAGGCACTCGTCCAACCAACCCCTCGCCAAACCAGATGAGGGTGAGTGGCTGCCCTTGACTTCGTCATCTGAGTACGACAAAGGCGATCCAAACTCCCATGAACCTCAGAAATTCGATCCTCGGGAGCGCCCGACCGCTTTAACCAAGTTGTACAAAGAATTTTCCAATTGCTACATCTGGTGGTTTGAGATTTTAGCTCTCCTTGCTTCCGGGTTGGCACTTATGGCTACTATTATCCTGCTGAAATATGTCGATGACACAGCCATTTCTTCGTGGTCTGAAGAGCAAAGCGGATTGTCCATCAACGCAATTTTATCTATCCTTTCGACAGTGTCAAGGAGCTGCTTGCTAGTTCCTCTTGATGAAGTTATGGGGCAATTGATGTGGCTGGCGTTCACGCAACAAGAGCGTCGGCTTTATGATGTGGAGCTGTACAATGAAGCGTCGAGAGGGCCATGGGGTGCAATGAAACTGATTTGGAGACGGAAGAGAAGGTGGGCAAGCGTGTGTAGTGCTCGCCAATTAATACTGATTACTTAGGGGTATTGCATCATTCGGGTGTATTTTGACAATATTTGCGGTGGGACTGGGCCCCGTGCGTATGAAATACCCCACCCGGCTATCAATTAATAATCCGGATTGCTGATTGACCGCAGAACAACAACTCATCTCCTATCCTACGCGTATACGCGCTTCAGCTAGCCCGGAAGCAAGGCTTGCAATACATCCCTTTAGTTACGAAACATACGGCCAGGCCAGCAGTAGCAATTCTCCAAAGCCGATGAACCCATTCAGAATATGGAGGTTTATCTTCGCAGCCTTTGATGACGACGCGACATCACTACCAACACGACCGTACATTTGCCCCTCTAGTAGTTGCAATTTTGATCGCACAAGTACATTGGGGGTGTGTTACCGTTGCCAGAACGCCACCGAAGAAATTCAAACTCGCTGTGAGCATGACACGTGCTGGTCAGACTATCGGAACCTCACCATTAGCTTCACAAATTCCACCCTATATGCCATCAACCAGACTGTAGACACATCTAACTCCACCTCAATTGCCAAAACCTTCTCATTGTACAGTAAAATTGACTCTTCTGTCTCGACCTGGCCACCTATCCACAACGCTTGTGTCTGCGAACTGGTATGGTGCAAAACAACCTTGCAAGGAAAGGTCAGAAATTTCACTTACTCCGAGACGGTGTTCAAGACTTCTATCCTGTCCCAACTCAGTAACGACGGAACTCTCACCGTTGGCTCCGGCCAACCTGATAATGAGCATATCACTGTCGGCCGGCAAGCCCAAGAGGTTTACAAACATCTCAGCACAAACTTGACAGGATGGTCCGTCTCTGAAATAAATCATACTACCCATTCTTCGGAGATCTTTGGCGCGTTTTCAGTTCTCCCCACCACCGGCGACATGAGTGAAAAACCGGGACTCTCGAGCATGTATCTCTCAAACATATCCTCTATATACCCCATTTCAAGGGTTGCATATGGCATGTCAAACGCCATCCGTTTCCAAGGAACTTGGAGTGTTGGGGACCAGGTGGTGCCGACAGCAATGATACACGTACGATGGTGGTGGCTTCTGTATCCGGTGGTCATATGGGTTTGTTGTGCTGTCTTTTTGGTCAGGACATTACGGAAAACCACAGCGGGAGCAGATGGTATAGGTGCTTGGAGGTGCAGCAGTCTCGCACTACTGCTTTGCGGGGTAGATGAGCAGGTTAGGAATCAGGCTGGGCATTGCAGTTTGGACCAGATGAAAGTGAGGGCAAAGTCGGTAAATGTTAGACTTGCACGGGATGGGCCGGGTTGGAGAATGAAGATGGGCAAGATAAATCGGCGCAATTCGCATATATAGGCTTGCACTATTTCGTGATTTTTACTGTTGTCATGCGCTGGAATTGTGAATGATTTGGTTTAGAGAGGTGCGGCGAGGGGCGAACTAATGTAACGAAAAATATTACGGAGTAACTGCAAACGTTTGAGTGTCAAAAGTTTGTTGTTCTTCGTGACTGCTAACGAAACCGAGCAAAGATTAAGGGTTCTCCTGGAGCGAGCAGTCTGACCATACCCGGTTGCACCCATGACGGCTTCTCATTTAACTGCTTGGAAAGTGTAACTAGTTCTGGAGTTTATGGAGTTGTATATGCTGTAGAAGATGATCGAAGTAGCTTCGATCAGGCGTGTGCCGGAGGTGGATCACAGATACTGTGAACCACAGGGTGGTAGTGGTGGTGGTGGTGGGTGGTGTGGTGGTGAGTTGGGAATCATAGCCATCAAGTGACGGGATTTGGCCTGCCAGAATTCCGAAATCCCAGGCGGTATTTCCCGGATGTCTGATTGAAGAGCGGAGCTTACTGTTTTGGAAAGGTGCTTCCTGTCTTCAATTTAAGTCCGTTTTGACCTTATTCGTCAAGGATTTGACTGATTTTTACCACTTGTTAGAGAAACAGAGGTATAAGCCTTGGTAAAATCAGCCAGTTTCACAGATTCTCACTCACTTTTGCAACTACCTCAAATCTTGTCCATTGATTTGAATTTTTAATTAGTATGTAGCTCTTGGAGCTATGTATCACTCCGCAGTCTCCGATCCTCTATCCATAGCCCGGTAGCTAAGGCAATTTTAATTTTTGAAAGAATCCTGGGATTCTTAGCGCGATCCTGGACTCGTCCCGTAACCATGGCATGGGGCCGAGTTTTAACCGGAACTCCGAAGTGCTTTCATGTGGAGTGGTGAGTTTTACAGCTTCAAGTTTTGTATCACTGCTCATGTGTCCAGGCTTTCACTTTTTTACTCGAGCAATGAAACGAACTTGCGAGCAAGGCAAAGTTTGGTTTACGAGAGCTACTTACACATTTTCCACACAGATGTGCGCTCTACAGTGACAGACTATCCGATTGTGAAGCCCAGTGTCCCCAACCGGCCGGGCTGACCTACAGTCACCTGCAGGTTTACCTACAGTCTAGGCCGGGCATCGGTTGACAGAAAGCCGGCCGGCCAGGCATGGAATACGAAATGACTGCGGGCATGCACTCACCTATGGGCACCGGCAGGTTACCTGTCAGGCCTGCATAAGAATCCAGGTTACCTGCGAAGCCTGCATACTAATCCAGGGACCTGTAGGTACCGGTAGGTTACCTGTCAGGCCTGCATACGGATTCAGATACCTGTAGGCACCGGCAGGTTACCTGTCAGACCTGCATACAAATCCAGGTTACCTGCAAAGCCTGCATACAAATTCAGGTACCTCCCAGACTCTGCGGTAGCTAGTCATGAGAAATAGCACTGGCAGCAGTCAGCTTTTTTTGCAGGGCCCTGCAGGGCCCGGCAGTCCATAATACAGTCACCTGTATTTTCACAGTCCGTCCAGGTGAAGATTGTGAGACCTGCAGGCCGGTCAGGTCAATGTGAAGCCGGGCCGGACTGGCCGTCTGAGGACACTGGTGAAGCCCCGCAGTTGCGAATCTTCTAGTTTTGCTTAGTTAAATCTCGACAAGGGTTGCGTTGCAACCGTAGCTTGTATGGTATTCGCAATTAAGAGGTTTTTGCAATTGGGTGGTCTGTCACTGTACTGCGAGAAATTGAGAAACCAATGGTGAGCTGCTTGAAAGCACTGAGAGACATGTGCATTTTGAAATCAAGTTTGCCACCAAAGTGATATGTATGGCAAGAAATTGTTTTTTAGATACCACCTTTTAACAGCCTCTACTATTGTGTTAAGGGGCTCTCACTTCAATAATAATTTTTCGTGTGGTGTGGTTTGTCGCTTGGTAATTTTTGAGCCTTGTACTTACCGCACCCTCCGCTAGACGTAAGCAGGGATTATGAGGCCCATCCAATGTCCGTTGGGTCTGAATTAATAGTGCGACAATGTACGCATTCGGCACCGCATTCGGGTTCTGTTTCGCCCTTGCTTTGCATGGTCGGAGAAAGATTGCTGTTCTTTTCGGGCGATAATACGGGGAAATTGGCGGTATCATAAGGGCCAATATTCCCAGAATTGGTGCCTCATGGCTGAAAATATTTGTTCCGACTGAACCGCGAAGAAATAAACTTCGTGAATCAGTTGACTGCTTCGCGAATAAGCTGGCTGCTTCCTGAATAAGTCAACTTTACGTACCAGCCAGCTGAAGCAAAAGCAGTGCCCACCAGCCAACTAGCTCTGAGAGTAGTCGACTGTAAGGTAAAGTAGAGAGCTTTATCACCCAGTCAACTGGTACTGTGGTGCAGTTGCGGTGCTTCATCAACTTGCAGTTAACAATCTCTTAGACCATTGTATCTTCACCGGGAAAATTGACCTTTCGCAACATGAAGCTCATAGAGAAGCTATTTTTCGGACGCTATTCCATAGGATATTTGACGCATGGCACCAAGTCCTATGAACCTGCGCGTTGACTAGATAACTATGATACACAGACAAGTATCTACACTCAATACTATACACAGCACACTTGACTCCACACCAGTGTTGTCAACCGTCCCGTCCGACGGCCGTCCCCGTCCTCGCCCGCAGAGGACGGCATGTCGGCCGTCATCCACCGTCACCGGCCGACATCAGGCGGTTACTATTAATACATATATTGAAACTGTAGAGTGCGCGATACAAGATATAAATAGATTTATCTATGTTTCTAGACTCTCAATTAGTAGTAAGCATTCAGGTTCGGATGGAGCAGATGTTAAAGGATCTTGCTTCACAGTCAAGATAGTGGAGAAATGTACTTATTATAACTGAATATCTATTATGTATGATGACTCGCAAATCATCAATGGATGTCGGCCGATGACGGCCGGGGACGGCCGGGGACGGAAATTTACCGTCAACGGCCGTCCCTTCCGTCCGTCCCCGTCCGGCCTCAAAAAAGACGGCGCCGTTCCGTCCTAGCTCAGGACGGACGGGACGGTTGACAACACTGCTTGCAATCATTCGTCACCCAGCGTTCGCATCGTATCTCAGCTCACGGCTATTCCATTGTAGTCCTTGCGGGGTGTATTTCGACAGCAACAGCGCGCTGAGGCTTCATCTGGATACGTCCGCAAACCACAGATCTAGTTACACCTGCAACATCGACGACTGCAAGCTCTCATTTACAACAACCCAGCAACTGTCTGACCACCGCTCGACAACCCACCCCGAGCGATACCGCTGCACCGCATGCTCGGTCGATTTCGAAGACAAAGAAACCCTAGAAACCCATGCCAAGACCCATATCTCGCAATTCCACTGCTGCGAATGTGATTGCGACTTCGACGGTGAACAAGATTTCAACGAACACTTGTCCGGTGAAGCTCACCCCCACGAACCCCGGATTACCTACACAACCAACGCCCTTATCGACAACGAAGGCTACTCCGAAACCTGGGTATGCGAGCCCTGCGCCAAAATCTTTCCGACCGAAACCGCACTGAGCCAACACGCAATGTCTTCGATCCACCGCCCAATACTGGGCAGCCAGTTCCACTGTGGCCTCTGTACAAAGCAATTTTCGCTCCCCTCGGCATTGCTACATCACCTCGAGAGTGAAACATGTGGATTATCAATGTTTGACAGGAAAGAACTGTTCCTGACGACAACCCAGAGAGAACCCAAATACCTCACGGCAGCCTCAGATAACGATCAAGACGACGGCGGTGTTATCCTCACCCCGTCTACATCTCCATCCACCCCCACCTCCATCCCCATTCTCACCCCCAATTCCAATATCTTCACCCCGCTGCACACCCCGGGTAACGAACTAGCGCCCGCAACTGCGTTGCTCGGATGCATGCCAACCCCTTCATGCATTTGCGGACGCACGTTCCGGGACTCGAGCGCGCTCCTCAAACACATGATGTCGCCGGCACATGCGATGCGGATCCACCGGGTTCCTGAGTTCGCGGCGCTGGGACGGAAGGAGAGGGGTTTTAAGACTCTGAGCGGGGTGTTTCAGAGTATGGAAGGTGAAGTGCGTATGCGGAGGAGTGTAGATGAGGATGTGCTGCGGCGGGCGGTTGAGGATTTAGCAGGGAAGGTGCGGGGGGTGGGGTTTGGGGGCGCGGGGGGGCTTTTGAAAGAATGAAGTGTTGCGTGGCGAGTTGGGAGTTGGGGGTGATGCGATGTGGATAGGGCGGATGGTCATGGTTTTGTGTAACTAAAAGTGCTTAGCGTTTTAAGTATCTAATGACCCGTATCCCGCCACAGGGACAACGGGGACAACTAGGGAAAGCCGAGGCAGAACGGAATGTAAGGAGGTGATTAGTGGATGTAAGGCAGGATATAGCCGGGTATTAGTGAGATGTTAGGTGTGGGTGATGTGAACGTATCATTCGTTGCCAGCGGCAGTCTATTTAGTGTCCTACGAAAAAGAACTATTACAACAGAGCCTAATTATTTTTCCTAATTGTGGTTATGGTGTCATTGAATTTTTGAAAATCGGATTTTATATGAAACGCAAGCAGATATCATCCTGCATATAAATGTACCATAGTGTAAAGTTACCTACATTTTGGGTATAATCGAGTGATTGTGAGTGATAATTACCTGATTTGGAAATGCTGAAGCGTACCTTGGCATACCTAAAACAGCTCTTGGCTCTCCGAAGTGCCAATTTTTTAATTATTAATTACCGTTTTAGGTAATTTGTAGCATCCCCCAATGAATGTCGTGGCCCGCGGCTAAAGGCGTTCCCGACTACATCATGACCGCATTTTGGTCCTTAAAAGCTGTTTGATTGTCCGCGGTAAACGCCGTCATAAAGATCTCTGTACACCTGGTTGAACCGTCTAGTCACGAATATTTAAAGAAGAGGAGGTTGAATGGCGATAAATACTGTACCAGCGGATGAGGTTGGGACTCATTTTTTTGCTGACACATTTTTTCAATCACAGGATGGTCAAAACCAGGCCAAATCTGTAATAAAATCTTTTTGGGACACTTATTCCTGACCGCTGACGTCCCAACCTCATCCGCCAGTCGGCGCGTAGATTCTTTATCTACAAGCACATGATATTCTGTTTTCAGTACTATTGCAAATACGAAGGGGAGAACCGTGTGTATGTATAAACTATAGCACAGAAAACAAAAGGAGAATGACTGGAGATATATACCAGACAGATATGTGTCTTGTGCCTTTCCGGTTACTCTACCATCAACCCGCAGCTAATGGTTAGAATGGTTAGGTCTATATGTGCAACAGATAATTCATGCACTTTACCGATACCCGATTTTGTAGAGCCACCTAATTCCAATCTCGTTGCAATACAAAACTAACCAAACTCCCCTCTCGTTCTATTTTTTTCAGTCTTTCTATCTCCAAGCATCAAGATTTCAATTCTTTCCCCATGGTATGTAATCGACTGTGTAAGGTTTCTTGCAGTGGTGGCAGAGAATATTGCATTTGCGAAATGTGCACAGCGTCCAGAGGATGTATCGAATACTTCATACCCCGCCAAGCGCCCTATTCCGGGAAAACCCGGAGAGGAATGGAAAAACTCCGGTGAAACTTATTTCGAGTACCTACCCACGCATCTAACAGTGCAGCAGACACTGTTCGACCGGCGGAATATACTCCGGTTTCAGACTTCCCAGTTACAACGGGATCCCGATTCACCACCGCGAGATAAGAAATAAACAACGCCATCAGGAGTTAGAGCATAAGGTAAGCACCACCGACACTCCTTCTCCCCGAGCATCGGGATTCCAAGGAAAGATTAGGCTCCGAGTACTCGAACTTCCCCAGATATTGCTACCTAATCCCAACGACAGGGTTCAATAAGCCCCAAGACCGAGGATGGAATGAGACAGGCAACGATAGCTGTATAATATACGAAGAGGAACGAGCAGCGAGCTTGTGAGAATTGAGAGTGTTGTTGAGTTCCTCGTTGCGATGGGGCTCGCTTAAAACGGGGCTCGCTTAAAAGTGTTCTCGGTAACACCACCGTCAAAAACAACCAGTGCACCACTACAGAGGCGGAACGCTGCCAGTTCAATTCGGGATGTACCGGAATCGTTTCTTCCGCCGACCGGATGGTGCCGGCTTCTCAATGTCCGTTCCGTCCTCGCAAGCCGCGCCGATCCCGGAGTATACTTTTACCGGCTTGGAATTTTGCGTGCTTGACCTACGGCTTTCAATTCCAAACTATAGCCCTGTAGAGCCAAAATATGTCTGCTAGATTCAAGGTGAACCGATAGCGGGATGAGGTTGCTTTGTCTCTCAACTGCGCACAACTGATCCAAATGGTAGACCGGATCAAACGTGCTAGGTCGACACCGGGTAGATGTAACGTACCTACTTCTGCAGGGGTGTATATGCATCCACGGTGTCAGCTAGCTGGATTGCTGATATCTTGAATTTTCTTTGTGGATAGTCGCCGATTCCAAGTAGCTGCAGTGTTTTTAGACTAGTCATGAATATCCCCAGCGGCTTCCGGCTTGCATTATCCTACGACTACGGCTGTGTCGCCCTGTCTCGCACAATATTATATCCTTGTTGATGCACACCTGCGGAATCTGACATTGTCCATAGCAATAGAGAGCGAAAGAAAACTTAGCATACCTCTGATTTCAATCCACGAGGCAAACCTAACACAGACGCAAGATGTGTGGAAGCAGAATATGGTTTCCGGGATACTAAGTTGCCGGAGTAGTTAGTTCCAGAGCATACGACTGGCATGGGATGGAGAAGCGTGGCAAATGCTTTATTTGTGCTTCACAGCACGGAGATGGATTAAGGCTCAGTAACACCCATCTCCGATCCAAAGAAGTAATAATCGCATCGATGTGGTATCCACTATTCCTACTGCCATATGCTGGGAGTAAATTTGTTTTCCCGTAACACTGATATTCAAACGCATCTCACCTGTCCGCCGGCCGATTTACTCTAGTTAAATAGAGTTCCCCCAGTTTTAGTAGCCATCCCAGACCCATAGAGCCCACTGAACTCGTTGATATCTGGCTACCATGTGCGGATATCATTAAAGCGACGACCGAGGGAAGGTACATACAGTCGAATGCTCCTCCGGCAGCCAACATTGCCTAAAGAAGGCGTCGCAAACGGGTGAGTTGGTCTAGTAGGTAACGCAAGTATTCTCCGTCGGCTTCTCGTTGAAATTATTGATAAAACCTATTGTTGCCGGTGCTCTTACAACAGTTTAAATACTGCAGCATGATCGTGATGGCGGTGGCGGTGGCGGCGGAGTTGATGGGATGTGTAGATAACGTTACGATAACTACCTAGCTTCATTTACGATGAATTGAATTGTATATTGTGGTAGGATATGTATGATATGGTAGAACGGAGGAATATTAGACCGCACCAACGGTTGGTGGAACTCTCCTACGTCGGGTGGATAGTTAGGCTAGTGTCTGTTCTCTGCAAACTACGCGTTTGTCCCCTCTCATTATTGCTTCTACCTCTTGCACCCACAACGCAAGCCGCCGCGAGATCGCATGTAGGGTTGATGACTGCAGTAGCGAAAACCTTGAGGGGATAGTGCAGGTACTGTCCAGCTATCTTTCGATCGATAGCAACACGCAAACCGATCATGCATTATCACTCGGTGAATGATCCCGCCAGTTTGTTGCATAAATAGATCTCAGCTTTCGTATGGCCGGAGATGATGCATCGTATGGGAGATTATTGTTGGGCTGAAGGTATTCAGCCATCTCTATACATAGATGCGTACGCACGCATTTGCCTTTGGACTACCATATATGTATGGCTTTGCGGCCCTCTTAGATAGTACAACCAAGCTTCTTTATCTCTGCTTTTAACACAGTCGTTACTTTATATTGACAGAAATACTAGGTTTTCATCTGAGAGCATCGACGGGCATCGTATCATTGCTTAGCTGTTACGTGAGTTGCCACTCTCAGTATAGTTATCTTAATATTGTGTACGCAAGCTTTTTCCTTCTCTTCTCGCTCTTTAGAATCAGACGGTTGACGAGTTCTCCGCGCACACTACAACATCCGCGTGTCAGCACTTTAAATGCTAGAAAGACTTGTTGATTGACTGATCTCGAGGACCGAAGGCCCCTTTATATCAGACTTGACTTTTATATCCATATCCACATCCGTACCCATATCCGTTTGCACTGATATGAAGTGCTCGCCTTGATGCTGATACAGACTATGCATTCCTCATACGAAACACCAACTACTTACAAGCCAGCAAACGAACCTGAGACTCACGATGCAGGTATACGTGCAACACCAGTCGCGGTATATTCTGTCTAATAGCTCTGAAAGGCTCGTCAGCGTCAGGCTCTAGTGGGGGTCTACCGAGGCTGGTACGGGAGTTAAGGACTCCCGGATATCGTTGAGGTTTCAGAAGGTCCAATTTCTGTCCGCGGATGCATAGCCGATTTTTGGAGTCCAACCCGGTCTACGGCATGTGACCCCTTAATTGAGCAATGTATAGTATGTACAATGGGGTGATATAACCAAGGAAGAAATGTAACCCCCTTGTTCAAGACACACACCTTTCAGTTATACTGCCGTGAAAAACCAAATTAACTTTAACCCTTACCCTCCTTTGTTTCTCTCATACCACCGAACCGATCACCACTATTCCTTCATTTCCGGTTGATGGGACCGATGGTGTGGGTGAAGAAGAAATCTCGGCAAAAATTTTCCGTTGCGAACCAAGATCTCGGCCACCGTGGCTCTCTCCTTTGGTGATGCGGAGGTGCCGGAGTCGAGTTTAAGTTGCAGCAGCCCGAAATCATTACTTTTCTGCTGCTTACTGTCTCAACCCATCTAACCTCATTCTAGCTAGCCTTGAATTGTTGGTGTAGGTTGTTTACAAGTTCGCTCACTCTGCACGTTGTTCTATTCTGTAAAGATTGATTTCGCGTATTTACCGCAATCACCGTCTGTATAACCGCGTCTGCTGAGTAGTCAGGATCATATTCGAATTCCCACGCTCGTTGCTGCCTGCCTGTGGTGATTGCGCCTTGTCGATGCTACTAATTATACCATTGAAAATGAACTTCGTAAATTAAGCTATCCCATGGATCGTAGCGCTTATGATCAGTAAACAACCATAGTGAGCCGATTCGGCATCCACTGCTTCTCAACACTTTGTGATTAAAATTTCCCTGTATTTTTTTAATATAAAAAAAGCATATCAATATTTATTCCTCCAAGTTTCAAGTTCTTACAAATACTCGTGATAGTGTAATGTAGTGTGTTTGTCATACACAATTTTCATGTTGAGTCCGTTGGTATGCAGTTTTTGTATGGGATTCATGAGAAGTTTAACATCATTAACCTAATTAGAAAGAAACAGTGTGTAATATCACTTGCACAAACTTGTGCACAGCTGACAAGTATCTTTGGGTTCGGCTCTACAACTTTCTCTGCGACATACAGGGGTTGAAAGCTGGTACTGATGCCAGGATTACCGGTTAAAATTTTGGGCGGTGCTCTTGGTCGATTTACTGATCATAACTCAATTACTACAATCCATCGAGTAATGAAGTTATCAAAGGTTAGTAAGTAGGGGACACTGGTTCATGACGCTGACAACACCACGTAATCGCAGGGACGGGCTAACTTGGATGAAACCAACGATGAGAGCATAGCGTTGACAGACTGGGCAGCTTGATACTTGAAGAGTAGAGTGCTACCTACATATAGAATTCGACATTGAGAATGTTAAATCCCGGTTCCTATGGAAATATGGATGAATCGATGGTAAAGCATGTGATTCCCGATGTCGCCTTAGGTAGGCTGGTTGTGTGGACACTCTATTCTAGTCTGCATCATATACATACATGTCATGTTGTATAATAATCTAAGATTGCGGAGGAGTTCGTTACGTTGCTAGCTGATCCCGACACCTAAAAATCTCGCAGTATGCACCTGGCGTACTTAAGATTACAGGGAGTTGCATGGGTAAAATTAACGGAGAATACTTAGCTAAAGAAGTTAGAGGCGCAACCCTTAGCTATCTAAGCAATGGAAACATGAGAAATAGTAGACGAAAGAGAGAGAGAAAAGAAAATTGACAAGTAGACGAAGGTTGTGAGTGATGATAGTAGAGTTGGGCTTCACCGCCAGGGACTACGGTACCAGCGTACGGCACTACAGGAATTATAATATATGCTAGCTAAGTAGCTGACACTGCCACAAAAGATAGCTTTGTCTATTATCAAACATCATAAGCGTTTGAATGATGAAGTTCTGCGATTTAGTACGCATGTTTTTAGAGCAATATGAGGCCTTAAACATTGGGGTTCACGCTAGCTGAAACACTATGTTCTACCCACCTTGGGTTTAGCTGGCGCGGAAGTACGTACTAATCGCAGGACCTCTCTAAATATATTAATACCACCTTTTCAGCCACTATTACACAAATTACCTTCACAAGGTGATCACAGCTGACCACACGGAGGTGGGCGACAGCCACTGTAGGACATTCGGTCCGTTTGGTCAGAGATGGCCGCTCAAAACAGCAAAACGAAGCGTCTGGAAACGTGATTAAATGGTATCATACGATGCCAATTCTACCACGCCGCAAATTTGAGGTCGCCCGCGCCCGAAGTAAAGTGGTTCCGGTTGAGTAATTGTATTCGCGGCCACTATACCGCCAACAACGCCAGCAAGGAAATCCCTGTTTCCTTAGGGCTGCTCAGCCACAACATGTCAGTTTGTCGGTCCCCGGTAATCTCAACGGTTTGGTATGGGATTGATTTCGAACTAGCGATCTATGATCCGCTCCAGTACTGATCCCGAAAGGAGATCAGACCATCAAAACGTTCACCTTTTCGAGGGATATGGTTGGGAACTGGTTCGAAGCAATCCCGAATATCAAGTACATTTGTCCCAGAAAACCCGTGCCATAAACGAAACTTCATTGCCGTGCCTAAAACGCGAACTCAATCAGCCGCTTAGAAACTGATTCAAACCAACTACCCTGCAGTTCGAACATCTGAGACCATACCATTGAACCCAGTTCACCTTATAGACCAGGACTGATACGAATTGTTGAGATCACTATCAATGTCAGTTCCGGATTCCGAAATTGGCCAAATTGGTTGATCAGCTCATCGACTGAAAGCGCAATATATCTAAGGACATTGAGCTTGTAAAGGACGAAGTAGTGGGGGCCGCGGAAAACATTTAGAAGCCGTCTACAATCCGGGAGTCTCAATCTTCAACCTGCACCAACCACATTCATTTTCATTGCCATCCAAAATTGCTTGGCATGCAGTTTACTATCTCTATTCTCAGCGTTCTCTTTATGGCCAGCGCCCTGGTCGGCGCTACTCCTCAAGGCATTGACAAACGGTCACCCATCTCTTATGGAAGTTCTCTCTTTACCAAGCGCGACCCTGCCATGTCCGAGACACACGATCACTCCAATGATTTCGCTGAAGAGGCTTTTAAAAAATGCAAGGAACACGGTATCGATCCTGACGGCGCAATGCCAACCGATTACACCTCGGACGATGGCGAGTCCATCTCTTTCAAGGAGGGGAGTAAATTCGCCCTTTGGATTGCCGCCCAGAATTCCCACCATAGTGAAGGGCTCACCAAGAGGAAAGGCGGCTCGGGGATTAATGTTATGTGTGTTTCTCATTGTATCCGGGTTGTGACAAGAGTCGGAGGCTAATCTGTCAAAGAACATGGACCAACCCCCATAAGTGTACTGGTGATGGGCATTGGTACTACGACATTGGCTTAGGCAAGAGATACTGGGAGTATGTCCACCTATATCCAATTGCGGTTTATAGATGCTAACAGGATAAAGCCCAAAAGCGAAGCATAATAACTATTCGTTACAGATTACAAAGGGAACCGTTGATCCGAATGTTCAGACCATCCAAATCAGGAAATGGCATGGGGGTAATAATAAAGACTGCGATGACCTGTTCTTTGACGTCTCTGGAAAACCTGGCTGTGCTAAAGATTTGCTTCCCTATAATTGTATTGTTCTTTTGAATGTTCCGAAGGCCTAATCCCATGTATCGTTATCGTGTGGATGAGAGTGTGTGATTCAGTTCTCTTTATCTTCTTAATATCACTCTACAGTGTTGCCAAAAGGGTTTCTTTTTATTCAATTCAATACTACTCTCTTCTCTTTTCCAGAAGCATTCACCTCACCGGGGCCCTCCTAGTGGGCAGAGAAAGTGTCCAGTATATATTACAGTTATATTCCCTAAATCGTCAAGATTGATAAGGAGGATACCGTGGCGGAACCTATGGTAACCACCTATCAATGAACAATGAACGATAATATTACATGGGATGGGCAAGATATGTGGATATGTGATAATAACTCAAGGCAGGTTATGAATGCCAATGTAACTATCGAACCGCCTAAAGCGAGCGGCAGAGAGATTATTGTTAATATATGCAATCAACTTGACACATGCTCATGATTATTCGGGGCCGTAGTTATTCCGGGCCGTAGTCAACGTGACACAAATTATCCTCGGAAGTTCTCCAGACGGGTGTGGGGATTGTACAGCGGCTATGTGGACTGTTCCATGCGACTGTTAACTAATTAGATATCTGCGTACTAATTATAAGTCGTTTCAGGCCACAAAGTTAACTGGCTATTTTGCGCAAAGGATAGACATTAGTCGCATGTAAACATAGCTTCCTGATATTCTCCCTTCATTTAATGATGGTTAGTGCTGTTTGAGTTTATGAAATGTTGTATGGGAGTTTTCATGGGGTGACAAGAATAGACGCCCCCATTGCACTAAGCTAACTGCAACAGTTTGAAGACTGAAGTTAAAGTTTCTAGACAGTAAATAACAGTATCTCAATGACCTGAAACGTTTCGTGAGCGCTCTCGTGACGGTGCAAAGCCCGGAGAATATCTATTCCAGTGTCATCTAACACTATTAGTGGTTCTGAGAGTGACATGTGATGATTGGTTCCGTAAGCGATTTATAGTGAAGATGGATAAGAGATCCCGTTTTTGCCTCAATGATACAATCCACGGTATTCGCTGGCTTGCGATTTATGTCGAAGTCGGTAGTCGCTAATTATTAAGGTGCGGCTCTGCAAGCAGTTGCTTGTCTGTTAAAACGAACCCAAGCGATCATCACACAGCATTGGATACGTGAATGTATCAAAAACATCTGCCATGAAGACATAACCGATTTGTATTATGCGAAATTTATTGCAGTCCCCAATGTATTCGGGACGATGATTAGACTAACCACGATAAGATTGATTGGATTGGAATGTCAAATGGTTACGTGAACATGGTTAGCGAGAGCGATGAGCTCGACTGTAAGCATTTGTGTCCTGCGATTAGCCCTAGTGAGTATGATAGTAAAGGGGAAGAGCAGAGAACTCGGATTCAACTGCAACAGGTAGGGAGTCGAAAAGTTGAACGCCGGTATGTATATCCGTTTGGCTAGATCAGAAGACGGATGACATGCGCAGCCTACAGGAAGGTATTCAAGGATAGAATTGGGATGCCGAGTGAGTTTGGAAGTGGGTTTATGGAGAATATGGGTTCAATTGGAAGTTTGCTGATTATTCTCTTCTTCCCGTGTTCTCCACATTCTTTGTGTACCGGCCTTGTACAAATGCTGTCGGCACAGGTTTATACCACTCTATAACCTATCGCAGGTGAGCCCACAATATTGCCGCACCTCCAGTCTTCCTATGCCATCTTACATTTTCTTCCTGCGCTTCAATTTTCATTCCTTACTATCACATAGCATCCTCGTGTCTATACGGCTATTAGATAAGTCATTGCCTTGATACAATATTCGAATCCACAGCGCCCAAATATGGTGCGTTATGAAAGAACGTGCGAGAATCACCGACATTTCACTAAGCCATAGAAATCCAAGCCTGACCAACACTATTGCACCCATCTTGAAGAAACATCAGTGAGAGCTCAGAGCGGTGAATTTCTTAGCCCTGCAAATGATTCCGCAAACGGGGAAACCGGGCAAAAGTCCCTCTTTTTGACAATAAGATTGATTAGGTCTCGATAACGCTGGGTCGGCAGCAATTGTCCCAGCCTCGGGAGACGTATCGGTGTGTAGTGCCATAAGAAGAGCTTGACTCATAGAATGTTCAATGTTCCGGTAGTCTCACTAGTTGAGACGCTATCTCCTCCGCGTTATATTACCTCCAGCCTTTCCTAGGCCTACCGTGAGAATTGTTACTATCCGTAATAATCCGATGTCGCCCGAAGGCTCATCTGCGGTTATCCCTTACACGCTCGGTTGTTTCAGATTAGTTACATTACTCTAATGATAAACGAGAGCAGCACTAACTGGCCAAGTAAGATGACTGTAGCAAAGCATAACAGTCTCATTGGTCACTTAACTGATCGACAAGTGAGATTGTCTAAATCAACTATTGCAACCAATCTGAAAAATTAAGCATATAGGGAATAAAAAACCCCCCAGATATTTTCAGAATGATCCATCATCTTTCGGCCATCAGAAACTGCGACCCCAGAACTACTGCCACCCGCGGCTGTGCACACGCCACGTGACTACTGAATTAGTTTTATTGGCGGTTCCGTGACTACGGCGATCAATTCCAAAAAGGGCCAGGAACTGAGGAAATTTGGTTTTATCTATCTTCTAATATATATACACTTGGTTTGTCGGCTCGAAACATTCCCATTGGTTGATGGTGGTACGTACCATCTTACTGTGGCAAATTACAGAATGCTCATTGGCTGGCAGATGGTCTTTTTCGGTCATGATTAGTGAACCGTGGTGCTTTGCTTGAGTGTGGCTCTCACAACTGCTATTGGTCAGCAATCTGAGCTGGCTAGACGCAATCTGGGTGGGCTGGCTCTCAACTTGCTGCAAACGATCTAAATGCGTTGGCTGGATGCGATCTGGACGTGCTGGCCCTCTGGTAGTTGGACGCGATCTGGACAGGCTGGCTCTCGAATGTCAGGAGCCGATCGAGACGGGCTTGCTCTCTACTGGCTGGATACAATTTGGACAGGTTCGGCTGGCTGGACGTGATCTGGACGGACTGGCTCTCGAATATCTGTAGACGATGGAGACGGGGGGCGTGCTCTGGATAGGCTGGCTATCTGCAGACTAGAGACAATTGAGATGGGCTGACTTTCGGCTCGCTGGATACGATTTGGACGGGCTAGCTCTCTCCTGGCTGGACATGGTCAAGATAGGCTGGCTGTTGGCCAGCTTGAGATGATCCGGATGTGCTGACTCTTGGTCAACTGAATATGACTTGGATGGGCTGACCTTGGTCAACTGAATATGATTTGGACGAGCTGACTTTTGGCCGGCTGGAGACGATCTAGACAACCCTGACATACTCACTCTGAGATGGTTCTTGGCTAGCTGGATGCGATCTGCACAGGCTGGCTCTCAGCTGGCTGGGCGCAACCTGGACGGGCTAGCTCTTGGCTGGCTGTACGGGCTGGCTCTCGGCTGGCTGTACGGGCTGGCTCTCGGCTGGCTGTACGGGCTGGCTCTCGGCTGGCTGGATTTCATGGGTTTTGGGGTTTAGGATTCCTTTTTACCGAAGGGGGCGGCGAAGCCGCCACCATACCTAGTTTATATAATATATACACATGGTTTGTCGGCTCGAAGCATTCTCATTGGTTGATGGTGGTACGTACCATCTTACTGTGGCAAATTACAGAATGCTCATTGGTTGGCAGATGGTCTGTTTCCGTCATGATTAGTGAACTGTGGCGCTATGCTTGAGTGTGGCTCTCACAACAGCTATTGGTCAGCAATCCGAGCTAGCTAGACGCAATCTGGGTGGGCTGGCTCTCAACTTGCTGGAAACGATCTAGACGCGTTGGCTGGATGCGATCTGGACGGGCTCGCTTCCGGCTGGCTAGATATGATCTGGACGGGCTCGCCCTCTGGTGGACGCGATCTGGACAGGCTGGCTCTCGAATGTCTGGAGCCGATCGAGACGGGCTTCCTCTCTACTGGCTGGATACAATTTGGACGGGTTCGGCTGGCTGGACATGATCTGGGCGGGCTGATTTGGACGAGCTGACTTTTGGCCAGCTGGAGACGATCTAGACAACCCTGACATACTCACTCTGAGATGTTTCTTGGCTAGCTGGATGCGATCTGCACAGGCTGGCTCTCAGCTGGCTGGACGCAATCTGGACGGGGTAGCTCTTGGCTGGCTGTACGTGCTGGCTCTCGGCTGGCTGGATGTAATCTGGACGGGCTAATTCTGCGCTGGCTGGACGCAATCTTGATGGGCTGGCTCTCGGCTGGCTGGATATCATGGGTTTAGGATTCTTTTTACTGAAGGGGGCGGCGAAGCCGCCACCATACCTAGAGATACACAGCGGCAGATACACAGCAGCACCAAATCAAGATACACAGTGGTGGACACACAGCAGAAGTCTAGGTGAACTGCCTGATATCGTAACAAGTCCACCATGCTCAACGTTTCAAATCCTAGGGGCGGCAAAGCCGCCACCGGCGCTAGTATAATATATACACATGGTTTGTCGGCTCGAAGCATTCTCATTGGTTGATGGTGGTACGTACCATCTTACTGTGGCAAATTACAGAATGCTCATTGGTTGGCAGATGGTCTTTTTCAGTCATGATTAGTGAACTGTGGCGCTTTACTTGAGTGTGGCTCTCACAACAGCTTTTGGTCAGCAATCCGAGCTGGCTAGACACAATCTGGGTGGGCCGGCTCTCAACTTGCTGGAAACGATCTAGACGCGTTGGCTGGATGCGATCTGGACCGGCTGGCTCCTGGCTGGCTAGATATGATCTGGATGGGCTCGCCCTCTGGTAGTTGGATGCGATCTGGACAGGCTGGCTCTCGAATTTCTGGAGACGATCGAGATGGGTGGACGGGCTAGCTTTCTGCTGGTTAGACATGGTCAAGATAGGCTGGCTCTTGGTCAACTTAATATGATGTGGACGGGCTGACCTTAGTCAACTGAATATGATTTGGACGGGCTGACTTTTGGCCGGCTGGAGATGATCTAGACAACGCTGACATACTCACTCTGAGATGGTTCTTGGCTAGCTGGATGCGATCTGCACAGGCTGGCTCTCAGCTGGCTGGACGCAATCTGGACGGGCTAGCTCTTGGCTGGCTGTACGGGCTGGCTCTCGGCTGGCTGGACGTAATCTGGACGGGCTAACTCTACACTGGCTGGATGCAATCTTGATGGGCTGGCTCTCGGCTGGCTGGACGTAATGTGAACCGGTTGAGAGCTGGTAAGGTATATAAATGTTTTTATGTTCATAGTATATCAATCGCTCGGATGGTCTAGTGGTATGATTCTCTCTTAGGGTCACTCCCTAAGTCTTAATTGCGAGAGGTCCCAGGTTCAAATCCTGGTTCGAGCCTTTTGTTCCAGTTGCAGACAGATACCTGACACTCTATAGCTCACAAGAAGCCATTTATTGGTTTCACATTGTGATGCTCTCAGATACTATCTTCAGTCTCGGTTAGGGCACTTCGGCAAATCCCTTTCCAGTTATGGGGGGAACTTTCACGTTCTGCCAAGTATGCCCTACGCTTAGTTCCTCAAGAGCGAACATCTCGACTAGCAATTGGTGACAGTCCTCACTCGCGGTTGACTAATGCATATCGCAGGTCCAAAATTCATTCCTTGCAGAATGACTAATAAAAATATATACGAGACTGTACGGGTAGGTAAGCATACTTCGAGGAATCCTTTCGCTTTCAACAAAGCTTGCTCGGGAGAGGCACTTGTAAGAACCGTTAAATTGGTATTCCGTTGCCGACCATACGTTATGCATAGAATCTATCACTTTCCAATTTGGCATTGGGGGATCTCTGCCCTGAGTTCCCGGAAGCGAGTAAGAGAAGTGTTCCGCACAGGACGAGACGAGGCGAGATTGCGGCAGAGCCCGGGACGTCTCACCGTAGATTGCCTCACAACCCCGGGACCTAGAACAATGTCCCGGCGGTAGGCAGGGATATCCCATCTATATGTTTTAGATATGGTACGTAGTTTATAATGCTGTTTCTTGCCTAACCATTGCCTAGTTCTCATCAACTAACTCTTTTATTCTGACAGTTCCAATACCACATGTCCGAAGCTCCTGAGAAACATTCGAGATCGGGTGTTATGAAAATACGGAGGACTGACCTTGGTTAGTTGCTCTTGGCGGCAAACTGGTCATGAGCTATCATTCACGAAGTCCCGAGTTGTCCCTGTTGCATGTGTACTTGGATCGTGAGTCTCAGCACCGTCTGATGTCTTGTATGAGAATGAAGACTTGTATGAAGATGGTGGTTGTATGAGGATATGCATCAGGACCAGGGTGATGTGTCTCATGTCAGAGCATACGCGTACGCATGTGGGAGATTGTACATATACGGGCCTTTGGCCCTCGAGATAGGATCAAGTCAAGTCAATCAAGAAGTCACCGAACCTCTCCAAAAATGCCCGGGGACATCTCGTCCCTGGTAGCTGAAGTCCCGTTGGTCCTGGAATGCCTTTGTCCGGTGCTGAGCACTAAATTAGGGCACCTAACGCTGCGGGATTTCATACTACCGATATTGTAATATACGGCAGCATGTACCAATGATACCTCTTCCACAACGTCTAAATGTAACAAAGAGGAGGAATTATTGGGAATTGAAGGCCTTCAAATAGGCACCTCCGGCTATGTGCCGCCATTTTTGAGCGAAGGTAAAGCTGCTCACCTGCGCAGCTACCAACTTTACCCTCTCGCTGGATCGTTTTACCGTATTATCCTCCTGCTTTCCCGCTATTTTCCCGCTGTGCTGTCATTGTTCAAAGGCAATTCTCCGGACGGTCATTCAGGACTCAGCTGGAAATGCCAGCTGAGTGCGCATGCATGCGTGCAAGGCATACTCTGGATGCCGTATATCAGAGCATACAGGCCCCCACGTAGATAGACTCTATTCAGAAACGAAGTTACTATTGTAACATAGTAACATAGTAACATAGGCTATATCTTTTGCTTACCTAGACAGTCTCAGGCGCCATCGAAATGACTTGGCACTGGTATAGGTGACTAGGGGGTCTGTCCTGATATCTCTGGAAGTCGGGAGGGTATTGAGCCGCCAAGTAGAAATTCCAAGACCAACCCTTCCATCTGATCGCGACACAGCACTAACATTGTAGTTGAGGGATTTTTCTCTAGGTCGGTCAGCCCAAAGCTTTTTACCCTCATCTGAACTACCGTGTCTTGTTCCCTACTTACATTCTATCTAATAGTTATACACTTGGTTTGTCTGCTCGAAGCATTCTCATTGGTTGGGTGAACTTGCCACGTGGCGCGTGTCAGATACAGTGGCGGGTACAGAGGCGGATATCCAAATGTTGACTCAGGATTTATCCCGAAAACCTACAAGTTGTTAGAACGCTATCGAAGCTGTTAGAAAGGATTGGAGAATGCACTGAGTCATTTGTGTAGACTCATTCACAAATTTTCACTCGCCGCCTGCTGTTCACCACTGCCAGCGCCACTCTACCATCTCCAGCGAACTTCAAATTTCTTCGGTACATAAAGGCATAGATTCTACCATTAGATGGTTCGGTAGATAATCGCTTTTGTATGATAAATAATTCAATCTCTCTCTTTGTACTCGATCACTCTCAACAATACAGCAGACACAGTGGCAGATATACAGTGGAGGATATACAGTAGCAGATGTATATACAGTGGCAGATACACAGCGGGGGATACAGTGTCAGATATGCAGTACCGGATCAAGATACACATTCACAGGGGCAGATACACAGGCGCAGATACACAGCCGTAGATATACAGCAGCAAAAACAATGGCAGATATACAACACAGCAAACACAGTGGCAGATACATGGCAGCAGATACACTGTGGCAGATACAAAATGGTGGATATACAGAGGTAAGTATACAGCGGTGGATATACAACACAGCAGACACAGTGGCTGATATACAGTAGCAGATACAGTGGCGGATATACAACACAGTAGATACAGTGGCAAATACACAGCGGTGGATAAACAGCTACAGATAGACAGCAGCGGATACCAGTGTCGGATAAATAGCAGCGGATACCAGTGTCGGATAAATAGCAGCAGATAGCAGCGGCAGATAAACAGCGGCAGATACACAGCGGCAGATACACAGCGGCAGATAAACAGCGGCAGATAAACAGCGGCAGATATACAGCAGGACCAAATCAAGATACACAGTGGTGGATACACAGCAGAAGTCTAGGTGATCTGCCTGATATCGCAACAAGTCCACCATGCTCAACGTTTCGAATCCTGGGGGCGGCAAAGTCGCCACCGATGCTAGTAGATACTAGCCACATACTCGCATCGGTGCTCAAAGAATCTGAACATGTACACCGATCAGCCAATACAACAATTTGCCCGCCCACCATATTTCGCTATCAGGATATCTCATGCCTTCTCAGGTAAGTGACCTGCATCGCGGCTTGCAGCTTTGATGTACTCATTCCTCCGTGTACTTAGTGAAACTGACTCCCACTTCGCTTTTGTTCTGCGCTTACTGTGTGACAAAGTTTCGAAACACATGCGCTAAAGAGGTGAGTACACACTTACTGCGAGGGTTCTTAAGAGGAAGTAAAACTATAGCGCTGCACCTGAAATGCCTTCTCAGCACGAAATTGAAGAAGTTCTGGTGGCGAAGGTTGTGCGTCACGTGGGTTTAACCAAACTCATCTATTTGCTTTGTTTCCTCAGAATCGATAACTCTGTGGATAAGTCTCCCTCGCCATTCGTACCACATACACGCAGGTTTCAGTGGTGTGGCAGACTTTTGGGATCATATTTAGTTCTGAAAGTGAGGCTTCAGAACGAATAAAGCCTTATATCGAGGTGCAGCCTGCATATTCAGCTGCATGCAGCTGCAGATACGATTTTGAACCAACCGATGCAAATGACCCACGAAAAGCACGCAGCAAGCTACGATCCTAGTGATGGAACATAAGCCAGGACGTTGCCCCGCAGTAGTTATCTTCTTGCAATTAGGAACCTTCTCGATACAATGTCAGGGTAAGGGCTAGGGGTGCCTGGTGGAAGATGTGATGCTAATCAGATTTACAGCAATCCCTTTGATACCGATCCCTGGGAGGTGGCTAAGAACCGATATCTGAGCGATTTGACTGATGGCGAGAAGAGAGAATTTGAAAGCGCGACAGTTGAAAACCTATTCTACAGCGCCAGTGCTGCACAAAAGTTGCATCAAGATAGTAGTAAATCTCGGGCTGCCGCAAGGAAACTAAGACCTGTTGTCAACGCTATACAAAATTATGGCAAGGCGATCGATATCTTCTCCGCTGTCTCGCCACTAGTTCTGAGTCCTTTGTGGGGCAGTATCCGAGTTTTGTTAATTGTGCATGACGAACAAAGGATAAGTTGCAAGCTTGAAGCTAACGTATGGCAGATTGCTAGCGATTTCGACTAATATTTCGATAAACTTATCGATATGTTTGAGAAGATTGGAGAGGTGCTCCCAAGACTGCAAGTTTACACAAGATTATTTCCAAACCACCAGCGTTTGCTGGACAAGATTTCCGGTGCGTATTTGGGGATTATAAACTTTTGTATGGAAGCCAAGCAGGTATTTAAAACTGGGCAAACCGAGACCATAGAATTATCTTGTGAGTTATTCACCAATACGGCTATGAATGATGGGAACCGACGCTGACACCATTTGCATACTTTGAAGGGTGGGGTTCGATACGGTTTAAGTCCTTTCGAAAGTTCTGGTCACCGTTTTCTCGGCAGTTCGACGATAGTTTGAGCGAGTTGCAAGCATATCAGAATGCCGTTGCGGACGAAGTAGGACATGCGCATATCGTTGAAGAGGCAGATTTCCGTGCAATAGTACGAGCACGTGGGGGAGCAGTTGAACTTTCTACCACTGGTACTTCTATTATTCCATTCCGAGATTGCTTGGTACTGGGTGATCTGACTCGATAACCATAGAGGATATACGTCGGCGGCTTTTCCGAATGCTGTCAACAGTGGACCATAGAAACAAACATAATAACCTGGCTGCAAAGCGTCATCCATCCACCGCAAACTGGATTCTAGACACAGATGAACATAATAATTGGTACCATGGTGCGGCTTCGTCATATCTTTGGTGCTACGGAATACGTGCGTAACAAATCCTGCTGTAGCCATAAGGTGTATAATATTAATACATATTTGAGATTAGCTGGGTCCGGAAAATCCATAGTTACAACAAGAGTTGTCGATATGCTCTTATCTGGCCCTCAGATTCCAGTCGCTTACTTTTACTGCGATTATGGAGAATCGGCATCACTGGAGGCCATACAAATACTGGGAAGCTTTGTGAAACAGCTTTTATATCGATTCGAGATACCAGCGGTCATAAAAGACCTAATACAACAGGCGTACACATATGACGGTGCAGACGAAAGGAAGCCAGTTATAGAGGAAGTTGAAACAATTCTCCGAACAACCTTTGGACTTTTCGCTGGGCATACTGTCTATTTCGTCCTTGATGGTCTTGATGAGTGTCCACTCACAGAGAGGTCCAAAATCTTGCCAATACTGAGGAATATAGTCGATTTCAATGATCCAGTTGTCAAAATATTCGTTTCAACTCGAGAGGAGGTTGATACCATGCAACAGCTAAAGGACTTCCCTTCTATTTGCATAAGCGACCGTAGAAATACTAGCGATATAACATGTTTTGTCAAAGACACCGTTGAACAACGACAGAAAAAAAACATTCTAACGATTTCGGATCCTAAGTTAATGCATGAAATTATGAATGCCCTCATTGATGGTGCCCGCGGAATGTACGTCTTCGAACTTCAGACCGATACAGCTGCCGACTAATATTTTAAGCGATCTAGGTTTCTCTGGGTAACCTTGCAACTTGATGAGATATGCGAGGCAATGGATGAATGTCGTATCCGAGAGCTACTTCTCGAACTTCCCGAGGATTTGGCTGAGACATACAGGCGTATATTGCGTAAGATAGTCAGGCACCATGAACGAGAGTCAGTGGCTTGCAGAGCCTTAAGGTGGTTAGTCTGCGCAAAGCGTCCTCTCTCAGTGAAGGAATTGAAAGAAGCTGTCGCTTTTCAACGAACCGATAGATTCTGGGATGCATCTAAGATCCCCACCGATGGATTAAAACTCATTCGGGCCTGTGGAAACCTTGTTACTCTTGACGAAGATGGTAAGACACTTCGCCTCATTCATTATACAGTCCATGAATTCCTGGCATCGGAGCCAAAGGATGCATCACTAGAGAAGTTTCATTTCTCGTTTTCGGATGCAGATCGAGAAGTCGGCGAAATATGTGTTTCTTATTTATCTTTCTCGGATTTTAAGACTCAAATCATTAGACAACTGCCGGATTACAGACTAGATGCGATGAGAACTCTCCAATCGGCTGTAGATGATCAGATATCGTATCCGGATGGTATCACAGAAGTCGCTGCAGTTATGTGTCGGTGTATGCACTGGCTCACTCACAGTCATAATGAACGTCAACGGAAACCTGACATCAACTTCACTGCTTATCTTCCACCAAAGAAGACTCTTCCGCCTTTGCTTGAAACGAAATACCGGCTGTTGGATTATATCACTGAATATTGGTTATGGCACACAAAGGAGCTTACACCTGATAACACTGAAGTCTGGCCTCTATTGCGACATTTAGTGCTAGAAAACCAGATGGCTTTCGATTTCAACCACTGCGAAAATCTTGGACCAAGTGATCGTCCATACCAATCACTCTTCGTGTAGGCGGCGCGCTCAAATCATACAGCACTATTAAAGCTGCTGTTTGAGCCGCCCTCTGGTCCAGACGTGCACTCATACGCCGCAATGTGTAAGATGTGGCCGGGCGAAATTCTCCATCAGAGTCCGCACGTTGTCCCCCGCGTATTACATGGACAACACGCAGACTCGGACGATATATTTCAACTTCGAGGTCGACTAATCACAGGGATTGGCAAGGTTATAGTTTATTATGATACCACAATCAAGGCTATACAGGTTTGCTCGCAGAGAAAGCCCAGCTACAATTATTGCAACTAACGGCAGTGTTTATAGTTCCATTACAGGCCTAATGATATAATACATCCTCTACACGGCATGAATCATGGCTTTTGTCAACAGCAATCATTCGATCTTTTACCAAACGAATATATCACTAGAGTCATCGGACATGGGGATGATTGTTATATTAAACAGATGCAATTCTTTACCAATACCGGTCTGGAATCAATTTATCCAAAATAAAATTGTACGGCTCTTGCTGATAAGGCTACGTTTTAGGGCGTCAAAGTGAACTTTGCGGATTACCAGCTTTGGAAGGCAAACTATTCGATTGGCAGTGTTCTAGCATTGCCTACGGTCTGATAGGCTTTGCTAGCGTTTGGTAAGCTCCCTAAGTCACTATAATAGCGAAATACTACTAGTATTAACGCCCTCAGGCGGCCTTCCTTCCTAAGTCAACTTAGACCATATTTCCTTAAATATCAATGGGATGGAGTAGATGAAAACCCTGACTTGGACTTCTCTTGGCAAGGGAGTGATCTGTTAAAATTTGACTGATACCTGATACAGATAAGTATATAAGTTGCATACTGAAAAAAAGTTAAGGGACGAGATTATACTAGGTAAAAATAAAGTCTCCGGACACTCGCTAATGCGCATTGAGACATTGCACAACTGTATTTACCTTGCCTGTAGGTTCCTGTATCAAGTCATTCAGTATCCCGATTAAGGATAGTATCCTAATTATGTCAAGGATGGTGTGCACAGACAATGTCCCTTCTAAGTAATTGTCTGAGTAATATTAAAATGTCCGGAGATTTTATTTTGTATCGAGTAGAGTACCCCGCAAGAGATATAACTAAGACATCAACGAATCCGAAAAAATAACAGCGCATTAGTGCGCATAGGGAGGTGTTGAGATGGGGGATACGAGTGAACGATCGATTGCTCGCAGTAAGATAACCTTACCTCCGCCAAATGATTATATCGCTCAATACCACCTCATGCATACAGCCCAGGCGCCTTACTAGGGGCGTGGGCACGCCCAGCGCCCACACCTAACAAGCTGCTAGCGGGGCACCTTGTAAATCCTGGTTTTTTTTTTCAAAATTGCAAATTGCTCAACAACCACACAATGGAGAGAATATCAGAGAGAGCAGTATAATAGACAACTCCAAGGCCTACATGTCAATCCAAAAATCTAGTCAAATGGTCCAATTTTGAGTAAGATGATAATGTGAGTGAGAGTCTATGAAGCTGGCGGATTTTTGCCCACCTCCTAACCCCTCCTGTTTTATCACCAATTGTAAATGGAATTCACTGGTAATACTTTTAGAGCATATACAGTATGCTAGCTGTCAATTAATGTCAGTCTTGGCAGATTTGGGCTGGTGGTTGTTGAGATAGGTACTAGTTCTGAGTTGCTGAAGTGGGAGACCCTCTATAGTATCATAACTCAGGTAATTATTGCCCAAGTGACATTTCATTGTTCCTAGAAACTGCCAAACTGCACCCAAGCAGCCTTGTATCATGCTGAAGAGACTCAGGCAGCAAGGGAAATGAATTCCAACCACAAGTGGTGGAGAAATCATATGGGGTAGATAGCTCTCCATTTCCTTATTCTCCCTTAGCAGTCAACCCATAAGTCCACCAATCCTTGGTTAAATTCAAAGCTCTTTGGCACAGAGTAGCTATACCTTATACAGATGAGTTTGGAATTATCATTGGCATGATACTGGTTGTAAACTGGTCAGTCTCTATATTTGAGTCATTAGCTGTCGCTCATCACAGATGTACCTTACAGTCAGGCAGAAAATATTCACCTGATGGTGAATGACATGTATCTATGTGTCAGGTAGAAAAGATTTACCTGATGGTATACAACATGTATCTAAGCATCAGGTAGAAATAATTTACCTGGCGCAAAACACCAGCAGTGCTAAGCAGTGCTAAGCAGTGCTTAGCAGCATCAACAGTGCTAAGTATAGTTTAAGCCACTGTACTTGATCTACAACCACTCCTTGAATATTAGAGGAAACTAAAAGAGGAGACAAGCAAGTGAAAGAGCATCTTGTTAACTACATTTCATATATAAACAATATCCTGGTCAAAGTAAAACTCATGGAGTTAATTGAGCTCAAAGTTGGATAGATGTGGGAGCGGGGAGCTGAGGGTGGGCGTGGCTACGAGGTGCCCCGCTAGCGGCTTGTTAATGGCTTGTTAGGTGTGGGCGCTGGACGCGCCCCCCCTAATAAGGCGCCCGTATGCATGAGGTGTCGTACCTAACTTCGTCTGGTGGATGTTTGGCGCCCGAACTTGTGAGGCTCAACAGGTCCACCACATCCACCTATGACTGGGCACGAGAGCCACAGTTCTGAACATTAAAAGGAACGCGCACGGAATTGAATCGCAGGTCACAGCTACAAGCCCATAACCGGTAGCCTATAGCTTCCTAACTGCCAATATTCCAGCGTCAAAAGTCAAATGAAAAATAATGATTTTTTGTGTAGTAACCCTTGCCATCGCACCGCCATTTCACCTCTTTCGTCAACTACCGGTTTCCACAACCCCACCACTTTTATACAAACCCCACAATACATTATTCTTTCATATAACTACCCTATCTATTCATATATTGTTTTTTTATTATTCATGGACTTTGACTTTTTCATTGACTTTTGGTGCTGGAATTGAAAGTTAGGAAGCTAGAGGCAGTCGCCCAGTATGCCACATAGGCGGGAAGTATTAGAAAAGTGCTAAGCTGTTACATGAGCAGTACTTTTACGTTTTCCTATTCCCATATCAAGATGAACTCTGAAATTTTTTCCAAAGTTCGACTCTCTGATAAGCATCTACGACAGCCTCCACGACGCTCAACACGACGGTTGTCACGACGCATACTAAAAGCATGTACCATAGGGAACAGTGTTACTATAAGGCCTAGAACGAAGTTTATAGAGGTCTCTCGGAGTCACCGGTACGCGCCTACACCAATTCTCACTCTTGCCACCCGCCACTTCACCTGTTGCATAAATAGATCTCAGCTCTCATACGGGCTGACTGGGCTGGCTCTGATACGGGCTGACGGAGCTCAGCCGTCTCTACATTTAGATGAGTATGTACGTGTTCGTACCGTATATATATTGCCTTGTGGCCCTCTTAGAAAGTACAATTAAGCTTCTAGCAATCAGTATTTCAACATCACCACTCTGTACACACCATTCCGACCTCCGCATCCGAGGATCTCCGCGTCCGACGATCTCCGCCGGATCTCCGATTCTCGTTGTATATAAGGCTTAGGTTCTAAATTTAGATAGGTCAGGAGACTTTATCAGTAGAGAGTTTGCGTTTTGCATCTAGATGGAAACTAGAATCGTCGATCATAGTAGGGATAAATCGCCAAAAAAAACCTATATCTTCAGCGAGCTACAGACCACGCCCCATCGAGCAAAATTCTCTAGAACAGAAGATCCAAGCAAAGAGATAGCAGAGATATTCCCGTTAAATTTTCAGCTTAAAATAGTGGTTGTTTTAGAACAGTCAAGATGGAAAACATGGATTTTTGAATCTCGTCAAGATGCAAATGTTGCCAAGACTATGGCATTTAGCAATCCTCATTTGCATCTAGATTCAAAACGTAAACTCTAATATCGCACAATTCAACAAACAGAACGAATGATGTATGGGAATTATTGCTATAGTACTTAGGGGAGAACCGTATGTGTAGATGCTATGATGCAGTGAAGAGAAGAAGGAGAGAAGGATAAAGACTCGATTTATATACAGAGAATCATAAGGGAAAACTTTGATGCTTCGCCACTCTATGTCACTGGCCATCGAGTATGTAAAAGGAGTTAAGATATGGATGTTGGGGAGAACCGTGTGTGTGTATTCTGTGGTACAGAGAAGAGAGAAGGAGAAAGACTCGAGATATATACAGGAGGCATCGGCCCCTGCAGCTGCACCGTGTATCAGACCTGTATCATGTCTCCGGTACAAGTACACCTGTAACAGGAGTGTTGCATATATGGTTTATCTCCCTGACGTATGGCTTCAGTTGGGCTGATGCATAATCTCTCTAAGATGATGGTCATTCCGGGCTCAGCTGGAGATGCCAGACTCAGCTGGAGATGCCAGCTGAGTGCGCATGCATGCGTACAAGACATGCTTCCAATACCGTATATATAAGAACACGAATGTACCTGTACTTAGAATACAACGCTTCTAGCAATCAGTATTTCAACAGGTTATGAGCCCGGTTATCGCTACGATCTAAAAATCTTACGATCTTTCCTACGATCTCTTTCATGATCTCCAAAAGAGCCTCAAGAACCCTAAACCTTGTCACCATAGCAACAACTGCATAAACAGCACTAAATCTCAACACCATTACGAGCCATCTCCACGATCTCACAATGACTTCCTCCGAACCCGCCTTCAACAAGACCAGGTGGGGCGACATCCCTAAGCTCACTCACGCCAACTACGACGAATGGAAAGACGACATGATACTCATCCTGTCAGCCATGAGAGCATACGCAATCGTCACCGGAGAGGATCCTGAACCGCAGCCACTTGATTTCGACCACGATGACAACTATGATGATTGGAAGGCTAAGGAGGCCGAGGCTGCATCTATAATTAGACTTTCCTGTTCCCCTGAAATACAGCGCATCGTTTAAGGTATAAGAAATCCTCACGAGATGTGGAACACACTAGAAACCAGTCTGGACACCACCGGATCCTATATCGGCAGACAAGACATCCTTCGCCAATTCCGTGCTTGCCGACCTAAGGAGGACGAACCACTTAAAGAATACTTCACCAAGCTTAAAGGCCCTTACCTACACCCAAAGAAGCCATACATGACCTCCTAGAAGAAGAAACTACAGCCAGCCTCACCAAAGAACTCGGAGACGCATCCACAGGGGTCGCCCTTCTCTCCCAACATGGCGGGTATCGTCGCCGAGGCAAAAGCCGTGGACGCGGTGGACGAAGCAGTGGAACCGGAGACAGCCACGAAAGTAAGTGCACCTATTGCAAAATTGACAGCCATACTACAGATGCATGCAGGAAACGCAAACACGCTCAGGAGGGAGGAAACAACAGCAACAATCAGTGCATTTGCGTCCAGTGCGGGCTCCCAAGCCATGTCAAAGTCGATTGCGTCTCCGACAAGCGTATAAAGGAGTGGTGGAGAGTGAAGAAGGCCACTGCTACAGTAGCGCTCACTACGACCGGAGATTGCGATCCCTTCTGACTAACCGCGTGTGCTCTCACCGCCGCTCCGAACTTCTCAATGTTCAAAAAAGCTCTCACTGCCTATAGTAATTGAACTCGCAGACAACAATTCAGTCACCGCTACGCATTACGGTTTCATCAACGTCATACAGGACCACCAAGTCGAAGTTCTCCATACTCCTACTTTTCGACTTTCCCTCCTATCAATGAACCAATTGGATTTGGCGGGCATACGAGTATATTTCGGAACGAAAACCCCCAGTCTATAATCGAGTCTTCAGAGGCACCTACGATCGCATCTACAAGTCCACCTGCTTCCTCTGTTCTTAGTGCACCTTCGACTGCCATAACTAGGTCTACTCGCAAATCTCTCACAGTCTCAGAGTCAAGACTATGGCACCGATGATGATTCTATTTGCACAGTCTGCATCCAGGCCACGCACAAGCAAAGGTTCATTATAATGCTGGTCAAGCACACTACGAAGCGCCATACGAGATGCTGCATTGATTTGGCAAATCTATGCACGATGCGGCCAGCAACGAAATATCGTATCAAGCTCCTCTCCACAACCTACGTTGATTCGGATAGTACGCCAGCAGACTCATCCCCGATGTAGAACGCCGAGGCAAATTCGGCCCAAGGTCAAAGCCCTGTAATGGTAGGCTACATACACGATTCAAAGATGTTGTGGAGGATATGGGATCCTGAATCTCAGAGGGTGAAAGCCCAAACAGAAGTCATCTTTGACAAAGAGAGAAATACACACATGTCATGCCAGCATGAAAGCAATGAGATCGATACCGATATATTTGGACTACCAGAAGACAAGGAACATATCGAGGAATAGATACCGGAGATGAGCCTCTCTGAGAACAAGACAGTCAACCTACACAGTTAGGTAAGAGATCAACATCTCATATGCATAAAGCTCCTGACGAGGAAGCAAAAAACGCCCACAGACGGCGCCTCCGCCGAGAGGATCAGACTGCCCAGCGTTCGGCAGCAGAAGCAGAAAACGCCCACAGCCGGCGCCTCCACAGAGAGGATCAGACTGCCCGGCGTTTGGCGGCAGAAGCAGAACGCATCGCCCACAGCCGGCGCCTCCGCAGAGAGGATCAGACTGCTCAGCGTTCGGCAGTAGAAGCAGAACGTATCATCCACAGCCGGCGCCTCCACAGAGAGGATCAGACTGCTCAGCGTTCGGCAGCAGAAGCAGAAAACGCCCACAGCCGACTCCTCCCCAGAGAGGATCAGACTGTTCAGCGTTCGGCGGCAGTAACCAAGAAATCAAGCCAAGTACCGCCAGCATCCTCAGTTCTACCGATAGCGAGTCGTGTTACAAGAAGTCAAGGTAAAGCCCCCACAGAAGCATTAACGGCATCCGCAGCCACTGGGGATCCATTCACCTACGCGGAAGCTATGGAAAGCCCTCAACGAGATCACTGGAAAAGAACCTTGAAGGAAGAAAGTCGATGATATCTTCATGTCGTACCCGGAGGCCGCTACCAAAGCCGGAATCGAAGTCAAAGGGAAACTCTCAGAGAAACATAAGATCACGAACCTCGGCCCGGCATGCCAATTCCTCGGCATAGAAATCCACTGCGAAGATACCGGAATCAGTTTCGATCCCAATAGAAAGTTAAAACTTGGCCGAGGATCGGGGGGAGATGCAATTGGAAGATATCAGAGGCTATTAAGCAGTCGTGGGATCACTAATGAACGCAGCACATGCAACTCGGCCAGATATCTCGTATGCGGTCGCAGCTCTTTCTCGTTACAATTCGCGGCCATTCACCAGCCATATGACCGCTGGCAAGAGAGTCCTTCAGTATCTCAAATCTACAGCCGATTTTCGACTACACTTCAACGGCAATGGCATCGGCATGGGCATCGGCATCGGCATCGACATCGACAATAGTCTCGTAGGATACTCAGATTCGGATTGGGCCAATGACAGCGCGGACCGCAAATCTCAAGGAGGCCATATGTTCCTCACCAGTATTGGAGCTATCTCGTGGCAGTCTCGAAAGCAAAGCCTCATCGCCATGTCAACTCTCAAAGCCAAGTTCATCGCCTGCTCGGAGGCATAGTCGACTACTCCTATGGACACGGACGAAAATGTTGCAGATATACTCACGAAAGCAATGGGTTTATGGTAATTGGAGGTCAATTTAAGGTTTGATTTAAGGTTGTTTCACGTGTCTTTTGGGAAGACGGATTTCTTTGTTTATATGGATGGCCATCCTCAGGCTACGGTAGTACTCTTTCCCTGCTTACTTGCCATGCAGGGTTTTAAGGAGGCTACTATGGGAATCATCATTTGTTTGTTTGCTTGCTCGTTCGTTTGTTGGTTTTTCTTGCTCCACGGAGCGTAGCAAGAGGGGGGAGTGTTGCATATATGGTTTATCTCCCTGACGTATGGCTTCAGTTGGGCTGATGCATAATCTCTCTAAGATGATGGTCATTCCGGGCTCAGCTGGAGATGCCAGACTCAGCTGGAGATGCCAGCTGAGTGCGCATGCATGCGTACAAGACATGCTCCGAATACTGTATATATAAGAACACGAATGTACCTGTACTTAGAATACAACGCTTCTAGCAATCAGTATTTCAACAAGGAGTGATGAGCTGTGATCGAGTGCTTTGGCATGATGGAAATGTTGAAAGCACATAACTAGCGTATTGAGAGGCCTGTGGCTACCATGCTAGCCTAGGTGGCATTTATTGTCATTGGAAACTTCTGCCATGTTTCACCTGACTACGGGTTGCAGTTCTGCTACGGAACCTGACTGATTGACAGCTAAGTGAGGAGACACATTACTGCCGGTAAGGGGAGGCGGACGAGTTTAGAGACTATGGTATTCGAAGTGAAGATGCTCATTGTGCCCTCCGTGGCGTAGTGGCAGTGGCTGGGGAAGCCTCAAATTGAACTCGAAGGGTTCTCAGGGCAGTGGCGGGGAAAGGAAGAAAAATATGTCATAGCCGCAAGCTGCTGAATATAATGATTACAAACAAACATTGCCACCAGTCTATATAGGAGAGTACCTGTTTGAACCGCCATGAGTCGGGTCGAACCGGTTTCGCGTTATCTCAACCACCTTCTCCAAATTGCTGGAACCACTGGACTGACGTCTTTTGCGCGCTTGTTGTCATGAAAATTATTAATGTATTATTCAATCCTGTTGACTACCACTTCGAATCTATCGCCTGCTGTCGTTTGTAATCCGCCTCTAATTCCTCTTCATCAACCCCTACTCTTCTTGCCTCATCGTTACCCACTGTCCATCCAAATCCATACTCCCTTCCTCGTCCTATTTCCACAATTTTGCAATTTCTTTCTTTCGTCGGCAACACCGACAACCCTGCGAAGCTCTCCAACATCCTAGCTGCATATATATAACCTATCACCGTGGCCAGGGTATACGGAACACGAGGTAGCCTCCGTTCGAGTCGTCTTCTTCGTATCATGGTTAATATTATGGTAATAATGATGATAGCTATGATTAAGGAGGATAGTATCATGCAAGTGCGGGCGTCTTCCCACGTTTCAGTTCCAGAGTATGGAATACCGGTCAAACTCACGACAAGTGCTTCAACGAAGAGACCAATTAGCCCAATGGCAACAATGAAAAAGTTGCCATTAATGAGATTGACTACTTCGGTTACCACGGGGAACGAGCGGGGGTGGTCCTGTAAGAGGGTTGACACTGGCCGGTGCCGGTGAGAGAGGGCGTGGAATACCTCGAGGTGACGGGCCTCTGCGATACTGTTAGCTGAAGCGGTAGGAGGAAGTCATGGTACGCACCTCGGTCTATTGGTTCCCACCCGAATCGCACTGTGACACCAAGGGCGATGAAAAGGATATTAACTCCTCTTCCTTGGCCACTCATAAAATGTTCGATCAGGCTCGAGTAGGTGAGACTATATATCAGAATTACGGAGAGCATGCCACACAAAAATAATGTGAAAATAATGAGTGTTGCAGTTTTCAACATTGGCGGGCGCCGTGAACGCTCTTGACGACGATAAATTTCGGATGTTTCAGATTCGGGGTCCATCACTTCCATATCCGTAGATGTCGCCTCGTTTGGATCCCCTACAAGCTCGATCCCAAGATGCGGCTTCTCGTGGTATGTTGTCTCAACAAGCCTATACTTGTTCTTCCTGCCCATAACTGTTCGCTTCAAATCCTCCTCGGAGTCACTAACCCTAATGCGAGAAAATGCGGTCCTAGTTGCGCCCCAATCTGCAAGCATCGTAGCCAATCCTGCGAGGCTCCAGGGCTCGGAATGGAGTAAACTTTTTCTTCGTCTCTGTAGTAGTACAATGGCGATCACAGCCAGCACCACAGCACCCAAAACACCCTGTAGAACTCTTGCCGCTGAACTTTGTACCATGACGAATGGGATTCCACAAGTTCTCTTTTTGGCAAACCCATCGCACTTGCGGTGAGTAGTTAATGAGATCGCCGACGACGCAAGAAATTGAACTCCAGTGAGAAGTGGACAGTATATGATCGCACTTAGACATACAATCCATTGCCGTCTCCATGCCGCTTGGAAGGGAATGATCATCGAATTTCCGAATAGTAGGTTCTCGGTGAGGGTCTCGGCGGATGTTCCTGCTGGATGCGAAAGCAAGTAGAAAGGCTCAATGCGCTTTATGTCAGTGTCGATGATCTTCCAGAACATCGAAAGAATGACGGCAAGGAGTGTTGGAAGGTAATGTGCGCCGAAGTAGATAACACGGTAGTCTAATACATCATTTAAATTGGTGGAAGATTTGGTTGGTTGGGTACTGGGAGCTGTGGCGGAAGCATTTCTGGCGGTTTGCGTGCCGGTCGTTGTGATTGGTACTTCAAACATAAGCATGGTTGTGGAGGAGCCATCCGCATTTGTGGTGCCGATTGTCTGGAGGCGTCCATCGGCAACGTACGTCTCTTCAAAATTGTTATCAGCAGCTAGTGTTACAGAAGGAGCGTTATTTGGATCGATGGTCGACTCAATCATGAGAAGTGTTGTCGGGTTACCATCCTTATTTGTTGTATGAACAGTCCGGATCGATCTTTGATTTGTCTTTGCAAACTTGCTATCAACAGTAATCATTGTAACTGAAGGCGTGGGAACGATAGTTGACTCGACCATCAAAAGAGTTGTTGGCTTGCCATTTTGATCAGTGGTATCCAATGTCTGGATCACCCCTCGATATGTCTCTGCAATCTTGCCATCAATCGCAACCATTGTAACAGAAGGCGTTATTTTCGCATCAATCGGACGGATTGTTGACTCAACCATCAACATAGTTATTGGTGCGCCATCCCGATTCATCGTAAGCACCGTGTGAATAGGCCCCCGATACGTCCTTGTAAATTCGGCATCGATCGTAACGGGCGCTAGGGGCACGTTATGTTTCGGCGACTCAATTAACAGAAGTTTTGTTGGTAAGCCGTTCTTATCCGTGGTATCTACAGTCAAAAGTGGCCCTTCATATGTCTTTGTAAACTTGGTATTGACCTGGACGAGTGTAACCGCTGGTATGGATTGTCCGCCGCCACCCCTCAAATCGGCAGATAAGGTATCCACGGTAGTGCGAGGGAGGCTGGGCTTGTTCTGGGTTGCAGAAACTTTCTTTATATTCGCGACAGTGATGACATCGTTTGGGGGTGACACCTCAGGGCCCACATCAACAGTGGTCGCTGTTGGAGTTGGTGTGAGGTCCACATCCGTCGGGTACTCTTCAACTGGCCGAAACATAGGAACTCCCGACTTATACCCAAACTTCGGCGGTTTGCGTCCATCAGGTCCATTTCCAGTCTTGACATCGGGTGTTGTGGTGATAAGATTGGCATTGCCGGAGGGAGTCTCCTCAGAGACCACGTCCACATCGCTAGAAATGGTTGAAGGAATGGCTGCGGTTGTTGGAGATGTGACCTGCTCTGGGTTTACACCTACGCTCGGAGCATAGAGCGTTGGCTTCAATTTGTAATAGTTGCGTGTCCGTGAGGCTATGGGGGTTGTTGATTCTGCCTGAAGCCTTGAAGATTCGCTGATAGACTGGATGCTACGTTGCATCGTGGATGACGGCACACGACCTCCGCTGCTGGTCTTACTGGGCGGAGGCCCTCCTAAGGTGGCTGTTTTTGGCGTTTCTTCGAGGGAACTGAGTTCTGTCTGGGTAGTAGGTGGGTGGACGGAAGACAAATGCGTTTCGCTGCTGGCAGTTGTAGTGCTGAATGAGGCGGGTTCCGCAAGAGTAATGTTGACTGGTTCGAATCGCTGCCTGAGCTTTCGGCCAATGACATGTCCATATGGTTCGTAGGCGATGGGACTATGTTCTCCCCACCCTTCGATAGCATCCCGCTTGATTGGCAGAAATCCGTCGGAGGTGTGTCCCTGTAGAGCTTTCGTGCGTATCAACGCCTCCAGTACCGCGATAAGTCCAAGACATATAGCAGCATATCCAAGTAGTGTGAGAGTATGTAAGGTGGCGGGAATGTACTCTTTTCGTTTCCGTTGAGCTGTAGAGTCTGCATTAACATTGCCGTTAGTACTTTATTATCACAGTATAGAGAAAGGCGTACCTAAAGTGACAGGCATGTATTCGCCTCTTGTTGTGTCGTTTACTTAACCGGAATCCGTGATCAGCATTTCACATGAAATAAGGGAGAATCAAGATTCGTACCAGACATATGAACAGATGTTAGAGAACAAAGAGCGAGGTCAGAGAAACTGGGACGGGTGACCGCTGGGAATCAATGGTATATACCGTACCATTATGAGGCTAGCGTCAGGCAACTGCACACTTTTACGGATGAAACTGGATAGGTTTGTACCATATCCTAAGGTGAATAATGAAGGGTTTTGATTTGCACAGAATTTCAGCCGCAGACACAAGGTTACTTTGGTAGGGATCCAGCATCGAGAAGTGTAGCGTTCCAGGAATTATTGGCAAGGTAATGAACCATACCAATTGGCCAATATGGTATCGTTGGTACTATTCGGGCTTGATTTCAACCGCCCTCTACTTCTGCCCCCACACTTGATCCGACAGAAATCTTGGAATATATTACTGATGTCGCAGCCCGCAGATATCGCTCTCGTGAGCCTTGTTGTGGATAACCTTCACACTGCGCGCCCATTTGTACTCGGCTTGGATGACGGATCCATTTGCCAAGTACGGTTTATTTTGATTTAAATATTATCTGACATTTAGCACTATATTATTTGAATACAGTTAGCGTTGAAGCTGCTGTACTGTCAGCTTTGATTCGTGTACAACCACATATTGCATTTGACCTGTTGCGAAACGTCTCACCAGCCCTGTGCAACTCCAGAAAATTTCAGCCTTTCTTGGCAGTGTCGCACAAGGTGGATACTGCCTACATTCATTCATGGTTGAGCCTACACATGCTCCAACCCAAATTGACTACAACCTACACTGTAGGGCACCATAAAGAATTTGACAAGCCGAGTCTACTATTAGCACATATATGATAATTTAAGTCCACGCGACAAAGCCAACCAATCACAGAGACTGATTATCTGCCTCAATGCAACATGCTACCTATGCCGCATGCGAAAAGAGTCGGATCCTGTCCAATTACTACGCGCCTCATCCAAATTTAGAGAAGATCTCCAATGGATGCAAATATTTCGATGGCGCATAATGGAACATCTAGTGCATAATCTGACGGTATCCGTTTACCGGATGCAAGATTCATAACTTCTATTCGTTAGACTTTCGAGTCTTCTATCCTAACGAATGAGAACTGTTAAATTCAGTTTGCAGGGGGCTACCAGCAACTCGGAAACCATCGAATTCCGCAATAATGCCGGAGATCGCCCCTAAAACTTGCATACTCGAACGTATACAACCTGGCCTCGTACCCGGCCCTTGATCTCACATGATTTTACACTAGCCGAAATGGTGAGTCTGATCCAAATTGAGGCCATGAAAAAAAGTGAGGTGAAGGGGCCTGGAGACATCACCCCACCAAAAATTCAAATTACCTCCAGAGAGCGGAGCTTTTGGGGGGTATTAGTTTACACCTACCTGAGTCAATGCCGAGCATTTTTTAAAGAATTCCACCATGTATGCACTCGCTGCAGCCATAACCCGAAGCTGATCCAGGCTTGATCCGGATTGTTATCAGCTTGACCCGGGCACTCTCAATCACTTTACACCACAAATTTTGTTCGACTTGCTTAGTGCCCCATATAAGTTTATTTCTTTTCCCTTAAACTCTTCTTTCCGTGCAAACCCAGCTCAAACCTGTGGTGTTGAAATTTTAACCGGGTTGACCTGGGAACTTTGTGTGGAGCGAGGTCTCCAGGCTCTCTCGCTCCCTCGCCACACTATTCCCTTTTTGTCACTTCCATTTTCATCTTAGTGCACACGTACACAACTGAGAGCCTAATTCGAGGCCAGATACAACCATTTTACATTCTTGTGAATTCACAATCAGATGCGAATGTGGCTGCGCACAAAACGTTTCTTTTTTCAGGCAACAAATTGCTGAAACAATGTAAATTTGGTGCCTTGCATGAGTCTGCAGCGATGTGTCTTGCGCAGGCGCTACAGGTGCTCAAGGTAATGGGCTTTGACGCATTTACACTAACCCCACTTCCACAGAATTAGCATAGATTCCTAATTTTGACGACATCGGGTTTGCACCATTAACTCAGCCTCGGTAAAGTTACAGCGGGGCCTTTCGCTAGTGCATAATACCCCTGTCTCTGAATGATCCAGTAGCCCACTGCTGTGCACCCTTTGACAAAATGTTAATATTTTCTCGGGTTTTGGCATCGAACATAGTATTCAATTTAATTTGGCTAAGGAACTTCTTGTTTTATCCTTTTGTTACCATGAGGACGTTGGAACTTAGAGTACCGGCGAGACGGTACGCTAAGCTAACCCACTTGTCCATTGCCTGGGTCTCAACTCTAATCTGACCTCCATGCATCTCAGTGGATTGATTCCGGGTTGGTTGTACCTGGCCCGGAGTTCCCGGTTTCTGTCCACACAATCCGTTGTGATTGCTTTTAGCAGTGTCTCACCACAAGTATTAACACGTACTCTTATGGCCTTCAGCCATTCAGCTTTTCGCCTTTGCCGGAAACCTATACCAGCGACATATGCTCAATGAAAACATCCCTGACAACTTAGCCGCCAGGGATACGTTCTAGACTGGTACCCATATTGCGGATTCCGTACATGATTTTCTTCCACGATACTGATTGGACCCTGCCTGTTGCCATACTGCTCTACACAAAAATAGTCAGCAGTGGGTTAGGGTTGGATGCATACAAGATTGCTACAGATCACAAAATATCAGCTTACGTCCTCTCTAGCGGCTTACACGTTGGAGATTACGCATGTATTAAGTTGTTACAGTTCCCTCTGCAGCCAGGAAATGGTGGGAAGTTGGTAAGAAGTCCGAACGTTGAAGTTCTTCACCAGTACACCGTGCGCAGTACGGGTCTCAGAGCAATAGGCTAGTGGTTGAAGGAACAATACAGCGCAAACCAATTATTGAAGATGGTGGTACAAGCTGTGCAATGGTACAATAAAATCTTGAAAGAAAGTGGCTGTCAATATGACGGACAACAAGTTGCGGACGTCATGTCAGAGAAAGTTTTGATGTAATTTAGACGGATTTACGAGAAAGTAACTGTTCTTGGTACCCATTTCGGCTGATAAAATATTAGGGCCGTGCTGAAGGAACCTACACCGACAATTTGCATATCATGGTCTGAAACTCTGGCTGAGGCCCGGATGGTTCTAATTAGATATCGTGACCTAGGGGGTCTCAGACTATCTTACAATTAAATAAATATATTTACTTTCCTTGTCCGGTACTGAGATGCTTACAGTAGGACTCAACGGTGATTACAGAACCGAGGTGTTAAGTACTAAATGTTTGTTACGCTCCTTCCTAGTAGAGAGTGCTCATATATATCACTCGCTACGCTATAGTCTGTGATGTTGCTTATATTAGGATCCGGTGCTACTGGTATATAGTCTGTAGATAGCTGGCGCTCCTCCTATTCCCTTAGACATGACTATCACTACTACGATATATCATCACTACTGCTTATACCATCTACCATCCGCTCGCCGCGTCCCCTACATTCAACATATGAGGCCTAGAACGGGGTCCGTCTAGAGTCACTGGTACACACCTGCACGACTTCTCACTCTCGCCACCTGCCACCTCCGCCCCTCTCCACTTGCCACTCATAGCTCCACTCCAGTCACTACTCCGATCACCACTCCCAGCAGCCTCCGGAGACCGACGGGATCTCCGATTCTCATTGTATATGTGGTACAGGTGGTACCTTTGAGATAGATCAAGAGACTTCATCAGTATGACACGATTTAACAACGGAAAACCTACAGTTTGAATGAAAATGCTAGCTATCTTATCTTGTGTGCAACACGACAATTGAACCAAACGTATCTTATTCACATAGTAGTAGAAATGGCAGATAATGACTCGCATATCCGAGTAGATGCGAGCACGGTGGATCACTGGTCGTGTTCTAATTTTCTCATGCTAGATAACGTCTGGAGCTTTCTACTCTAACCCCAACGAATCAAAATACCCACCTTCGTTCAAAATCGGCAAAATTCCAGTTGCAGTGTATTCTGGGTGCATTGCACCGCCCTTCTCCAAGCCAGCTCTACCAACCATACATTCCGCCTCCTCTCTCGCCACACGCTACACAGAGTAAGCCAGGAACGCTCCAATCTATACCCAATATTTGGGAGCACTGAATGATGTCAACCTCTATTCTACAACACATGATGCAACGGACTCTTTCAATCCCTTCCCAAATACTCCTACTTTCCCCGTAATGCGCCATATCAGGGAAGTGAATTCCACCCTGGTCGAAAATACGACGTTGAGGGAACCATCTCCGGTAGATCCTGCGAACAATTTTGCAGCCGCTATTGTCATGCCCCGGACATACAAATGACCACCTTCTTCCCTAGGCGCCGCCAACGCGCGCAATGTTGCATGTGTACCTGCATCATGAGCCTCAGTTCCGTTTGCTGGCTCTTAAGCAGTTGGTGTTTCGTCTGTATCAGGAGAGCGGCTCATATCAGTGCAGAGCGGCTCATATCAATGCAGAGCGGCTCATATCAGTGCAAATGGAGATGCAGACGGATATAGATATGGATACGGATATAGATATGGATATAGGAGTCAAGTCTGTATATATATGGGCATTCAGGCCTCGAGAGATTAGTCAATCAACAAGTCTTTCTAGCATCCAAAGTAACACGCGTTGTATGGAACAAAGAAACTGCTGTTAGTGTGCGTGACTGCTTTGTACAGCTCTTCCTTCATATATTCTCACACGAGAGCCAAGCTAGCTCTCTACACAATACAATCATCTTCACCTCAAAGTAACAACCCATATTACTTTGGATGCTAGAAAGACTTGTTGATTGACTAATCTCTCAAAGCCTGAAGGCTCGTATATATACAGACTTGACTCCCATTTCCATATCCACACCTGTGTCCATATCCACACCCGTTTGCATCTCCGTTTGCACTGATATGAGCCGCTCTCCTGAGGTATATCCTGATACACCAACTGCATATGAACCAGCAAATGGACCTGAGGCTCACGATGCAGGTACACAAGCAACAACGCAACCTGCTAGAATTGTGAGTGAGAACCCATGACTCGTGATGGAGGCTTCGGGTATTAATTCTATCAACAGCTCCTATGGACTCTCTCATAACTAGGAACCTCACTTCCCCGTGTCTCCGCGTAGACTGAGAAACCCAAATGTTTAGTCGCAGTTGCCATGTGCTGACGTTCAGACTCTACATTAGCAATGGTCTCACTATCTGAACGGTACCATTTTGCAGTCCCATTTACATACGCGTAAGCAATATAAGACGGGTCTAAACAGTACTCGTACCTTCGCGGAGGTATCACAACCCCAGTTCAATCTCGAGAGGAACATATGTCCCAAGGAGTACATGTATGTATACCATACTAACGATTACGGCAGTGTTAATTACTGCAATGATATCGCGGGAGAGAGAGAGATTCATAAATACAACAAATGATCCGTACCATCTCTAGTCCCTGTATCAGGTACACAACCCGATTGCTTCCCCCATGGTACCAACACGCTAAGGTTGTAGGCCTCCGTCTCGCAAGACCAAACCCAGAAATTTACGAAACGTAGAAGAATTCTAGCTTTCCCGTTTCCTGCTCTCACTGTGGCCATGATTATTTCGGCTACTGACCGTGCCATTCCGTTCCCACCTGAAAACATCTTACCAAGACAGGCCAGAATCACGTCGTACAAAGTAGTGATAAGAACATAAAACTCTAGCCTTGTCATTCATCCAAGTCATGCATTTTTTAGTTGCTTTTCTTCGTCGCATGACAGAGTGAATTTAGTAGCAAAAGAATGGAGAAGCGGCGAATTGAACGCCGGACCGCCTCTATGCTAAAGAGGAATCATACCACTAGACCACATCCCCACGTTGTTGATATATGAGTTAAATAACAAACTAAGACGCACTAGTCTATAAACAGTGCGCACAACCCGATCTAGAGCTGTGTTCATGAGTTTGCAGTCGAATAAGTATAATGGCAGAGGGGTGGGCCTGAGAAAAACACTGATTGTTTCTCGGAGATTTATGGAGGAGATGGATCGGTTGGAAGTTTGTAACTACAGTCACTGCCATATCAGGTCCGAAAAAAGTCACATTACGTTAACATAAGCGCGGCGTGAGAGATGTATGCGCAATCTTGTTGTAACGAACCTATTGAGACGGTTGATTGTCTAAGTCTAAGTCTAAGTCTAAGATACCACATTGTAGATATATACACATCTTGTGTCGCCTCAAAGCATTCTCATTTTCTGTGTGGCTGTCCCTTAATTATAAGCTGATTGGTCAGAATTGTTCGGCATGTGGCTTCCGTGGCGTCACTACTCCCAACTAAATAATTATAGCTACTAACGACGTTTCAGCCACAACACATGGACGTGGCTTAGTCGCCGTAGGATGTGAGGCCGTACAGCGGCCGAGCAACCGGAGCGACGAGCAAACGTGCTCCATTCCTTTCTACTTTTTTACCTGAGATTTGTGAACTTCTTTGTTGACTGCTCAAGTGTGCAAACCAAATCTTCATATTAACTCCTGAACGCAGCGAAGTTTACATCCTATCGGCGGCAACGCCGTCACCATGCCTTGTAACTATAAAACATTTTCACTAGCGATAACAGCGAACCCTAACCCAATACCAAGTGATATCGGAAATAAGTCAGTCCAACAAGTCTCATCATTGATGTAGATTTTTCATCATCGTTATCACGGCTGTTCTTAGCTAGGCTTTCGGAATGGCTGAATTATTATTTCCCTATCGTAAACCTACTCTCGTTCCCAGATTTTCTCGTCGCACGCAAGCTGCTTGCCGGAGGCTAAAGAAGCGGCAGGATTTTGAGTATAGTTGCCACCGTTGGCTACTTTGCTCCTCCTTCAGCGTCGTGCTGATATCTATCCCACGATGGAAAAAAGAAAACAATCTTTCGGCAGTGAAAAAAAGAAGCAAGGAACTATCTTCGCAGTGACCAAAGAAAGAAAGAAACAATCATGAGTAAAATCTCACATCCCAGGGACTAACACCTTGCCCCTGGCACCGGCAGCAACACCCCCCTCTCCCTCTCCGCCCTTCGCCGCATCATCACAGCAGCCCCGTCATGCTTCTGACAAGCTCATTGATCGTCAGCTTTCGCCATCGTTCCAGGGGACTAGCCCCTATGGCCGGATCATATACGAGAGGGCGGTGCTTATAGACACTGGTGTCTACATGGTGAAATGAACTTATATAAGACTCGTGTGTTCTGCTCCTTTCAACATCAAAAGCCGAACTCCAGTGAGTATTCATTCCCGAGAAGTACCTGAAGTACCTGCAGGCTTTCTTGCAGGACCGCCCTTGGCACAGTCCGGCCTGGCACTTGCTCCCAAAGTTGCAGTGCGGTCCAGTGGAAGCCAAAGCCTGGCCGGGCTGGCCGCTTGGGAACACTGGGGCGGGGTATTCGAAGTCGGCGTCGACGGGGAGGTTCGATCGAGCGGAACTGGCGGGTTGAAAGCAGCGTCCCATACTCTCACAACACATCTCTGTTGCGTTAGTAGCCGTATCATCGCATCGCTTGCCAACATTGCAGATATCCGTCCCTTGCAGAGTTCTCAAATTTTCAGACTGTCTCTCGCGTACAGAACCTTGCAGGGGAGGGGCATGGGGCAATAGGTAATCCACCTCCTCTCTGGCTCTTTAATGTTGGCACGGGATTTGGCCCGGTGGCTTTTGTGGCGTTTGGCCTAAGGCTGCGGGCATGAGGCCGGTGGCTTGCGGCCCCCATGGGCCGCCACCAGCCCCCATGCTGAGGAGTAGGGCAGTGATGCACGGCATTGGTCTCCGGATGTGATACTCGGCTTCGCCGAGTATGCTCTCTCCTTTCCCATATATTTGCCTGTCTTTCTCTCTCTCTTTGCTCTTCAGACAATCACTTTTGTACGATAGTCAATTCAATATCTCTATTCGTACTCGATTGATCTCAACATTTAAATCTGCGATTCCGCTCGGGGTTTGGAGGATGTAGAATTCTGCTGCCTCCTCTGGGTAGATCCAGGGTTGATGTCTTCTGTCCCGCGATAGCAGCGGCCGTTCGCTGTGACGAATTCTATCCAACTTTCATCTGCGGATTTCCGCTCCGCGTGAGTGACTGCATCCCGCGGAAGGAGTAGAGCGAAGAGGCGGAGGAGGGGGAAAAGGTCGTGGTTGTCGTGGTGGTCGAGGAGGAGGAGGCTGGTGGCGAAGGAAAGAACGGAGTAGATTAGAATGGCTAGTGACTTGCAACACCGCACCATGCGACGGGGTTTTTGTAAAGCCGCTCAACACCACACAAAGCATAAAATCTTTAGTATAAATGTAGTGTCTATAAGTACAGTGCTATCAATCAAAAGTATTTTCTAATAAATTAAGTTCCTTAGATAGTATAAACCACTCGATGCGCAGGTTTTTGGTGGGGTTTGTAGGGAACTGTGTAGTATGATGTCATTTTCAGCCCACAGCGAAGGCCTTCCACTTCAGCAACTCAGAACTAGTACCTATCTCAACAACCACCTCCCCAAATCTGCCAAGACTGACATTAATTGACAGCTAGCATGCTGTATATGCTCTAATAGTATTACCAGTAAATTCCATTTACAATTGCTGATAAAACAGGGGGGGTTAGGAGGTGGGCAAATATCCGCCAGCTTCATAGACTCTCACTCACATTTTCATCTTACTCAAAATTGGACCATTTGACTTGGTTTTTGGATTGACATGTAGGCCTTGGAGTTGTCTATTATACTGCTCTCTCTGATATTCTCTCCATTGTGTGGTTGTTGAGAAATTTGCAATTTTGAAAAAAATTCCGGGATTTACAAGGTGCCCCGCTAGCAGCTTGTTAGGTGTGGGCGCTCACGCCCCTAGTAAGGCGCCTGGGCTGTATGCATGAGGTGCCTACCAATATTAGACTAGAAAAAAACTAGCCCAAGAAAACACATCGTAGTCACTAGACCAGCACTTCTCGCCATTAACAACAGCTTCGGTACACACACCTTCGACAACACACCTCACCGCCTAGTTTTGCCAAGAATTCCCCTTTTTTGGGCAGGTTGCGGTTTTACTTTGGCTTCATTATCGCATACCTGTGTGTCCCCTCACCTTTGGAGAGTGTATCTCATCTTTACATCGCTCAATTCCACTCAGCATTGACACCGACCGGTAGTCCCCCTTCTAAGGCCATTCACCTCCTTTTCAGTTGTTTTACGCCAGTTATGACGTTTTACGACCTGCAGTGCTTGTGAGGATAACTAGGGCATGAAAGCGCAGCAGTTCAATGAAGAGTTTTTCTGAGGACAGCACACTCCGACCCACAACACTCGGAGAGGCTACAAAGATCTGCTTCTCAGGCACACAAGCACCAGTACGAATTGTTCCCATGGACGCATTAACCCACTTAACCAGCGAAAATCGGTAGACACATCACAGCACTGTACTTCCTACGGAGTACGGTTGGGGTATTCCTCTGGGATCACATCATATGGCACCCTGTGCTTGGCCAATGCGACACTGGATCTGAACAGTTACATTTCTGGGGGAGGACTAGAATATAGTGCCCTGGGGTAATGGGGGTGGAAGAGGGGAGGGGGTGAAATTTTCGTTTTTGGGTAGTGGGTGGGGAGCTCCGCCATCTAGCCGGCTCGCCCGGAGGCAGAGGGGAATCGGTTTTTGTCATACTCTAATTAGAGTGAATACAATATGAATAAACAACAACAACAGCTTCGGAAGCGTAGTACTAAAGAACGCTGGTCTTTCCCGGCGGTGGGAGGCAAGGCCAGTAGGAACTGACGGTAGCAGAGAAATTCTGGTGAGTAGTAGCAATGGTGTGCGTACTAGCCCCATTCAATTACATACTATACGCTACATACTTATCGCCATGGTGCCGAAGGTACCAGACTATTGTCAGGAGTGCCGTGATGGTGCGCTGTGGAACTGGTGTGTTATCAAAAGGATTCTGCACATTTGCAGCCAGATCGTGGGAGCCCACAGTTTACAAGATACGCGTGATGGTGTGGGAACGTGATGATGAAGTTCGTGAACCGAAGGTTTGATTGTATGCCCTTATTGCGAGATAAATTTAAATAGTGGCATGACACATGTCTCTTTTATGTTGTCGAGCACGATACCAGTTTTAGGTTTGAAAATGTCGTTACCGAATTTTTGTCCCGATCAAGTCGCCAGTAAGGAATCTGTCCTACTCACAGTTTCTGTTAACGTAGATATTGTGCAGATTCAAGTCTTAGGTTCCTACACTTGCCAGTTTTCGGTATAATACCCGGTTTAAGCGGAAGGCGAATGTTGACTAGGAGTTTGGCCCGGTGGGTTCCTTAGCCTTTGGTGCTGGTGGACTTGGGGATGAGGCCAGTGGCTTGCTGTCCCCACCGGCCTCGGGTGCCCCCATGCCGAGGATGAGGGCTCGGCACTGGTACTCGGCTTCAGGCTCCGGCTTTGGCAGTCGGCATGGAGTTTTCCTTCTCTCTCTTTCGTATATAAGTCTATTGTTGTCCCTTCTCTTGTATCGACAGACAATTGAGCTTCTTCGTTCTTTCTCTTTTGCTCTCAACAGCGAATACGTTGCGGCAGATCTGTGAGCAATTGCATATTCATCCTTATATAAAACCTGATCTATGTAGTTTGCTAGTCCCTTGAACATTGGTAAAGAATACCACAAAAAACTCAAGCCACAATGGGGGGTTAAAATCTAGTCCGGGAGACCTCCGAAAATGGCATGAGAATAATTTAGACCCTCTCAAATATCATTTGCAGCGTTGCATGTCAAACCGGAACGACCGTTGGGTGCTTCTTCTTCATACCAGTATAATATCACTCGCAAGATATCACCCCTCCTGATTGACAGCGCATGGTGATTCGAAAGCACAATATAGAGCTGTCGTATTGATGGGAAATTACTCATGGATTGAGTTTCAGGGAAATAGCGAGGGATGGAATTGTGGCTGTTACCTTTGAACCCTGTTGTCTTGAAATGCGAATGCATTCTTCTCCCGCGATCATGAAACTGTCACATATCACGTGACGTTAAATATTCATATATCATTGCAATGCAGGTGCGTTGTTGTTTCAATGATCCAGGGAACAGTGAACGCTAGCTCCTTCCTCAACTGTTGCCGGCGAGCCTTGCAAAAACCCAAGCGATATGGAGATCACACCGTGGCAAGTCATGATAGGCTGCATGAGGAGGTACATGATCGCCTCCAACCACGACCCCGCTATATCGGAAGCGTCAGTCCCAACTCCAAACTTACTCCTCCTTACATTCGACTCCACCCAACACAATGGCAGACCAGTATCCGTTTCCTCATAGCCAAAACTACGCCTTCAGAAAATCATGCAAGATCTGCGAAATGTCGTTCACCAACCAAGGTGACCTCAACAACCACATCGCGAGCACGCACTTCATGTCTAGGTCTACAAATGTTCACACGGAACCAATGGCGGGATTGCGATCGGATGGTTCCCCTCGACGGGTATGTTGAGAAACACTAGTTATGAATCGCTACTAATCTATTTTCAACATTCAGACCAAACAAAAGAAAACAAAGCAAAAGAAAACAAAACCGTCTCTTCCAACGGCCACTACTCATGCCGAGCGACCGTCCGAATATTTAGACCTCACAACAGCAACCCCCGCCACGACATACGACGCGATACGGGGGTTTACCGAACCAGAGATTACTTCGCCTCCACTTCGCCCCGCAAGGATCGAATATTCCGACCCCACTACACAAGCCTACAACGACAAATGGTTTCCCGAACCCGAACAGTTCCCCGAACCACAGCTTGCGTCTCATTTAGTCCGCCTTCTGAACAAGTCAATGCCAGTTGATAAGAAAATCAAACGATTACAAGCAATGCTAGGGGTAAGAATGAGAGGGTATGACAAGATGCATGGGCGTAATACGGAATGTAAAACTTGTGAATGCCAGATTAAACCTGGTCAAAACCACTACAAATCTGATCAACACCTGTTGAATCATGGAGAGGTGGTGAGGGTTTTGACACAGCTGCGGTACGGGACGGGTTGAATGGTGTTTTTGGTGTGTGGAAGCGGGTTTTATGTAACTGTTAGCAATTGATTAATTTTCTACGCGGTCTCCGTAATTCTCTTGTGCGTCTTTAGGCATAATTTGTGAAGAGAGGTATTGATTCGCGACGCTCAAACGCGACCCGACACAAACGACATAGCGATGGTTGGAGGTGTTTCCGATGGCTGCTAACTACTGATCACTTCCGAAAGTGTGACTAGGAACCATGAGCCGCATCTCCGGCTTCTTTTCAGCAGTCCGGGGACATCCCTGCCGCAGATCAATGTCCCGCACTTAGTGCCCCGCCATGTCAACTAAGTACCCACGTGGAGCATTTCGCTACGACGACAGGGCGGTCATTATAAACTCGTTTATCGATGCATCGTCCTCAAAGAACAGAGGGCTTCCCGCATTGTATTCGTTTCGGTGTCCTGGGAGCAATGCCGCTTTTAAAAAATAACGACGTCAAGCTATCCTGTACTAAAGAGCCCGACGGCGTTGGAGAAAAAAGCATGGTACCTTGAGATTTAAGATTACACCGGAAATTCCCTGCATTCCGATTGGTTGACACATGACGTAGCACACTGTCGGGCATCATGTTGACTTGCATCGCGAAACGAGCCGCAGCTTTCAAAGATCACACGAATTTTTGAATGTACCCGAGCTTTTGTGGCTTTCCTGGCTTTCTTCGGATTTTTCTCAAAAGTCGTGCATATTTCTGAAAGCACCCCGAACTTTCACTACCCTCTATCGCTTGTTACACTCTCATTAAAGTTCCGCTCGATTCCAGCCAGCGACTAACCTTCGAGTGTATCTATAGAACATTAAGGTTCTGTTAGACGTTTCCAGCCCGCGACTAGCCGGTGTTTTACCGCTAAGGGAAAGGGAGCGGCCCTCTATAGTACCATAACTCAGGTAATTTTTGCCCAAGTGACATTTCATTGTCCCTAGAAACTGCCAAGCTGCACCCAAGTAGCCTTGTAGCATGCTGAAGAGACTCAGGCAGCAAGGGAAATGAATTCCAACCACAAGTGGTGGAGAAATCATATAGGGTAGATAGCTCTCCTTTTCCTTATTCTCCCATAGCAGTCCACCCATAAGTCCACCAATCCTTGGTTAAATTCAAAGCTCTTGGGTACAGAGCAGCTATACTATATACAGATGGGTTTGGAATTATCATTGGCCTGGTACTGATACTGGTTGTAAACTGGTCAGTCTCTATATTTGAGTCATAAGCTGTCACTCATCACAGATGTACCTTACAGTCAGGTAGAAATAATTTACTGGACGCAAAACACCAGCAGTGCTAAGCAGTGCTTAGCAGCATCAACAGTGCTAAGTATAGTCTAAGCCACTGTACTTGATCTACAATCACTCCTTGAATATTAGAGGAAACTAAAAGAGGAGATAAGCAAGTGAAAGAGCATCTTGTTAACTACATTTCATATATAAACAATATCCTGGTAAAAGTAAAACTCATGGAGTTAATTGAGCTCAAAGTTGGATAGATGTGGGAGTGGGGAGCGGAGGGTGGGGTGTGGCTACAAGGTGCCCCGCTAGTGGCTTGTTAGTGGCTTGTTTGGTGTGGGCGCTGGACGCGCCCACACCCCTAATAAGGCGCCTGGGCCGTATGCATGAGGTGTTAGCCGCAGTCAATTCTACTTTTGGCATTTGCTCGCTCCTGAGGCGGCTTGCCCAAAATCTATCCAATTTGAACTAAGGCGAGCCGCATAGTCACATTCACAGGTATTAACATTCCGGTAGTCGGGAGCGAGGGATACGGTAAGTTCCGAATGCAACCCGGGATCAGATTGGGTTCTCACGTCGGCATAAACTAGCCGCACCGCATACATCATTACCCTCGCTGTGATTTGGAGATAAGTCCTCGTTAACGTTTGACGACATATCCGTGGTGACATTGCCCGATATGCTGAGCATTGACTGCTACAGTTACTAATAACGTCTGGCATTTTGGCATGGACTTGGGGTGTTTTGTGGATTCGTACCACCACTGCTAGGTTGCGATGGTGACGTTACGATAGCAATGCCGGGATTTTGTTTTGAAGTTCATAATGTACAATGGGATGAACATGTATAAAGTTAAGCTTTTCCCGGGGATAGTGTCAACAACTTGGCCGGTTCTATGTTCGTTTCCGAATCTTGCTAAAAATATCATCTATCAGTCGTTACTGACAACGAGACGGATATTGCATATATAAACCTGACCGAGTTGATCTTCAGCTGCGCTGATAGTAAAGGATCTGGTAGAGTAAACAGCACCCAACTCCCTTATATATATCTCGAGTCTTTCTCCTTCTCTCTTTTATGTACTAGTCTATCCACACAATTCTCACCATATCATAACAGATTAATATTATGCAATACCGAAACTACGTTCCGGGGTCTGTACCAGTAATCTGAAGTATGAGCAGTGAGTAAGGTTTATCCAGTCAATGTTCCTAAGCGGCCCAGCCGCAAAATCCGAGGCCTGGCTTAGCGCAGGCCCAGCCCAGCCTCAATTTGAAAAGCCTGCACCGCAATAAGCCTAGCGGCCAGCCGTGATTTTGGAGGCCCGGCTTCATGCAGGCTGGTCGGGCCGGGCCGGGCCACTTAGGAACACTGTATCCAGTTGGCGGCGCCTGGAACAGAGAGTGCAAGCGGTGGAGAATTGTGAAAAACAGTACTTGCCCTTAACTCAGACGTTTGTCACCTAACTCCTCCCACAAGCGCTGCTGTCTGAAGTTGATTCACATTTTTGTGAAAGTTAGGTGCATCAATGTCTCCAGGCCCTCACGACTTTTGACATTGCTTTATCTCACATCCGGGTTTGGCCGGATGAACCATTGTTGGGTGCCACCAAGGGCTGCGTAGCCATGCTTATCCTATAAAGGTAGTCATTATCAAAGCTACCGTTCTTGCTAGCCTGCTCATTGGGGACCAGGCATGCAGTTCCAGGATTTATGTCATGCATTGCCGCCCCCAGATTGTTTTACCACTAAATTATCCGCTACACGCTCAGGAACAGTGCATTTGCTGCAGTTGTCTTTTTTGGGGGTAGTGATCAGTGGGTGGAATGCTCTCATTGGCTTTCGGTGTCTCCGAGTGGTAGTTGGTAGCCCGGGCGATTCTGTTGTTGATATCACTTTAGCTCAGTATGGTAGGATCTTCACTTTGGCAAACTGCACCCTTCGCGAGCGTGTAGGGGATAAGGCTCCTCACTCCGCTGCATTCACAGGAGACAGCGTACACTTATCAAATTTTCAATTGAAATCCCTGAGTGTGACTAGGAAGTGATTGTGCCACAAGTGACGTGCAAGTTATATATAATCCTAAAAGAGACAACCTCCAAGCGAAATTCCAGGAATTTGTTTGACGGCTTGGTCGCTTACAATTATTTCACCCATTACGTGGCCCTTCTTCTAGGCGATGTTACAGTTATCTATAGAGTACGTAACGGTTCAGAAGCGCTCGCTCTTCATTCTTGGGGTCACAATCATTAACTCGGTAGTTATGTATTCTACGGTTGCGTTCGGTTACACAACATTAATTCTCTCTCGGTACGACGAGACGAGGCGGGACTTCCGATGTGGTTCTTTACTCACACTATACTCGAAAGGAAAAAAATACCGGGTGTCTAGGGGATAGTTCAACTCGTAAACCAGCCCTTAATTTCGCACGGTCAGGGAGGCTTAGCGGATAGGCCTTCAGAGTTATCAGGCATGTAAAATACGACGTAAGGCTCCACTCTGTGTGCGACATGAACCCAGGTTCACTTCTCAGCCAATCGAGTCTTTGCAGCGAGGCGGTATTTACGCACATTATACCCGAATGAAAAGGGATACGAATTGAAGGAGGCAAAAGGCACAGCTCCCACCGTGACACGCCCCAAACCCTAACCCAGCCTTCTTAAGTACTTAAGGACTCTTTGTGTCCTGTTCCTATATTCCTATCCCTCTCTTGCCTTCTTTCGGTCAGCCATAGCTTCAGTCTGTTATTATATTCTGAACTTCCCTCGCTCTGTATCTCATTATATTCCGAATTTCACTTGCTCTGTCTACTCAGAATGCTCACCTTTACTATCAAGGTTTTGGCCGTTTTGGCTATCTTGGGTGGAAGCGGAGCAATGGCAGCCGAGAACCAGCAAATTAAAGCAAGGAGCCTTGTCGAGCGCCAGTCAGACCAGTCGTTCGTTCCAACTACCATAACTGGAACAGGTACTTGCGCCGACCGAGGCGAACCTGTCTGCGCTGAGTTGGCAGACAACACGCAGCTGTGCTACAATCCGGATCAAGGAGATAAGTGCTGTAGCTCTAAATGTCAGTACAAGGACTCTACCTTCCCTCACTCATTGCCCTTGAACTCCTATGTTTGTCGGTCATGTGTTGTGATGCTGTACTGACTTGATTCTCTAGGGGCTTGTCCTGGCGGGTCGTTCTGTCTTATAGATGGGGAATGTTGCCCAGACGTAATGTCGCCTTGCCTTCACCTCTGAACCCAAAGCTGATAGTAAATAGGGCTTAGATCCCCGGAAATGCGCGGCGGAAAAAGGCGTCACTCTCCCGGCGGATTTTACGACTGAAACGGCCAGTAGTCCTCTACCGGCCCCCACTGGTGGTACCACGGTTGACAGTATTACCCCAAAGCCGAAAACCAGCAGCCCTCCAAAGAAATTCACCGGTACCACGGTTGCTAGTGTTACTTCAACGCCGACAACCAACAGCCCTCCAGCAGTATACACCAGCAATTCTACGTATGCTAATGTTAGCTCATCGCCGACAATCGGCAGCCCTTCAGCTGTGTTCACCGGTGGTGCCAGCGGTCAAGCAATGTGCGGCCTTGTCGCTGCAGCAGTAGTTGCGTTGGGTCTAGTTGGTAATATCGTATAGACAAGGTATATGTGGGAGTGTCTGGATCGGAGGAGCGGACAAGATGGTCTCTTTGTAGTGTGTAATGGATGATTACGTGTATGGTAGTTGAAGAAGATTAATGGACGTTATGTAATCTCGTTACTAAATAATAGTGATAATTGGCCATATGCCTGTTTGGTCGTATTGGCAAGTGACCTTCCAAACATCTACGTCAAGCTGGCATACCCATCTGTAATCGTGTCGATGGTGGAGTGAAGTGGCCATTGGTAGTGTTTTATCCTAAGGATGGGCTGGAACTTCGGAGCTCTCTGGAAGAAGGGATTAGGTAAAGATGCGAAAAGTCGGTTTCCCGATGCCTCTTAACCGTAGTCTTGCAACAAAACTCGGGGCCCTTTTCAGCCAAAATACCCCGTGACATATGGCAGCATTTTCCACCAAACTAACCTGTGGTAGGACTTTGTACTTATCCGCAGATAAAGTCAGAATTGCCTAGCTATTCCACTTAAGACTAGATTTTTATCCGCACGATCGTGAGACGGGGTAAGAGGTCGTGAGATGGGGCTGTGCTATTTTGAAGACATGATCGTGGCACAAGATAAGATCCGAAATTTTTACTTTATCCGCTGGTAGTCCGTACCCATGACCCCGTGATGTATATTACGCGTGAAAACCACGAGGCTGTACTCCGTCTCATGAACCCCTGTCCCACAACCTCGTATTCAGCGCATCTATCTCGTCTGAAGATGCGACTCCGTCCCACAACCCGATGTATAAAGTCTTGATGTGGGCCTTGGGAGCAATTTCCGAACCCCTTTTTCTCGAGCCTTGTGCAAATTTCACTGATCATCAACTACAATGTCCGTATCAATTCTTGACCCAAAAAATGAAACGTGCACTCTGATATCCCAGTAGCAAAAACAATTGTGTGCGCCACACAGTACTATCTTCAAAACATTACATTGTATTTCAAGCAACAAAGCAGTCAATAATGTAAATAAATCAATTTAAAATTCTATTAACAGATATAACATTTCAAACACACAGCACATCTCTTGAATGCTACATTACCAATCCGAAAACAACTTTGATCTTTGGAGATCTCCGTTATATAATATTTAAGTTCTGACACATTATAAACATCCACGTATTGAGTTGCCGGGAATAAGATGCAGCTTGATGCAGGGGTTAGCATGTGGCAAGCACATGGCAGATTATTTGGTACCACAGTACACAAACGGTTTATGACCGCGAGTTACTGAAGGGATAGTTAAATAATTATCTCTAAATCTTTGACTGGTAGTAAATACTGCCCCCGATGGGTAGGAATCATATGGTATGATTCAGGTTCTTTGGGACCTGAATTGGAGCCGTGTGCACCGGTATTTAAGGTGACGTACTAGGACTAGACCCTTTTGGTATTGAATTGGTTGTTAAGACAAAAGAGCCGCGCTAGATGCACAGGTTATCATGGCGTGCTGAAACGTTTTTTCGTGGGGGCAGGTACTTTGCCCGGCAGTTTTTTTGTTTCTTTTATTCATTCTGCATGCACTTTGACTAGAGTATGGCAGTATCTACTTCCCCCCCACCTCCGGATAGCCGGTTAGGTGGAGGAGCTCCCTCCTTCTACCCTTCTGTTCTTCTCTCCTCCTCCTCCCCCTATGCCTGGCGGTTCGTAGTTATCAGAATATCGAAACGCCGCCATAACGCCCAAATAGAGCTCTTCGCCAGCATCATTTTAATCCATACAAGTTCTCAAAGCCTATGGCAATTACAAAGTTTCCTGGAGGGTACCGTCACCGTTCATGGAAGAGGTTACCAAAACCAAGACCGGTCATCAAAAGAAAAGTGTGCGCCCAGGTGCATCTGCAGTATTCTAAGGTGCGTGCTGCATCTGGTGCATCAGTAACGTTGATAGAAAGGGGTACCCGGTCGCAAGGCGTTCATGCGGTTCTGATCACAACTCATCATGCTGCTATAACTGTACTAAACATTATACCGTTATAACCCACTTAGTCTCGGAACGTGTGGTACCACACGTTCCGAGACTATAACTGTACACCTCCCAACCCGGTTAACGCATTGTATTACTGTAAGTGGTACATGGCCTGCCCAAATTAGAGCCATTTTAAATCATGGCGTATGGCATGATCTATGCACATTTTTAATTTCCGTCAAACTACCATAAAGGGCAATAATTAATAAGCTAACTAAACTTGGCGATGTACTTCTTAAATGTGTTATTACGGTAGTTTATATAGTGTATATCAAATCTATCTGAAGTGTATCGACGATTCTTCAAGCTGTTTTCACTCTTTTCCTCTCTGAATGTGTATGTCTTTAGCCATAAAGTATAAGTTATTCCATGCTGTAATATCAATATGACAACTGATGATCTACTTTTTATTCTCTGACTTCCCGGTTGTAAGGGAACAAATGCTAAACGGGTAGTTGATGGCAGCTAGGAGCATGGGTCTGAACGGCCTGAGGCGGCTATAGTCTTTCAGGGCCCGACGTCGCCGTCCCGTCCTGCGCATGATTTCGGTAGACTTTTCTGTCCTGTTGCCCTAAGGCCACTTACAAGTACCTATAGGGGACTGGCGACTACCGTAAGTAGGTATCCGGTGGTCCCGGTTATGTTCCCGGTTATGGTCCCGGTTGTAGTGTTGGTTGTACTTAAATTTAGCCATGATGGTTGCAGTGATGGCAGGCTAGAAGTGATGGCTAGTAGAGAGCCTGGCTACGAAATATAACACTCAATAACATGGCGTCTACCGTCTCGCATAGTTTACTTCTGTATGCCAAGACGTCATAAAGACTATGGGACACTATAAGTATATAGTCCAAAACAATTTGCCCTGGTCTTAAACGGTCTAGAATCCTCTGCCTCGAAAATCATAGTCCAGTTCCTGGCAGAGTGTCGCCCGGACAGGTCTGACTATTGGGATGCCTGGCCAAAATTACGAACTCAAGTGTGTCTAGGATAACGTCGACTTCATTCGCAATTATCGGCCTGATAATATTTAGATGAGATAAGATTGTTGTTGGTTGGTTTTCGTGGACATTGAAGACGGTGACAGTAAACTAAAGGCCAGAAGCTTCGTATATCGATTGCAGTGATGGGATCGCAAATATTGATTGCACCGAAGGACAAGATAAAAGGCGAAGAACTCGACTCTATACACGAGTATAAGAGTCAAATGAATATGGAAAGTATAAAAAAGTGGTAGCTGCAAGTTTCTAACTTGGTGCTTATAGCGGTTGAGCACTGAGGGTTTTGTTCCTGCTTTCTGGTGTTTATAGTACGTATTAAGCACCGTAGATGTCGAACCCGCGAGAAATGAACAGTGTGGTGGAGAGCAACTTGTAGACGGCGTGACGATAAACACATGACTCCATTGCTGATAAGAATTTATACTAGCCGCATCCCAGAAAGAACCCGCCGAGGCGTAAAGCAAGGACATCACGTTTACCAACCCTCTATTTCCCTTCTACTTACCTCTTACCATCGACCATACTAGCAACATACATGGGTCTTAAATCACGAGATAGGACTCCTACTTAGGTAGCAAGTGACGACAGCAGGCTGGAAGCCTGGGATGTTGGTATTTACAACATGATTTGAACACCGTATGTTTCGAACTTTACACTTCTGTATTTCTTTCACTATGCGGGCCTCTTTACGTTAACATGCTTGTACAGGTCTGAAGCGTCCACATTTAGTACGATTTGGCTAGTTCTGTGTTTGTTTTCAGGTCATATCAAAACATCATCAATCACTCGGCACCAATGTATGGCAAGTGTTACGAATGTAAAGCGGATGAAATCTATTCTACTATCTAAGGAGAAGCTCTGTCTTTATATACATGAGAGCCTGGAACTCCATGGAAGTCCATGGAAGCTCATGATTGCAAATACCAGTGGCGGTGGCGAGGGAAGACTCGTGGATGAGTCTACGACTGTGAGTGCGTAGCCTGTGAGTCAATTCGGCGACCTCAGTATCAGCGACTTCCTCTCAGATCGTATAGTAACAGCAAGATGCTGGCTCAAATCTGGGAAGTCATTTTTTTACAGTCACATCTACGTTGCGGGGATCCCAATAGTCCCGGAACCCGCTAGGTCTTCGCGCTTAGAATCCTAGTCCAGGGCGGGGAGTGCATACACACCAGGGCCCAGATAATGGATCTATCGGGTTCTAGAGGAGGTTGCCGCTGTGTTGCGGCGAATTTTGCCTCCCAAAATGATTTCATTAATCAAGTATGCAATGCATCAAGACAGTTAGTAGCCGCTCTACACCATCACTGACCTCCAAGATCTCTCGTTGAGTTCTACCACGCGACGGATGGGGTGCGCCAATCACGAAACCGTCACTCGCATCATGAACCCATCACTCTGTTACGATATGAATGAAGAAAACTGTGTACGTGTACTACGGTACAGAGAGAAGAGAGGAGGGGAAAGGCTCGTGATATATTACAAGAGGGTGGCGACTATTGTGGGCCTATTGCCACCTTTGCAACCACCGGATATGCAACGCATTCGACTTATATACGTGCCCCGTTGTCCCTAGACTGAGAAGTCCCTACCCAGAAAGTCATAGTCTAGGATTGGCCACATCCCCACCCGCCAGAGACAGATCTTTGGGAATCCTGCTATACCGTCATTTCTGATCGTCCGAAATTCTATTGAACTTTGTGATTTTCACTGGGAAGAATCATGGTTACGGTGTTGCCGTCGTGGCCTGCATGGCCTGCATGCCCAGAGTGGAGGGACTAATGGGAGCAACGCAGTTTAGGGTAGAGTACTAGTCTACTGAGAGGTTGGATGAGCCAATTTGTCCGTCATGATACCTTTATGAACTTGTTATCAGAAGACCTTTAATATGACTATGACACGGCACTGAACAGTGAACTCCGGAGTCTGCAGAACATTCTATCTTAACTCTAGCTACTACTACCAATGATAGTTCCACGCATTTGTACAAATTCCGGACTGCCGTCTTCGCACTTCATTGGTTGAGTCTGTACAGAAGGTGATATCCGCCGTATCCCAGAAAATCTACAGCGTTGAACGGTTGGAACCGGTACCCTTAAGAGTTACTCCCGCTGAAAATTTCACTCCCAGTACTATCGCTCGTAAATCTATACAGGGGGATACTGCAATGGGGTATGAGCCTAGAGGTGTTGCCAGCATGTTGGATGGTCGCAGGGACGGAGGTAAATGTTGATGTGAGTAGTGAACGTACGTGAATGCGTCGTCAGGTATAGAGATTGTGTGTTGATTGTCTAGGTATGAGTCTAACGGCTTAAAAATTAAAAATGAGGTAGAAGGAAGAGTAAAGCACCACTGAACCCTAATGGAAATCTGTTATTTATCTCATGTTAGCCATAATTAAATAACTGAAGCTCAGACAGTCAAAAGTGAAGGTGTGGAAGTGATTGTGAGAAATGATTATCTGGGTCTAGCCGGGCGAGATGGATCAGGTACCATGCAGTAACGAAACTGCCAAAGCGATCTCCCCCACTTAGCTAGCTAGTCAGAAAAAGATGGGGCGAAGGCACTGCCATACTCTAGATAGAGTGAGTGCAATATTATGAACACAAACAAAACAATTGCAAAGTGCGCTCCGGGGGTTTATCCAGCAATCTGGAGTATGAAAAATGTAACAGGGCTCATCTAGTCGGTGGCCCTTGGGAAAGAGAGTAAATAGCGGTAGATTTTGAAACAGCACTTGCCTTAACTTGTGGGAAAACGTGTTGGTTGGGTGTGGGTGACATTGTAGTCTACATAAGGTGCGGCTATGGGAAGGGCATGGAGCGGAGAGTGGCACGTGCACTATCATAAGCAAGAGTAGCGCGTCAAAGATCGCGAATAATCATCATACGTTGGTCTCTCAACACAACTCAGTTATATATCACCTGACTCCTCGCACAACCTCAGCTCTTTGGAAACTATTTGCATTTTTTATGATGTTTCGGTGCAATGTCTCAGCTTTTGACCTTGCCTTATCTCACTTCCCAATTTGGTCGGATTAATCATCGTTAGGTGACATCAGGGGCCTGTGTAGCCATTCTTATCCCATAAGTGCAATCATTATCAATGCCACAGTTCTTGCTAGCCTGTACATTGAAGAGAGGGCATGCAGGTTCAGGATTTCCCATTAGTCTTGGTTGCATCGTTGCCACCGGATTGCTTTATAATAAATAACAGGGCTTCTCATTCTGCATTCACTAGTGACCGCACCCGCTTCTCAATCATTCAAATAAAATTCCTAAGTGCAACCATGTAAAGCAAATAGATCATAGGTGCCGATAGGAATGTGAAATTTATGTAGCTTTCAAATGCGTCAAACATCAAAGTGAATTTCAGGTATCTATGTGACGGCCTGATTGCTTATAATAATTTAACCTATGTTCTAGTCCTCTTTACAGTATGGTACAGCATCCCTCTTTAGTGTTACGGGTAATTTCGAGGACTAGATAATTCCTGCGCGGTTGCCTTGGGTACACACTCATATCTGAAAGACGAGACGAAGGCTGAGATACGGTGTCGAACCGGCGGTCTTGGCCGTCTGTTCGAGAAAAAGCATATCTGCGCGGATGCATACCTTTTGAGCTCCTGAAATTCCAGGATATAAATCAACTTAATGGATCTAAGTGACTTAGAGTAATGGGTATTATTGCTAAGTTAGGTACTAGCTGTTTTGCGACTTCAACCATGAGAGGCCGTTTGCTACTGTTCTCGAGGCTCCCTCCAGAGGTCGAAGAAATCCAGACCGAGCTGGATGAGAGCTTCTGAACCGTCCTAGCTAACTATTGTTGGGATACCAATGTCCTAAAGAATTGCAATGTGGAAGACGTGTTTGTCTATGCACACTTTTTTTTGACTGAATTGGGTTGTTCAAAACGCAAAGTTTCGGCGCAGCGTATGAACTTTGGGGCTTAAGGATTGCATTTGAACATTGCGAGTTCCCAGCAAAACTACGATTGATTGCTATATCTTTCATCTGCGCCATTACTGGGGATGGGGAGTAATTTCCTTGCAGCCGCATTTCATGCTTTCAAAGTCCTCCGATGGAATTACGATTACTTTATCTTTAAGCGTATATATGTATAAGTACATGCGATTTGGTAGATAACCTGTTTTATGTGCGTTGAGGCTATGGATTCACATGAGCTAAGGCTGTGGATTCATGTGTTTGCAAATGGACTAGGCTATGAATTTATTGTTGCCCTTGGGCTGAAGCTATGGATTGATGTGTCGCATATTGGCAGAAAAATGGATTCATGTGTCGCAGAGGGCTCAAGCTAAGGAGCTATGTGTCGTACTGTACTACGGTTAAGGGTATTTCGGGCGCGGTCGGGTAATTCACATCGCCTCACTCCTTTGCTACTGTGGCCTCCTTTGCTCCTCTCCATTACCGCGCACCGCAACAAAACCCACCAAAAGAGTGGCTAGATAGTCTATTTAGAAGCATATTCACCTGGATACAAGCAGTCATTGATGTAGTGGGTGGCATGGCACCGCGTGTGGTATTTGGTAGAGAGAATACGGGGCGCACCCGACATTTTCCTTCATACAAACGGGGTCATAGATGTCACCCAATTTTCCTTATATGTTCTAGCACTGGGAAACGGCTGCTAGGACTTGGGACCATTTCTAGAAGTGGGCCTGACTTTTTTCACCCTCCAAGTACATATCCGACAATCCGGTGGACAGTAGGACAGAACATATACGGTTCAAACTACAACAAATTGTGTTACTCAATACCCAAACCCTGTCCTTTTCGATTACTTTAGTACTCATTGTGTATCCCTTTCTCTTCCTGCATTCTCTCTCTATCTTGTCCTACGTCGGTCAGTCATAGACCTAATTCTCTCATTATATTCTGAACTTCACTCATTCTGTCTCGTTATATTCTAAATTTTACTCGCTGTCTCTCATTATATTCTGATCTTCACTCGCGGTCTCTTTAGAATGTTCGCCTTTACCATCAAGACTTTGGCCGTTTTAGCTATTTTTGCTGGAAGTGGAGCAATTGCAGTTGAGAACCAGCGAATCGGGGCAAGGAGCCTTGTCGAGCGCCGGCCAGACGAGTCCTCCGTTCCAATTTCCGGAACTGGAAAAGGTGCTACCTGCGCTGAAACTTTTGGCACTGGCTATATTGTCTGCCGTGAGAAGACAGACACCGAGGATACACTCTGCTACAATCCGGACATAGGAGAAGAGTGCTGTAACACCAAATGTGAGTATAAGGACTCTACCTTCCCTCGCTAATTACCCAACATGTTTGTTCAGTTACGTCATGTGCATGCTATACTAACTTCATTGGCTAGGGGCTTGCCCAGCGCAGTCATTTTGTCTGGGAGAGGGTTACTGTTGCCCAGACGTAATGTCACCTTGAGTTTCATCTTTCAACCGGAAACTAACAGTACACAGGGCCAAGAACCCCAAAAATGCGCGGCGAGATTCACTATCACTCTCCCACCCGGCTTTATGGCTCTTGCTGCCACCAGTTCTCAACCGGAAGCCACCGGTGGTGTCATAGTCACCACTGTTACTCTAACGCCGACAGCCAGCAGCCCTTCAGTGACATTCACCGGCGGCACCAACGCTCAAGCAACGTGCGGTTTTGTCGCTGCAGTAGCCGCTGCAATTGGTCTGGTTGGTAATATCGTATAGGGAAGGCAAATGTGGGAGTGTCTGGATCGGAGGAGAGGATATGATAGTCTTTTTGTGGTGCACTGTCGACGGTGCTAATGTGTATGGTGGATGAAGATTAATGGACGTTATAAATCTCGTTGCTGAATAGTGATAATCAGCCATATTTCTTGTACAGTCGGATAGGCAAATGGCCTTCTGATCGATTGTACAGTGAAATAGTAATTAATCCTAAAGATAAGCTATAACTTCAGTGCTCTTTAGATGAAAGGAGAGATCAATCACATAGTACACTTCTGGAATACTACTTTACCAATCCAAAACAATTAATCTTTGAAAACTCCGTATACATCATCCAAGTCCTGACACCTGCACTGTCCAGCGTGTAGAGTTCTGGGATAAAGGTACAGGGTGTACGAGTCAACATGGGTACATTCCTTGGCACCACTAGTTGATAAATGTTCATGGGCGCGAATGGATAGCTATGTAGTGATCTGTGAATATGCTAACAGTAGGAATCGAACCTTACGGCTGGAACCGTGTCTACTACACCAGTATTTACAATGAGATACTAGGCACTTCCTGATCGGTTCGGTTATTGAGACAAAGACTTGCGCTAGATGCATGGTCATGTTGTTTAATGGCAGTGTATTTATTCTAACAAGAGTCTGATAGCGCCCGTTTTCCCCCTCCGGAAGACCTGTCTAGATGGGGGAGAATCCCCGAGAGATCCCTTTCATCTAACCGTCCTCCCCTTTTCAATTCCAAGTGGCACACAAATGAAACGAACGAATGACTGAGAGTAAAGAAAACAAAAGAAACAAAGATGAGAGGCACGGAGGTTTGCTTGGCAGTCAATAGATATCATATATCGAAACGCCGCCACATGCACAACGCCCAAATAGAGTTCTTCGACAGCATGATTGTAATCCATACAAACTCTCAGATCTCATGCCAATTTTAAAAGTTATCTTCATGGGCACAGTCAGCTGCAATTGAGGAGGCTGCCAAGACTGGCCATCAAGAAAACATCCCTGCGCAAGGTACATCTCCAGCGTCTAGACTTGAGGTACATGCGGCGTCAGGTGCATCCATAACGTTGGAAGTAAGGGGTACCCATCGCAAGGCGTTCGTGCAACTCTTGGCACCGCGATCACAGCTCATCATGTCATGTCGTGTGATGATGTGTTGAAATAGTGATGCTAGAGAAGCTTGATTGTGTACTATCAAAGAAGGCCACAAGTCTATATATATGGTCATACTAGCACTGGTGGCGGCTCTGCCGCCCCCAGAGTGGCAAAGCCGGACGGTGTGGTTGATGGAATCTTCCCCTGAAACTTCTACCACATACCCATAACAACTTCACAAACATTTGTCCAATAAGGACTGGAAGACCCTGGAAGGTTGTAGGTCTCAAAACTCAAGGTCCTATGGT
>Ga0307514_10000513_pt1 | contig 77235 bp, 84 predicted proteins | sample 16_EM_MG_FD_203088 | JGI IMG/M metagenome (GOLD analysis project Ga0307514, IMG submission 203088) | Populus trichocarpa ectomycorrhiza microbial communities from riparian zone in the Pacific Northwest, United States - 16_EM | ecosystem: Host-associated > Plants > Roots > Unclassified | place...
GCCCGAATTCATGGGGCCCCAAAACCGCCGTGATGGAAAGCATCCTGACGCTATGATCAAAGACTTCAGAGCATTACTCGACAATACACAAGACGCAACGCACCGCGTGGCAATATACAGCGGCACGTGGGAGTTTATCAGGCATAAGAGTCGTGACAAGACGTATATATCGGATGAACAACTGCACGCAATGGAGCTCTGTATTTACCATGGTATTAAGGTTCAAGTTGAGGGTTTAGAAGGTGAATGCATATCTCAGATGTGTCGATGCAGAGGAAGCCAGAGCTGGCGCGGAGGGGATCGACGGAATGACTGGGTGTGGGTAATGCAACGCCCGGGGAGGTGTTATGGCGCGCTGAATGGGCCTCTTCCGTGGCAACTGCAACCACTATTCAAAATCAAACTCCTAAACGATGATGGAGCTTTCGTTGAGTACTGGCTAGCCCTGGCGCTCACCACAATACCTGAAAACTCGGGTAACTTGGATCCGGTCTCGAAATTTGTACAAGTGAGAAAAGCACCGGCAGCCATTGCTTTGCAAGTTTTCAGTGTGGGAAATATTGTCGGCTGTGCGCACGTCATTCCAGAGATAGCGACTAGTAGTAGGACAGGAGACGGACGGAACGAACGATGGATTCTCAATAGCCACATAGATCTGGCGACGTGGAATGAAGTGTATAGTTAGTAAAACGAGAATTGCATTTTGCGCGCAGGTAGAAGGAATGCGAGCAGAGATATTCCCAGCGTCACCCATTGTCTTGCAATCCCGTATAATTAATAAAGAGAGAATTGGATTTTGTGCGCAGGTAGAAGGAACGCAAGGAGAGATTTTCGCAGCGTCACCCATCGCATTGCAATCCCGATGCAAGCGCGTACCCAATGAACCCATTCCGACGTATAGTCACAGTTAGCCACATCGCCAGAGTGATCGTTTAAAATAGGAGACCGACAGAACGAGAAGAAACGTTGAAACAGCGATCAGAGGGCGATATGGAACGCGACGCGTTGAATTGACACCGGGCGCGGAGTAATCCGCCACCGGGGTGTCTCTGACGGCTCTGATGGAGCGCATCCACTCTGACGGAGCCATTCCGCCCGGACGGAAATATTTTCTGCTGATGACCGAAACATTAACCAGATTAAGTTATCGGAATGCAATCGAACATAGTCTCAATGTCATCCACTAAATCTCCCATCTCATCAGGGCCGACAATCGCAGGAACACACAATTCTTCCACGGCGTAAAGAAGCTGGAGGCGCTCCTTATATTTCTGAATGATCCCGGCCTGGCGATTCGGTGAAATTGAATTTCAATGTCATTTGAATCGATTTGTGATATCTAAAAGGTTGGAATTGAGGTTAGCGAGTGGTGAATGAAAATGGCGTTTGAAAGGCAAATATGACGAATTTGGGGGAAAATGAGGTGCGTCACCAGGAAAGGTGAAGTGCCTGATGTGGAGTTCGAGGTGGGCAATGGGAGTGCAGATCGTGATGGAGGAGCGCGGAATGAAATTGAGGAGCGAAAATCTATGCCAAGAAGCCCCGACCGGGATTGAGGAGCGCATATCCAGCGGAGGAGCCCATCCATGCCGAGCAGCGCTGAAAGGGGAGAGAGGTAACAAGTCTGGAATGAAATGGAGGGGGTCCTATTCGAGGTCGAGGAGGGGATTGAGGAGAGCCCATCCTAGAGGAGGAGTGCCGAGAGAAAAGGCAGTATGGAGTGCTGAATGAAATATCGAAGCACCATTCGAGACTGAGGAGCCCCAACGGGGACTGAGGAGCGCCTATTATAGCGGAGGAGCACCATTGGGGGGGGGGGGGGGATAAGAAGCAGCCCCACCATCTGTAATTGTGATAAGTGCAATGGCATCTGCAGTAATTCAATATATCACCGTGGAAGGGCAAACTTTACCTCGATATTCATCTTGAGAAAACATAACTGACACCTTCTTTCCAGTGGCATACTCAGACAGCGTACAAGGAATAGCTGCGGCCACAAACGCTAGTGTCTGTGGTATGAGAGGTTTAAAGATTTGCGATGTAGTCGGTTGTCGCCCCAAGCTATTGGCGGTGAAGAAAAACTGATGATAGATTAAGTCAAGCACTGCCATCCACATGAACCAAGCTTTCTTTTCATCAATGTCCTTCGACAGATAAGCATCGTCAAACAGAAGCTCCTTAACCTGTAATCGAAGCTCAGTGTCTGATCCTAAATCCGATCGGTAACTTCAGACAATAGTTCGACGAGCTCTATCTGCCAATCTCCCTCGAACAGTGATAATCTTTAGTTTTAACTATGAATATTGTTGGGGTTTAGCATCATCATAAGTCCAATTGAGGAGCAGAAAACTGAATTTCAACTTACAGCTTCTCGGGTGTGCAGGTCAATTTTGAGAGATGAACAACCTGGCAATTGACACACGGATGGTGCACCTACCGGAGCATCTGCTAATGCCCGCTGAGGATCCTGAGGTTCAATGGCTAGTTGCCAAGCTTCGTCAACCATCGAGTACTTCTCATAGGAAATGATTGGCCAGGGATTCTTTGTGAATACGATTGCCTCCATGAACCGTTTCGCGACCTCAAAAAGTTGCCTTTTGGTGTTAGGGAACGTTGTAATTACCACCACCGGACTTTGGTTGAGGTATATTGTGATCTCTCCCAGCCTTGGGAAGCGAGAGCGCCTGTACAATGTCAGACTCGCATGATATGTTAATGGTTGACTTTTGGCGTTTGAGCAATGGTGGTGCCATGGCCCTGGCTGGATGTCGCAGATTTGGAAGTGAAGTGTGGGCAATGACAGTATCAGCATGGCTCCGTTTCTTTGGCGGTGGCACCCTAGTAGTTTGTATTGTCTTCTTATGGCGCGCCTGGTCTAGATGTAGGGCCTCCTGCTGGTTTTCCAAATCGTCTTCTTCGATATCAGATGAGAAGGTGGACTCTCCAAGGTCTTAACTTTCGTTCTCGCTGATCTCCCGATCAGTATCGTTATCATCTTGCTTCATCCGAATTATAGCCCGGACATTAGCTATCTCCAACACTATACTCAAAGGTTGGGTGGGAAGTTCAAACATTTGATCTGCAATGAAGATTGGCTGTCTTCTGCAATGCATGTACAAGTGCTCTCTCAAGGTGGGCTTCTTGATTCTTCTGTGAATAGTGTTTCCTCAACTGGCTGGCCGTAGGTTCCATGTTGGAAGAAGTGAAGTTGGGGAATGTAGAGAGAAGTATATAAGGGTAAATATAGTACGAAGTTTAACAGAATAACGGGAGAATAGGGCAACAAAGTAACATGCAGTCGAGGAGGATGCAATTCAAGGCGTGCCTGGAAAAAGCAATGCTCAGTGAGAAGGATGCAATTCAAGGCGTGCCAGGAAAGAGCTCGGAAGACATGTCGGCTGTTTATATTTATATTCTTGATGCTTGTTCGTTGTTGTGAAATTTGTAGCGGCAGGTGCACCGGATTAGAGGGATTCTTCTTGCCCCCAATTTCCAAATGTTAGCACTCGTATCCAAGTCCACTATTGATGCAAGAATTGGAGGTTGGTTTAAGCCAACATACCTAGAATTGAACCAGACGCACCTGAAGAACTCGAGATATCGACATGGTTGTATCACTAACTAACTCTCAGGGCGAGGCATATGGAATACTGAGAAATGGGTTGATCATGATCACCCCTGCATATGACTCCACCGATGGTAGGTCTTTATGCCTCTAGTTCGAGCATCCGAGTGGTGACCAGGTCACATAGAATTGTCGGTGTGTTGCAGAATCTTGCAGAATTTGGACGGAGGATAGAGTTGGGACCATGGTGAGTGGCAACAGTTGAAGTGACATGGGTTCAAACCGAGTTTATTGCTGATAGTGGATAAATATGAATCTCCAAATGCGGTATACCAGTCGGAAGGACACCCTATTTTCATGATACTTCTGTTGTTTTAGGATTCTGCAGCAAAGTTAGTGGTCGACTAGGCAATGTCGTGTGCAGAACTTAACTCTCAGTGGTCCGAGTCAGCTGAATCACAATATGTATGCAGTCAGTATAAGAGAAGAGGGAGAATTTGGGGTTAGAAAGGAGAGATTCAACATAGAAAAAGAACGGTAAAGGTACGATGAAGGTTCAGGTGTAATCTAATCGATTCCAGTTCTCGTCAATGCCAAGATTGCTAGCGAATGGGTCATAAATAGTCACTGACATTAGGATGTTGCGCATACTATGTTGTAAACGCCGCATCATTTAATCATAAACTTATTTTGAGTCTCAATGGTACAATGTTGACTTAACATAAATATTGGGGTTCCAACCACTGCATAAGATTGATCTGAATGCGTCATGAGGCTTTATCTGACAGCGAAAAGACCAATAACAGCATGCAGTTCCGGCCAATTGAGGATCAGCAAGCATTGAGTCGGCATGCAAGATACAATCTAATGTAATGGCTGGTATTGCAGGCTCGCCTTACTTTGACAATTACTTGTACACTCAGAAACTGCCTTTTGTTAACTCGAACGTTCGTCATGATTTGTTCTTCATGCAGGCTTGGAATTGGATGTTGGCGGAAATCAGATATTGACTGTTGATGATTTGTCACGAACTTTAGGCATTCAAGATGTGTGGTGGGTGGGAGCTTACCGGTCACCGATTGAGCCGTTGAGCAGAGACTGCCATTCATAGTCTATCTCTTCGAGCTCTCTTGATGGAAATCGGTTCACACAATCTATTTTAAAATACGGTTTTTTGGTGGCCCAAACATACAAATTAGTCAAAATGTAGTTAAGTCTGCATTACAAGCGCTGTGAATTTACGCCTATTCGAGGAAGTATGGTATACAAGGGAGCGGGAGTTGCCAGTCATCTGCAGAATCGCTGAGCAGAAGCTGTCTTGTGAGGTTTACTCTCTCAAGCTGCAGCTCGATTATAGAGCCCGAACGACAGAAGCTATGTTAGGATCTGGGAAATGTATAGGTCCGAATATACTTCTTCATCAAAATCCAGTTAAGTGTGGAAACTTATCGCCCAGGGCTGTGCATCTACGGTAAGTGTGTAGTGGACACCTTCCTCCAAAGGATAGGTTGACATGGAGTATAACATTTATGGCATTTAAGCGGTGGCCATCACAAACCAATCAAGCATAGGTTCAGATATTTGCTTTGGCCGAGCGGGATGAGCCGCGCCTGCACCTGAAAGTATCGTGTCTGAAAGATGACTCTCGGTGTGTGCTGGCAGGCACAGATTCAAAGCATTCAGGAAGGAAGAAAATATGCTACGAATGGAGCAAAATGAATCGTTCAGAGGCGCGCCTGGGAGTGAGAGCATATGATAATGATGAGTGGCGGCTTGTCAAGTTTGGCCATTGAATCGAATATACGTGCGGTGTCAAATCTGAGACCATCAAACTCGACAGCATAGTGCCTTTGAGATGTGCCTGAACTTCATTTCTGAGCGAGGAAATACTCAGCTGGATGCTTCGAGTAAGCCTAGAATATGCGAACCGTATCTCAGGATATAATACATCAACGAGATATGGCTTTGACAGTCTTTCTATCCCTGGTTGATTAGATATTCGGAGCTGGATCTGTCTCAGAAGGGTTGAGAAGTTGACAGTGATTCTCTTGTGCAATTGACTGAAAATCAGTGAATATAGTTGATTCATTGAGTATTCCGAATTCTTTCGGGACTGTAGTATCCGGTGCGCCTCAAATAGACATGCATCAAATAATTTGAATCAAACTTGGAGGTTCAGGCACACCTGAAAACAGGGAACTCGTTCGCAGATATCGTTATAACATTTCCACACGGATCATACACAATGAAAATGCACAGCTTCAACTGATTCTCACAAGAGAATATATGGCACCGCGGAATTTGACTTAGTCCACCATCAAATTGGTGCGCCTGCTTTTCATCACATATTGGTTTATCCAATTCAGGCTATGATTCAGTTTACCATATGTCTGTTTTCCATTGACTTCATCCAATATTGATCACAATAATCATCTAACACAAAATGGAATCGAACTCTAACCAATACTTCTGGACTCCTCAATTATGCCATATTCTCCATACCATTTGCCTATGTTGCATCAGTTGGTGAGATTGTGTTGGTTGAATGTTGAAAGAGGCATACCTTGATTTCACTGCCCTGATCATGATCGTTCATCCTCCCCATCTGACGGCACGAAGTCTCCTTGGTCTCTAAGCCGCTTCGTATGGTCCCGACAACACTCCAGAATCCGGTATATCATCGTCGTCGTAATGTTTGGTCGGTTCATCAGACCATGCAGGACTCTCATTTGAGTCACTCCTGAGAGCTGGTGGAGATCACTCGCTCTGTTATCATAACCATTGGGTCCTGTCTTCAATAGCCATGTTTGTGGAACTCAGTTTTGCCCCAGTCAGACAACCCGTGCAAATGCCTGCCGCTGCTCATTCAACACCCAGAACTTCTGAGTTATTACCGCATGGTTTGCTGCTGGGCGATTGAGGCCTGTCCCACTCACTTTGGGTGTCGCTACGAACACAGAGGAATTTGGCGAATCTCGGAATTTGAGCTGCATTTCTGTGCGCTCATCGTTGCCCATTTCCACATACATGTAGAAAATATCCAGATGATCTGCAAAAAACTTTGTGAGTCACCACTTCGAATGACGAACTTGGCCAAGAAGAGGACAAAATAACACCGCCTTGTGAGGAGGAGGTGCACTAGGCAAGGCCCATTTATTACATTCCGGTTCATGCAGCAGCACCTCATTTAATGCTTCCTCTTTGTCAGGTTTGGGATACTCCGCAGGTTTCTTGACAAGCATTGGCAGAAATGTGTCTCTGAGCCATCAGAAAATCGGAGAATCAACCAAAGTGTCGAGTGGCCATTCATTGTACCGTTATCCTGAAACGGCATTCCAATCCCGGTGTCTCCCAATACCAATGAGAAATATGCCAGGTGCCATCTATGTACCCTCCACGCTCCTGAAGCACCCCGTGAGGTGTATCTCTCCACAAGGGTCTCGAGTTTAGCTTGCTCGTCCTCAGTCCATTCGACATCAACAAGGTACCCATTCTCCTTCGGTATCAGAACAAGGGGTTTCCCATTCGCCAGTTTCGATTCTGACCACCTCCTTATCGTCGAGGGCTTTGCAATTTGGATCATCCAGTGTGCCGCATCCTGTTGAGCATCCTGGTCTTCAATCCAGACCGCATACATCAAACTCTTCACAGCGGAATATAGTGCATCGGCACTGTGCTTTTCCATCACAGTCTCATCCTCTGGATCGTCAGGCGCATCTGAAAAGTGCCACATCGCCTGATAACACAAGTCATAGACTGAATGGAATCCCAGCGTTGCAGTGAGTTGAAGTTTGAATCCAATTCTCGTATTCATCGCAATTCGCCAGCCCATACTATTTTTCTTCTTGTACTGATGAGACTTATCAAAAATCTCAAAACTCCATGAACACTGTGAGAGCCGGCCATTGCTTGATGGTTTCGCCCTAGATGTGAAGGTATCATACAACACAAGGTGGATATTCCCTCGGTTTTCGGGCTCGTCAATGCTGGTGTTCAGATCCTCGTGGGTGGGATTCACATTTTCGGCCTGCAACTAGTTGACCAGTTTGAAATCGGTTCCATGTGTCATCTCGTCAATGACAGTCTTGAAGGTCTCTGCCACTCCGGGCATTGTGACTATCTAGATTGGTTCATGGGCCAATATAAGTGCCAGATGCCCATGAGGTGGTGTTGTCTGTATCTCCAACAGGCAGCAGGGCACCGGGTTGAATCTCTGGAGCGGATACCACTCCCGTTCTTCACCGACACTGCCAGGATAGTTGTTGTGTGCCAAAATCACCCACTCTTCAAGGGTATTCCCCCATAAAATGGACAGTGGCAACCCCATAACAACTTTCTCAGTGACCAATTTGCAAAGCATTGCTGCTGCAACTGAGGTGAAAGTCTTTCCAAGACCCATTTCATCCGCCACCAGTGCTCCTGGCATATCAGCATCCCAAACCCATCTCCTCACGATGAACCAGATGGCCCAAACCTGGTGCGCCAGAAACTTACTTTCCTGCAGGTCTGGAATTGAATATTTGTGGCCTGGAACACGATCATCTGTTGATTGGCGAATCGGATGGGCATTCAGCAGTCTGACTGCCTCATCCAGACACTGGTATTCAAATTGATTGTTGATTGCGTTGAGAACAGTCCTCAAGACTGAACTGGTATTATCTGGATCGAGGACCTCCTCGCAATCCTCCACTTGCTCCTGAACCTCTCTTGAATCTTGGTCGGTCTTCATTTCGTCCTCAATGATCTCTTTCAGTTGCTCCAAGCTCAGTTGGGCAGATGGGCTCATACTCCAGCACTCCTGAAATTCATCACAATGTTAGGTATTTCACAGATAAGCATTTGGACCCAATAATATGTGGTATATAATCAATTCTATTCACTCAATCGGAACTTACATTAATACTATCAATCTCTTTCCCACCTCTCTCCTCATCCTCCACTATTTCGTGTTCATCAGATCCCTCCGAAGTCTAAGCATACGGATTAACAGAGGGCATAACTTACCGGAACAAGGCTAGTGGGGATTACCTCGGCCGGTCTCATTATGTGCTCAGCAACCTCCTTCCCTGTAGCTGCATTCATTTCTACCAAAAATAGTTGCACATTGTGTCGCAGTTTCAACTTGAAGAGATTTGAAAGGGAACTGCTGTATGATATCTGACCATAAAGAGGGACATTCATTATTTGCCCCGGTGTGTATAATCCCATATACTCTTCGTCCAATTCTTCCTGTATCAAGTTGCATTTCTATACCACAGTCGGACAGTATGGTTCTTTCGGGCTACAATTTTTTTCAATGAAATCAATCAGCTCCTCCCAGTGCCTCACATCTGTGTACTAAGATTGGAGTTGCATGCTGGATGTCGGGTCATTGTTGCCGTTCGGCACTCGACGAATCACAACCATGAAAGTTGTATTTGGCAACTCAGGGATGTTACCTCTCGCTTTGTTACGCCTTTGGTGTTACAGGTATACTTCCGGGGTCATAAAGGATCACTCGATAATCCAAATATGGATACTCAATCCGAACTCATGAATTATCACTCGGATTTCCTAATTGGATCAACCTTCTGGATCTGCTCACCGATTGGTAATATCTCCCTTACGCTACCTTTGTATCAATAGTCCAACAACAGCGATCAAGCCGAGCGCAATTAAGATGTCTATTATCTTTTAGTCGGTATTGGTCGTATAATCTCTATTGTCAAGGGCTATTCCTTATTGGCAGGAAACCTTATTCCTAGACGCCGAGCCAACAACTACTCCCTCATGCTCCAATGGTTTAGTCCTAGAGAGATGAGGTGTCGTCAACATCAGACGATTATGACATCTCGAGATATGCAGAGTTATATACGAGATAAGTCAGTAACCCATAATTGATATATCAGAGCCCTGTCGACCAAATGGACTGATACAAATCAACCCTTACTTCGACCACACCTTCTTGGCATGGGGCAAATGGAACTTACAATTCATATGTCCTGAGTGGCGCGGGATACTCTCCGTTCAATATATGGCAAAACAACTCAGTTGCAGAATACTGTATATTTGGCTCCAATAAAGTGTAGTCAAATTAAGGGTTCTGTCGTTTGCCGCAATCATTAAACTGTTACGTACCCGGTGGGTATATGAGAGGGCACTCTCACTGGCTCTTGCTGACGCGAACCTATTTGTTGATAATTGGCTTTGGATAAGCTTATAACGATACGAGATATCGCCAATAGCAATAGTGTCACAATACGAGCTAATTATCTTGATGACGTAGTTAGTACTCATGGGAGTTAGAACTCGACCATCAATGATAGAAGGAAAAGGATGACAAAGGCAGTTACGTATGAGAACTCCGAAACAGGCTTTGGCAGTCTTAGGATTGTTAAGGGTGTGGATTGTCTGATTATATATCAGCGATACCGACATGGAAGAAGGACATCGATAACATTCTATCGAACATACAATCTACGTTATATTTATCTACGGATACCAATTGACCTCCTCGACCTGGAGGTTAAGCATTAACTTTATTCCTGTGTATTATCTATTAGTTCTGTATTGAAGTCAACGAGGATACTTCTCCTTTGAAGTCCAGAGTTGTACGTTCCTCTTCAGTTCTATCTCACGGATAAACCCATCACTTTGTATACCTGGTTATTCTTAGTACTTTCGTCGAAGCAAGTCGTTGATCGGGAACAGAGCAAGACGATACTCGTGAGTCCGATGAACCAGGCCGATAACGTTGTGGTTAGAAGAATACTCTTGAGTCGGCACTACTCCTTCTGCTGAGGCAAAACTACTTTGCTGTTTCTTATAAGACAAGTCGATACTTGGAGTCGTCGTACTTGAGAATAGTTGTTCCTTGAGTATATGTGCCGGTTGCTGGACCGATACTCTTGAGTCCAAAGAGAGTCTGAGGACGAGCACCATAGTGTGTTAGTTCAGAGGATCTCCTGAGTAGGATACTCTTGAATCGTGTGCTCCAGTATATTGATGGCATAAGATGATACTCTCAAGTCAATACTATCTTTTGGGAGCAGAGAATGGAACAGTTACCTTGTTACCTTGGGTGTAATCCTTATACGCATCCTGAGCAAAGCTTTATTCATTCTTCTCTTTATTAGTCCAGAAGTCACTAAGGGCTTTTATTGATTAAAACTTAGGGTGGATCTCCCTGTGTTACACGCTTTTTTGCCTGCGTGCTCTCCCAAATCTGTCGCCGATTGCTTGTTACCTCGCCTTCCCTTCTTCCTTGCCTCCTGAACCTCGCTTGCACATTTCTTCAGATCCATCCATCAGCAAAATGTATTTTAGTCTCTGGAAGACTCCAGGAGTGTCTGAGAGCATGTGGAGTGTAAACTTAGAAGCGTCAAGTTCAGGAGAGTATCAGACCCTAAGGAGGGCATTCCGGCCGGCCTGCAGAGTAACTGGGATCTCTGATGACTGGTACAGGAGTAACTGGGATCTCTGATGACTGGTACAGGAGTACCATGGGAGTGATTGTGATAAGTTTGGGAACACGTCGGAGCGCCGGAGAGAACTTTGGGTGCACCTGGAAGTCTCGGCCAACCAATGCGGAAATCACAAACAAACTCTGAGAGATGCCAGGGTTCGTATCGATATTCATTCGGAGAACTGCAGGTGTTATCTGAGACTCTCCGGATGTCCACGAGCAATCGATTTCCCTCAACCGCCAAATATGATGCATGGATCATTGGTCATTATCAATTCTGAATCATACTGGCTACCATCTTCTTCAACACTGTATTTATTGCCTCGCTATATTATGGTACCAAAGAAAAAAGCAAGTGATTAAAACATAAACGCAGGCACACCGAAACAATAACCGGACTAAACAGTCAAAAGATATCAATCAATCATGGTGTCGATGTCATCCACTACTTCTCCCATCTCATCAGGTCCAACGAATGCAGGAACACATAATTCATCAACGGCGCAAAGAAGCTGGAGGCGCTCCTTGTATTTGCTGATTATTCGTACCTGGCGAGTGGCTGAAATTGAATTCCAATGTCGTTTAGCTCGATTTGTCATATCTAACAAAGGTGTAATGAGATGTTAGCTAGCAGCGAATCTAAATTGGGGTATGAAAGACAATATGATATATTCAAATGAAAAATGGGACCAGCTACCAGGGAAAAGAGGAGTGCAAGATGGGAAGTGCTGTGTTGCAGGAGCGCAGAATGAAAAAGAAGAGTGCCAAATCTATGCTGCGGAGCGCCGATGGGAATTGAGGAGCGTCCAAACTAGCGGAGGAGCGTCCAAACTAGCGGAGGAGCGCCGACAAGGGAGGGGGGGGGTCTGGAGTGCGGAATGAAATAATGGAGCACCCATCAAGGTGGAGGAGTACCAATGGGGATTGAGGAGTGCTCTCTCAGCGGAGGAGCGCCACAAATGGGCAGGGTGGGTAAGGAGTGCGGAAACCAATATAGGAGCGCCAGTGGGAATTGAGGAGCGCCCATCTCAGGCTGAGGAGCGCAGAAATGGGGGTATCGAGCGTGGAATGAAATAGAGGAGCTCTAATCAAGACAAAGGGGATTAAGGAGTGCCTATCCCTGCGGAGGAGCGCTGGAAGAGGCGGAATTGACTGTGGAAGGAGATAGAAGAGAGTGAATCTACGATGAGCAGGGCTGATGGGGATGGAGGAGCGCCTATCGTAGTGGAGTTTGCGCCGCATGGTAGGGGGGAGGGAGGGAGTTTTTTTTGTGTTGAAGCGGACCACTAATGTGTGACCGATGAGTGCAGTGGCTTCCGGAGTAAATTTTATCATAGGGAATGGACAAATGTACCTCGATATTCATCTTGAGAAAACATAACTGTGGCCTTCTTTCCAGTGGCATATTCAGACAGCGCACAATGAATAGCTGCGGCTACCAGCGCTAAAGTCTGCGGAGCGAGGGGTTGGAAATACTGGGATGTCGTTGGCTGGCGCCCCAAGCTATTGGCCGTGAGGAAAAATTGGTGGTAAATGAGAACAAGCACTTCCATTCGCGTGAACCAAGACTTCTTATCCTCAACGACCTTGGAGAGATATGCATCGTCAAACAGGAGCTCTTTAACCTGGATCTGAAGCTCAGTCTCAGAGCGCAAATCCAACTGGTAACTCCGGACAATAGTTCGATATGCCCCATCTGCCAACTGTCCTCGAATGGTACATATCTTCAGTTTCAACGATGTATAATTTGGGCCGTAGTCAATATCGTAAATGTGATAGAAGAGCATTAAACAGAATCCAAAACTTACAGCGTCTCGTGTTTGCAGATCTATTTTGAGAGATGGACCGCTGGGCAATTGACACGCCAATGGTGTACCTGGAGGAGCACCTGCTAATGCCTGCTGACGATCCTGAGCTTCGATGGAAAGTTTCCAAGCGTCTTCATCCATCCAGTATTTGTCATCAGATAATATTGGCCAAGGAGTTTTCGTGAATACGATTGCCTCTATGAACCTTTTCGCTACCTCAAAAGTAGCCTTTTGGTGTTGGGGAACGTTCTGATCGGCACTGGCCTTGGGCTGTAGAGCATTCTGGTCTCCACTAGACTTGGGTTGTGGCAGCGCCTGGGCGGATGGTGCACGGTCAGACTCGGATGATTTGTTAAGGAGGGCTGCCTTTTGGCGTTTGAGCAGTGGTGGTGCCACTGACCCAGGTGGTTTTCGGGAATTTGGAAGGAGAGGGCGTGCAATCACAGTATCAGCACGGCTCTGTTTCTTTGGCAATGGAACTCTTGTAGTTCGTGATGACTTGTCCCAGCCTGCCTGGCCTAGACGTAGGGCCTGCTGCTGGTGATCCAAATCGTCTTCTTCGATGGCGGATGATAACGTGGTCTCTCCGGTGTCCTCACTTTCGCCCTCACTTTCGTCATCACCGATGTCCGGATCGGTCTCATCATCCTGCATCATTAATGAAATCGGGGATATTAGTCATCCACAATATGATGCACGAAGGCAGATCATTGGAAGGCAAACATTTGATGGGAAATGAAGATTGGCTGCTTTCTTGGATGCGAGTGCTCTCTCTAGGTGTGCTTCTTGATTCTTCTGTGAATAGTGATTCCTCACCTGGCTGGGCATAGGTTCCATTTGCTGTAATGAAGATAGGCAGTTGGGGAATGTGGGAGAGAGTGTATAAGCAGTAAATATAAGATTAAGTGCAATAGAATAGCGGGATAAATGGAGCAAGAAGTTGCACATAGTCAAGGAGGATGCAATTCGAGGCGAGCCTTGAAGGTTTCAGGAGAGATGACTTCGATGGTTTATATTTATATTGAGGACGGCAGTCCGGTGTTGCAATTTACGATGTTGTCAGGTGCACCGCAATGGATGGATTCATTGTCAGGTGCGCCGGAATGGATGGATCCCTAATGCCGAATGTTAGCAACTCCTATCAACAACACTGCATGGATGCAAGAATTGGAGATTAGCTTAAGCCAATGCGCATAGAATACAACAAGACGCACCTGAACGATACGCACCGGAAGAAAACTCGTGATATTAACTCACCCTTGGTGCTAGCCAAATGGAGCACTTGAGAACCTGAGTGAAAACGTGTACCCCTGCATATCACTCATCTATAAGAAGTAATTAGGCGTGAATGCTCGAGCATTTGAGGTGACCGCATGGCATAGAATTGGTGCAGCATTGAGAATCTGCAGAACTCGATGAGTGACGGCTGAGTTGCAAGGGGTCATACTGAGTTTGTTATCGATTATGAATCTCCGTATGTGGTATATCCGCGGGAAGGACACACATATATTCACGATAGTCTATTGTATCAGGATCCTGCAGCTAAGTTAGCGGTCGATAAGGCAATATTGCAAGCATAACTTCCCTTTCATGTGTTCATCTGGGCCGTGTCTGCAGAATATCCTTCACTACAATGTTGCAGTCAATGGAGGAGGGAGAGAATTTGGTATACGAAGGAGAGATACACGCGTAGAGATACAGGCGAAGAGAAAATATGGTAAGGTACAATGGATGATTCAGGGGTAATCTTATGGATTCAAGCACTCGTCGATGCCAAGATTGCTAACAAATGAGTCATAAATACTCACTCACATTCTGATTTTGCGCCTAATATCTAGTAAGTTGGACACCATTAAATCACATATTCATTATGAGTCTCTACTACAATATAGACTTAAATAAATGTTGAGGTTGAAAGCTATATGCTATGACAGTATGAATGCAGAGTAAGACGTCATCTCACAGCGGGCAGAGGAATGATAATTGCATACATGCATGCAGTTCCGGGGAATTGAGGTGCACCGCAGATTAAATGGTTACGATAAGATTCATTCGCTGGGGATTGCAGGCTTGCCTTACTCTGACAGTCAATTGCAATCTTCGACGTTGTCTTTTCATCACTCGAGCTTTCAAGAGTCGCTCTCTTCGAACTTCTCTCATCATGGAAATCGGTTCACACAATCTATTTTCAGATACGAGTTTTGGCGGCCCAATGATACATTTAGTCAGAATCAAGTTAAGTCTGCATTCAAAGGATTGAGAACTTAGGCCTCTTTGAATAAGTGTGGTACATGGGTGAGCGGGAGTTGCTGGCCATCATATAGAGTCGCTGAGCAGAATCTGTCTTTTGAGATTCTCGCTCTCAAGCTGCAGCTCTTTTGACAGAGCTCGATGATGCAGAGGCTATTTTAGGATTTGGAAGCAGAGGTCCAAACATACTATTAGGCAATATCGAGTTAAGTGAGGTTGATAATTGGCGAAGTCTATGCATTTATGGTTTAGTTGTGCAGGGCTACCTTCCTCCAATGGACAGTTGACATGAAGCTAACAGTTTAAGGCATGTTAGCGGCGGCCTTCACATACCGATCAAGCATAGATTGATATATTAGCAGAGGGCGAGCGGGATGAGCCACCTGCACCTAAATGTGCAGTGTCTTGAGAGATGACAATCTGTGTGCACAGCGTCCACTGATTCAAAGTCGAAGAAAACATGATGAGAATGAAGCAAACTAAAATATAAAGTGCGCTATGAAGTTGGGAACCTGTGCTTTGGAGGCGTATTGTCGCAGTTGAGGCGTACCTGACCTGGAATGAGACATTCACAATGAGTTGCAAGCTTGCCAAAGTTGACCTCATTGAAATCGAAGCACGTCATTCTGGACTGGATTGCAGATCTCAGTTGTGCCTGAACATCAATCATTCGCCAAATCATAGGCCAGGACATACCCAGCAGCGAAAGAAGCAGCTTCACCATGAATACCCGAGCCATGTCTCAGACTCCGAGGCCCGGGCATGCCGATCTGAGGTGTGCCCGAACGACTATGATATTCCTGCACAAGCTGCAGTGTTGCCACGAATAAGTGAGCCCATGGTCTCATATTCTGAAACCGGAACTCAATAATCGTGTCGACTGTGTTGATTGCGGAATGGGATTGGCAAATATGCAGTCATGACGATATGTGCCCAGGACTCTCCGGTGCACCTGGACTTTGAGTATACGCCAGCACTAGATGCGGGATTGCCACGAATGAGCGAGCCGTGTCTCAAATTCTGACACAAGTACTCAATATCGCCTAGACTGTCTCCTTGCCAAATTGGATAGGCAAATAAGCGGTGCTCGATCTGTCATAACACGACTCAAAACATATGCCGATAATTCTCCGGTGCACCTGAACTTGAATCAAATGGCAGCAAATGCTGCAGCTTTGCCCGGGATCAGCCATGTCGGTGTCTCATATTCTGACACAGCTATTTATATCGCCATGACATACTATATTGCCAAATTGGATCGCCAAATTGGATCGCCAAATCTGCAGTGGGTGATCTATCGAAACGAGACTTATGACATATGGCATATGGCCAGGATTCTCCGGTGTGCCTGAAAGTTGTTGAATTGTGCATGGTTCACTCTTCTGATGTCGATATGTGTACATGGCCACAGGTTTCTAGTGCACCTCAAAATCGCTACTGACAAATGATTCGAAGCCCATCGCTGCATCATTCTCAACATTCAACTGAGGCAATTTATCCTAAGATTGGCCAGCCTGGGAACTTGTAATTTAGCTTCTCAATTGACTTCATCTCTTATTAGTCATTAATAATAACAATCAAGAACGCCAATGAAATCTAATAGTAATAATCAAGAACGCCACTGAAATCCCACTTGAGCAATTTCTGATTAAAGACTCCACAACTCCAACATCAGAACTTTGATTCACTTTAAAATGGCAGAGAGAGGTTTCATTCATGCAGTATAGTGTGCCTTACAAATGACTGTTTGACTATTTGTATTCAGTTAAGAAGATTACGTTGGTTGAATGTCTAAAGAAGGCATACCTTGATGAAGCGTACATAACAATCTAGGATGATAGCTTATCTGACTGAACAGTGTCATCATTCTCTGTCAGCCGCTTCGTATGGTTCTCACGAGACTCCAGAATCCGGTAGATCATCGACGTCGTGATGTTCGGTCGACTCATCAAGCCATGCAGGACTTTCATTTGGGCCACTCCAGAGAGCTGGTGGTGATCACTCGCGCGGTTATCATAGCCACCAGGACCCGTATTCAGTAACCATATATGTGGTACTCTGTTTTGCCCTAGCCGGACAACTCATGCAAATGCCTGCCGCTGCTCGTTCAATACCAAGAACTTCTGAGTTATTACCACATGGTTTGCTGCTGTAAGATTTAGGCCGGTCCCACCCACTTTGGGTGTCATTACGAATACAGAGAGATTTCATGAATCCTGGAATTTGAGCTGCATTTCTGTCCGTACATCATTGCCCATTTCTGCATACATGTGGAATATATCCACATTATCCACAAAATACTTCGTTAGCCACCACTTCAAATGACGAACTTGGCCAGGAAGAGGACAAAATAGCACCGCTTTTTGGGGACGAGGTGCACTGGGGAGAGCATTTTCGTTTCTCTTTTGTTCCAGAAGGAGCGCCTCTGTTAATGGGTCATCTTCGTCAGGTTCGGGATACTCCACTGGTTCTTTGTCAAGCATTGGCAGAAATGTCTCTCTCAGCCATCGGAAAATCGGCTAATCCACCCAAGTATCGAGTGCCCATTCATCATACCATTGTCCAGAAACATCGTTGCGATCCTCCGTATCTCCCAACACTAACGAAAAACATGCAAGCCGCCATCGATGAACTCTACATGCCCCCGAAGAACCACGTGAAGTGTATCTCTCCACCAGGGCCTTCAGTTTTGCTTGGTCTTCCTCAGTCCACTCAAGATCCACGAGGTGTGCATTCTCCTTCAGTATCGGCACTAGTGGTTTTCCGTTGCCAAGTTTCGATTCTGACCACCTCCTTATCATCCAACGATCTGCAATCTGAATCATCCGGTGCGCCGCATCCTGTTGAGCTTCTTCGTCTTCACTCCAGATAGCATGCATCAAACTCTTCACTGCGGAATACAATGCATCCGCACCATGCTGGTCCATCACTGTATCATCCTCTGGATCTTGAGGCGTACCTGAAAACAGCCACATAGTCTGAAAACACCAGTCATAGAGTGAATGGAATCCCGGTGTAGCTGTGACTTGAAGTTTGAATCCAATTTTCACATTCATCGCAATTTGCCAGCCCACACTGTTTTTCGTCTTGTACCGATGAGACTCATCAAATATCCCAAAACTCCATGCACAGTAAGAGAGTTGGCCGTTGCTTGATGGCTTCGCTCTGGATGTTAAGGTATCATCTGACACAAGGTGGATATTCCATCGGTTTTCTGGCTCGTCAATACTGGGATTCAGATCCTCGTGGGTGAGATTCGCATTTTCGGCATGCAACAAGTTGACCAGTTTGAATTCGGTTCCATGTGTCATCTCGTCGATGACAGTCTTAAAGGTCTCTCCCACTCCGGGTATTGTGACCACCAAGATTGGTTCAAGGGCTAATACAAGTGCTGGATGGCCGTGAGGTGGTGTTGTCTGAATCTCCAATAGGCGACGGGGCACAGAATTCAATCTCTGGAGCGGATACCACTCTCGTTCTTCACCAACAATGCCGGGAAAGTCATTGTGTGCCAAAATCACCCACTCTTCAAGGGTATTCTCCCATAAAATGGACAGTGACAACCCCATTACAACTTTCTTGGTGAGCAATTTGCAAAGGATTGCTGCAGCAACTGAGGTGAAAGTCTTTCCAAGACCCATTTCATCCGCCACCAGTGCTCCTGGCATATCAGCATCCCAAACCCACCTTCTCACGATGAACCAGATGGCCCAAACCTGGTGCGCCAGAAACTTTGTTCCAGGCAGGCCTGGAATTGAATACTTGTGGCCTGGAACCCGGTCATCTGTTGATTGATGAATAGAATGAGCATTCAGCAACCTGACTGCCTCATCATAACACACGTGTTCAAATTCGTTGTTGATTGTACTGCGAACCGTATTCAATACTGAGCTCGCATTTGCTGGATTGAGGACCTCCTCACCATCCTCCAATTGCTCCTGAACCTCTCTTGCATCTTTGTCTGTGTTCATTTCGTCCTCAATGATCTCTTTCAGTTGCTCGGATGTAAGCTGGGCAGATGGTATCATATTCCGGCACTCCTGAAACTCATCACGATGTTAGGTATTTCACAGTCAAGAAACCATTGGAACCAATATATATGGATGCAATACAATCAATTCTATTCTTTCAATCAGAACTTACATTAATACAAGTATCATTCTCTTGCCCACCATCCTCCTCTCCCTCCTCTCATCCACCCTCGTCAGAAACTTCCAAAGTCTATGTATAATGATTAGCAGTTGCGGACATCTAGCCTTAATACGGCTAGCGAGGATTACCTTCGCCAGTCTAATTCCGTGCTTGGCAATCTCCTTCCCTGTAGCTCGCTTCATTTCGACCAAAAATATTTTCAGATCGTGTCCAAGTTTCAACTTGAAAGCATTTAAAAGGTAACAGTTGTACGAAATCTGGCCATTTATGGGGTCCGTTATTATTTCCCCATTTGTATATAATCCCATATACTCTTCGTCCAATTCATCCTTCTCCAAGGTGGACTTGAACCTCGATGTTAGAGTGTATGGCTCTTCCGGGCGTCCGTTTTTGTTGATGAAATCAATCAGGTACTCCCAGTGCCTCACATCGGTATACGCAGCTTGGAGTTGGTTTGGGGATAGAATGATATCCTTGCCATTCGACACCCGGCAAATCACAACCATGAACGTTGTATTTGGCAACACCAGGAGGTTACATCTCGCCTTTTTGCTCGAGCGCTCTCCCAAATCCGTCGCCGGTCGCTTGTTGCCTCGCCTTTCCTTTTTCCTCGCCTCCCGAATTTCGCTTGCACATTTCATCAGGAATATCTCCACCCACTGGCGACGAATCCATTTGGCATTATCGAAATTATCCAAAGGCAACCAGGTCTCGAATGTCTCCAAAAAATCTGCAACCGCTGTCTCCCAGTGCAGGGGTCCATCCCTACGCTGTTTCAACCGGTTCTGCCCCCGGATTATGGACCGATGCTTTTTCTCTAGGAACCCAGCCACCCATCCTTTCTTCCACTTGTTGAACGCGCTATAGTTGGCGTGCCCCATCCGTTTGGCAAATTGCTTCAAGGATCATTCGGTTTGCTTCAGGCTGACTGGGGGTTTACCCTCTGTACTGCCCAAGTCCGACAAATCGTCGCTTCCATCATCTGCATCATATTCGTCGTAGGAAATCTCCGGCAATGAGGGCAAGTCCGCAATCCTTGTGAGATCTGTTTTCCGCGGTTCTGCAGGCGGCTGGAATCTTTTCGTTGGGAGGCTAATGGAAGGTCTGCCAGGTGCGTCGGAAGGAGGTCCAGGTGGAGGAGTAGAGCTGGAAGATGTTGGCCGATTGACTGGATTGTTTCCCAGCGGTCCTGGGGGCACTCTCGGTGCACCTGGAGACGACGGCCCTTGTCCTTGGAGCTGCTGCTGGGGAAACATTTGAGACTCGCCATAACCGCCTTGGTGGAGGTCATATCCTTGCCACGGTGGCCAATAACTTGGATACCGTTGCCTTACGCTGGTGGCTGGTTGCGAACTGTTGTGTGTCATGTTGAATGAAGAATCGTGATAAAACTGCGGAGCGCCTGGAAATGGCTGCTGTGAAGGAGGGTAACTATACCCATGCGGCGGTTAATATTGATTGGCGTGCTTCCCAGATCGACTGTGTTTGCCAGTGGCAGGTCATGTACGATTATCTGGTGATTCTGAATTGTCGTCACGGCGCTGTTGCGAGCCAAATAGGCCACCCCGTGGAGCCATATTCGCTGTCTTTGGTGGAGATCCCTTCGTCGACATGGTCTGTGAACAAAGATGGTGGTAAAGTACTATAGATGCACAATGTGATGTAGAATAAATCGGAGTATGGTTGAGTATGTTGCAGGTAGCAGTGACCTTCGGTGGAAGGAAGGGCTTCTTATATTGCATTCTGTTGTCACGAACTGTGGTGTTTCACTACACCTTTGATCCATGAAACCAATCCGGGCCTTGACAAAGAGAAACCTTAATCACACACATCCCGCCTTTCTTTGTTATATGCTCGAATTCATATACAAGGATATGGAATAGGTGCTCACCTTCATACGCTTCCATGACTTTACAGGTCATAGATGGGATATGAGATGATATCTCCAGGAACCCAACAAGAACTATATCCAGTATGAAGGTTAGCACGACTAGGGATATTACACAAAAGTTGTGCCTGTACCACCTTCCAACCTCATTCATTAGGAGGCCTGTGAGTCGAGCAGCAACAGTGATGCTCCCTATTGAGCTCCTTGTCTAAACGTATTGTTCTCCTCAGGATCCACGGTCCGGTCAAGGATCGTTACTGATGCAACCATCCTACCAGCCTATCAGTTCTTGATTGATCATTGTGCGGGCATACAGCTAGCTAGGAAACTCACCTATTCATTGTATTAAGACAATCTTCCTTCATTAACAGCTGCTCGGAGGCTCGAGCGCACGTATAACTCACAATGTCGCAATGACGTAGTATAAGGCCCATGGTGGTGAATGCAGTGATGACAAAAGAAACCTTTTCTTCTCTGCTAACAATGTTCAGCAGACAATGTGCACCATCATTGTGCGGGATATGATATATATATCCTGGTTTATGAAGAAAGCTGATTGTAAGGTGATTATATTTTACCCCTCCCCCGCATTTGGCGGGGTGCGATGAGGCTGTGAGCATCATACGCTAACCCAATATCCCTGAGGCTCCAAATTACCCCCTGAAGAAGAATCATCGAGATGTATCCGAATACGTGTACACTGACCATTTCTCGAATATGGTCAACACTCGCCGGAAACATGTTAAGTGCTTTATCTGCAAAAGGAAATTATTCGACGAGAACCGACTCGAGGCTCAGTATCAACAGTGTCACCCAATATCGATAAATGAAGGGCTATTACCTGACGGGATTTTACCACCTGCAGGATGGGATCGACCCAAGCCATCATGGTTCGACTTCAGTCGGTGCACCTGAATGGCCATCGATGACCTTAGTTAACTAATTCATCTACCCATAGACCATGTACCTGGTGCACCACCACCTGAAGATACTCCCGACGAAGAACCTATAGACCCCCAGAAGCCTGATCGGACTTGTACCCCTGATCCAACAAAGACGAGGGTTCATAGGCAGGTAGTTGGAGTGGAAAACGCAGGGGGGAAAGCATATGGCAAAGCAACTGGATTGTACAACAAGCATCGCAAGTACTCAGAACAGTGGAATCCATGGCATCCTCTTCAGTCAGCACACGACTTTCAACAGGCTCAATCATTTAGCAAACAAACGAAAACGTAGATCGATCAGCATCTGAGGCGTGGACTGGACAACTTCAAAATCGAATCATTTCAATCTGCAGATGCTGTACGAAAGCTCCTCTCTGAAATCGATTCTGGGCTCGGCGATGATAGTGGGATTGAAGATCATTCGCATATCTTCGGAACATTATACTTCAGGGATATTTTCAAATGTATTCAGTTCCTTTTGGCACATTTCCCATTTCAGGCGCACCTCGATTATGAAACGGTGTGCCTTGCAGACTCGGAAAGTCGCCGAATATACAGCGAGATGAACACCGGCGACTGGTAGTGGGATACACAAGATCAGCTTCCTGCAGTAGCGACGATTGTACCAGTCATATGTGCATCCAACCAGACTCACTTGACCAATTTTTCCGGCGATCAGCATGCCTGGCCGCTGTATCTCACAATTGGTAATATTCACAAAGATATCCGCCGGACACCTAAAAAGCGCGCATGGATTCTCGTTGCGCTGATTCCATGTCCCCCGAAAGGTGCCAAAAATATGGACGAGGCATGGCATTCCGCGGTTGGAACCGTGCTATCCCCACTCCGGAATCTTGACATCACTGGTCCCAGCTTGAAATGGAATTGTGCAGATGGATTCCAGAGACAATGTTATCCGCTTTTGGTGGCCTGTGTCGGGGATTATCCGGAACAAGTCCTGATTGCTCAAGTCTCATATGGCTCATGCCCGATGTGTGAAATTCCTAACGGTGCGCCAATGGGGCATGCAACTTGTTGAGCACTTGATAACTCAAGATATCAGCATGTTTACTCAGAGCTTCTGGACGAACCTAATATTGATGTTCTGCACACTCTTCATGTTCATCCAATCCGCAACCAGTTCTGGCAATTCCCTCTCTGCAATCTCTATCAGCTTTGGCAGCCTGATGAATTGCATCAGCTGCTCCTGGGTTTAGTTAAAGACTTATTGCACTGGCTGCTGAAATACCTGAAAGTTAGAAATGTCAAGGATCAATTTGACAATCGATTCACATCGGTGCCACGATATCCCGGCCTACTGCACTTCTCTAAACCATTCGATTGGATGAAAAGCGGCTCCTGGCAGGGCAAAGAGATCCGGGGCATGATCAGAACACTGGCAGTGAATTGCGCTCCAATTCTTGACTGCTCCAAGGATGATGGGAAAACTCCGGCGGAAACAGCCTCCAATGAAATGGTAATGGGAGCAGTGCGGGTATTATGTGAATTCTCTCTACTTGTTAGCCAACAAAATCACTCTGAACTATCCCTCACAGCACTAGATGATGCATTGAAGCGATTTTACAAGAAGAAGGGTGCCTTTTGAGACCAGAAAATGTCGAAGTATGCGAAGGCCAAAGTGGATGAACAGTTAGCAACGGAATCCCATCAGTTACGAGCACAAAAAATTCATAAAATCTGTGCAGCAATGGAAGTTCTGGTGTACGGGGCTGAAAAGGTTACTATATCAAAACGAAGGCAATTTCAGGTGCGCCTGCAAATCGCCCGACAAGCCGCAACCAAATGGTCAGAGGCTGATTGCGACAGGGCAATCGAGCGATTGGAGCGCGAAATCCATCAGATGACACCTGTCAAATGCAAGCTTTTCAATAAATTATTCCAACATCATGAGCGACAGCTATTACAAGAAGTCAGGACTAAGGCAACCGGTCCCAGGAGCACATTCCCCAAAAAACTTGCTCAAATGAAGACTGCTGCCGAAGAAGAGGTTTATGGGGCAGTAAACATGACTGCCGACAAGCGTGAGGAATTTCAGGTCCACCTATCCAATGCTGAGACTGAAGCCACCACCTGGAGTATCGCTAATACGGACAGCATTGTGAGTCGGCTGGAGCGAGAGATTTATGGTATCACATCGAATGAGCAGATGCGGTTCAAGAAGGAATTCACCATCCGCTTGATCGAATTTGAAGCTTGGTGGCAGGCAATCGGCGTTCAGGAGCTCCGGAAAACCATCGAACAGCGTGTAGTCCATTTCGGATATCCAAAGATGCATCTTGTGAGCCATATATCAGAGTCAATTCGGAGAATGGGTTCTGGCGACAATTTCACCACCGATATTTCTGAACGGCTACCTATCGGCAATGTGAAAGAGGCATATCGATCTTCCAACAAAGTCAATTGCACTCGACAGATGCTCAAGCACAATGACCGGTCTACCGGTCTTGACTATATGGAGGAGACACTCCCATATCTTGCCCTGCAAGGCTGGTACGATATTGACTCGGCAAAAATTGTCAACCTACTATCCCCTGCCGATAAACGGCGAGATACTCGAAGAGCCCATCTTTTACGTCTCCAGCATTGTCAGGACGAGCCATTGTTCCGCCCCGCATCACCACAGGTACTTCATTTGAGAGAAACCCATGTCCGCGGCGTGTGCAGAAGTATCAAATTCAACTCACTCAGAGATGCATCAGAAGATTTCAGAATTTCCAACTTTGCTCAGCTATTCCGTGCACAAATTGAAGAGGACTGGGGACCCGAAGTTAGTGGACTCGTGCTCGGATACGATCAGAATGTACTCCTTGACAGTATATTTATTAAACTTCAGAATGGGCTGTCGTACTACCATCAACCATTTCACTGCCCTACATCTGTTGAGCGTCTGGAACTTGATTGCAAGGTAGAATATACCGATGCCAACCAAGGGATCATGCCTGAATCTCATAACATCTGGGTCCACTATACGGACAGTGACCTCGATAACACCTTCCAAGGCCGAGTTCCTTCTGTTCCTGTATTATACTTTAGCTGGACTCCGCCGAATCAGATCCTCCAATGTCAGGAGCGCCTGCCCACCGGAAAAGTAATATCTACCCTTTCCAAACGGTGCAAGAAGACTCAGCAATGGATATTACGTCGTCAAGTTCAAGAATATGCAGTGGTGATTCCAACAAAGTATAAAGATCCACATGGTTGGGCTGATTGTGTTGATGGGTTCATGCAGGTCGTCAAACAGATTGATATGATGCATATTGTTCCTGTCGGAGCAATTGTTGGACCGGCACATTTGGTGCGAGAGAATGCTGCATCAGATAGGATCGATAGTGTATGGCTTGTAAATAATCATGTGGATTTAAATACCTACTGGACTGTATATTAAGTTACAATGCCTGAATCAAGGTGTGCAGGAGGAAGATAGTTAGTTAATTAAATTGGAATATTTGATATAAACATTATAATAATCACTCCCGGATAGTACGGCTCCAGGTTCGAGATGCACTGGAATAGTCTTGGAGACGCGGCCAATACTCCCAATAGCTCCGAAATTTGCACATTCTAATAGTTTGATTTTCTAGCATTTCGAAGACAACCATACATTCTTCAGGATACTCTTGTATTCTGTTCCACAACTTCCAGAACATTGAGGAGCACCGGTGAAGTAGTCTCGGAGCATCTGAGAGCTCATTGCGTTGCACTCAGCCTATCTGGGAGCATCTGGGAGCGTCTGGAAGAATCAGTGCGGCTGTTCAGAGTTGCTGAGTTGTTCAGCCGTGACTTCCAAACCATTTTACATTTTGCTGGTGTCTCAACCCATTGTCGCCAAATCCATTCAGCAATATCGAAGTTTTCCAAGGGCAGCCACTTCTCGAAAGTCTCCAAAAAATCTGCAACCACCGTCTCCCCGTGCAGGGGTCCATCTCACTGCTGTTTCCAACGGTTCTGTCCCAGGATAATGAACCGATGCTTCTTCTCGAGAATCGCAGCCACCCATACTTTCTTCCACTCGTTGAATGCACTAAAGTTGGGCTGCCCCATCCTTTTGGCAAATTGCTTCAAGGAGAATTCCGTTTGCTTCAAGCTGATTGGGGCTTTGCCTTCAGCCCCAGCCAATTGCGACGAATCATCGCTCTCATAATCTGCATCGAATTCATCATAAGAAATCTCTGGTAATGGGGGCAAGTCCGCGATCCCTGCAACATCTGTCCTACGCGGTTCCGCTGCCGGCTTAAATCTTTTCGTTGAGAGGCTAATGGGGGGTCTTCCAGGTGCACCGGGAAGATGTCCGTATGGAGTAGAGGCGAAAGAGGTCAGCCGAATGACTGGAATGTTTCCAGGCAGTGGTGGAGGCACTCGAAGTGCGCCTGGAGATAACGGCTCCTGTCCGGGGTATTGCTGACAGGGGAACATTTGAAGTCCACCATAACCTCCCTGGGGGAAATTGTATCCTTTCCACGGTGGCGCATAACTCACATATCTTTGGGTTGCACCAGAGCTGGGTTGTGCGCTTCATGTCATATTGAATGGGGCATGGTTGTAGAACTGGGGAGTGCCTGGAAATGGAGGCGGCGAAGGCAGGTAACTATACCCCGGTGGGGGAGGAAATTGATTCGTGCGTTGCCCGAATTGAGTGTCTTTGTTCAGTGTATTTCCCGCATCTGATGCTCCCACATTGTCATCTGGGCGTTGTTGTTAGCCAAACAGGCCACCCGGTGGAGCCATATTGGTTGCCTTTAGTGGAGATCCGTTCGTCGACATCGTATGTGAACAAAATGGTGATAGTAATCAAATAATCAATTCAATTGGTAATTTCGAATGAAGTAGAGCATAGTTGAGAATATTGAAGGTAGCAGTGACCTTCGGCGGAATGAAGGCCTCTTATATCCATCTTATTTGTCACGAACTGTGGTGTTTCACTCCACCTTTGATCCCATGAAACCCGACTGAGAAAAAGAAATCATAATACACATGTCCTGCCTTCCTTAATTTTATGCTCGAACTCGTATACTAGGATCTTGGATAGAACCTCACCTTTATTCGGTTCATAACTGTAAAGGTCATAGATCACAGCAAAATGTAAATCGGTCCGAAAGCCACACGCAAACCTCCCAGACATTCTGGTCGACCTCACCGGTGTTCCTAAATCATTGCATGTGCTCTCAGGCCCCCCTGGACATATGCAAAGTGCTCTCTGACTCTGCAAGAGCATTCTCAGGTGCGCCTGAAAGCACCTGCAGTTATGGAGGTGCATTCAGGATGCCACAATATTTGACTTATAGGATAGTCACATCTTGGAGCAGCTGTGACCTTTGCACAGATCTGCGGGAGACTTGGTGCCGTATTCTGACAGCAGTGGTTTCTTGGGGTTCCATAACCACAAGGCATTTCATCTACCATATTCGTCTCTGTTACAGTCACAAGATTTGTTACATCATAATATGGCATGTTTTATCTGTCTAAGTCTCTATATATATACATACGGCCAATCTGGTGGCAGACGGTACTGGAGCATAATCGGAGGAGCACCTGGAGACAGCAACTGAGTGAACGTGGAGATGCACTTGGAGGCCGTGATCGTGTAAACTTCGAAATGTACTTGGAGGCCGTGATCGAGTGAGTTTGAAGATGCACTAGCAGGCCCAGATAGAGTTAAACTAAGAGATGCACTTGAAGGCCGAGATCAAACGAACTCAGAGATGCACTTGGAGGCCGTACTCAGGCAAGTTTTGAGATGCACTTGGTGCCGATGGTCGTGTGAACTTGGAGGCCGTGATTGAGCGAGTGTGGTGATGCACTTGGAGGCGGTAACCGAGCGTGTTTGGAGATACACTTCGAGGCCGTGATCGAGTGAAGTTAGAGATGCACTCCGAGATCGTGATCAAAGGAGTGTAGATGCACTTAGAGGCCATGATCGTGCGAACTTGGAGGCCGTAATCGAGCGAGTGTGCAGATACACTTGGAGGTCATGATCGAGGGTGTTTGGAGACCCTAACCGAGCGAGTTTAGAGATGCACTCCATGGCCGTGATCGAGCGAGTTTGGAGACCATAATCAAGTGAGTTTGGAGATGCACTTGGAGGCCGTAATCATGCGAACTTGGAGCCTGCAATCGTGCGAGTTTAGAGATCCACTTGGATGCTTCATCGAGTGAGTTTGGAGATGCACTTGGAGGCCATGATCGAGTGAGATTGGAGGAGTACTAGGAGGCGGTCAATCTGGATGCTGTAGTTTGGGAGGGAGGCGCGACAGGAGCTGAGACTCAATTCATTGGATAACTTGTAATTGACCGAATGCAGAGAATTGAGTACAACATGGTCTGCAGAGAGATGAGGGACTGGCTGGGAGCGGGAGACAGTCTATCTTGGGATGATGCAGTACGCGGTGTATGCTGTGCTCAGTGTATGCTGTACTTGGTGTTAACTCTTGATCACGGCATGGAGAGATGGAGAGCGATGACTTAACTTTGTGTTCTTAGGTGATGGTAGAGTTGAGGATATGGAAGAGAGAGATGAGAGGGTATGGGGGAAATGATCATGAGAAACTGGGACTTAAGAGAATTTCGTGTGTGAGTCAATTTACCATCCCCGATACAGCAGGTACAAGTCCCGATCCAGCGTGTAATTACACCGATACGAGGTCTTCCCAACCCAATCAGGCAAGTTGTACTCCTGATTTCTCAAACTTGTATCCTCCATATCGTACTCATCTTCATCCCCCATCTCTCTCTTTCTCGTCCACAACTCAACCATCATTGCAGAATACAAAGTTAAGTCATCCCTCTCTATCTCTCCATGTTATGATCATGAGTTAACACTGAGTGCGGCATACACCGAGTACAGTATACACCTAAGATTGTTTGTCTTCCCTTTATTCTCATGATTTCAAGTTGACCCCTGAATGTAGCTTTAGCTTCCGACGTGCCTCCCTACACGATCAACTGCCATCAGCCAGCTCTCCATGAGAGCTCAAAGGTAAAGTTGCCTTGTCACATTCCCACGGTTGCAAGCTAACTAACTGCTGACAACAGTCTCAGCACCCGGCGCGCCGTCCATCGACTGCCTCTCAGTACTCGTCCAAACTCGCTCGATTACAGCCCCCAAGTTCGCACGATAATGGCCTCCAAGTGCACCTACACACTAGCTCGATCACGATCTCGGAGTGCATCTCTAAGTTCCCTCGATCAAGGTCTCCAAGTGTATCTCCAAACTAGCTCGATTACGGCCTCCAAGTGAGTCTCCAATCTCGCTCGGTTACGGTCTCTATGTTCGCACGATCAGGGCCTTCAAGTGCATCTACCCTCGCTTGATCACAATCTCGGAGTGCATCTCTAAGTTCACTCGATCATGGCCTCCAAGTGAATCTCCAAATATGCTCAACTACCGCCTCCAAGTGCATGACCAAATTCGCTCGATCACAGCCTCAGAGTGTAAGTCGGAGTTCACTCGATCCTCATTTTCAGGCGCACCTCGAATTGCTCTCTAGCACCGCCTGGAGCCAGTCCAGATATACCGTGTGTAGAAGGGAAGCTATATAGATACATAGATACGTAGATGAGAATACAAACTGAATATATGAGTTTTAAAAATCATTGAACGATAAGTAGTAGCTATGATTTCCAGGTGTGCACCACCAGCAGCATTGCCAAAGAAGATGTTGTTTTTCCCAGACTGCTCTACTGTGATTCGAGGCGCTCTGAGACTTGTAGCCGGGACTCTCAGATTTGTCACCAGCGCTCCCAGGTGCTCCCAGGCTTGTCTTCGGCGCTCCCAGTTACTCTGAAGGCCCGCAGGAATGCCCTCCAAGGGTCTAATACTCTCCTGCAATTGACGCATCTAAGTTTGCACTCCACATCCTCTCAGACACTCCTGGAGGCTTCCAGTGACAAAAATACATTTTGCTGATGCCTTCATTTCGACCAAATATATTTTAGGATTGTGTCCAAGTTTCAACTTAGAAGCGTTTGAAAGGCAACAATTGTACAAAATCTGGCCATATATTGAGTTCATTATTGTTTGGCCATTGGAATATAATCCCATATTCTCTTCTTCCAATTCATCCTACTCCAAGGTGTACTTGAACATAGATGTCATAATATATGGCTCTTTCAGACAGCCATTTTTGTCGATGAAATCAATCAGCTTACTCCAGTGCCTCAGATCTGTATACAAGGCTTGGAGTTATTTGGGAGCTAGAACCATATTCTTGCGATTCGACACCCAGCGAATCACAATCATGAATGTTGTAGATGGCAACTCAGGGAGGTTACTTCTCATCATTTTGCTCATGCGCTTGCCCAAATCTGTTGCCCATCGCTTGTTGCCTCGCCTTCTCTTCTTCCTCACCTCCCAAATTTCACTTACACGTTTCTTCAAGAACATCTCAATCCACTGCCACCAAATCCATTCAGCGTTATCAAAATTATCCAATGGCAGCCAGTTCTAAAATGTCTCCAAAACATCTGCAACTGCCGACTCCCAGTGCAGGGATCCATCTCAAACATGTTTCAAACAGTTCTGCTGTTGGATAATGAACCTATGCTTTATCTCCAGAAACCCAGCCACCCATACTTTCTTCCACTTGTCAAACACACTATAGTTGGCCTGCCACATCATTTTCACAAATTGCTTCAAGGATAATTCGGTTTGCTTCAGACTGATTTGCAGTTTGCTTTCTGCACCGCCCTACTCCAACAAATCGGCACTCGGATCATCTGCATCGTAATCCTGTTTGGATATCTCCGGCAATGGAGGCAACTTTGCAATCATGGCGAAATCTGAATTTCACGGTTCCACAGGCAGCTGCAATCATTTCATTGGGAGGCCAATCTGGGGTCCCCCAGGTGTGCGGGAAGTTGGTTCAGGTGGAGGATCAGGGCCCGAAGATGTTGGCCAATTGACTGGATGGTGTTCTGACTGTTCTGGAGGCACTCTTGGTGCACCTGGAGAGGAAGGCCATTGTCCTGAAATCTGTGGAGGGTGGAACATTTGAGACCGACCATAACCACCTTGGTGGAGGTCATATCCTTGCCACCATGGCCCATAACTTGGATATAGTTGGCATGCGCAGGTCATTGGTTGCGATATGTGTGTCATATTGAATGGTGAGTGCTGATAACACTACAAAGCACCAGGAAATGGCTGCTGTGAAGGTGGGTAATCATGCCCATGCAGTGCATGATGTCGATTGGTTTATGTCACAAATCGACTGCCTTTGCCAGTGGCAGTTCATACACGATATTCCGTTGATTCTGAATTCTTTTCAGGCCTGTGTTGCGTCCCAAATAGGCCACCCGGAATAGTCATTTTGGATATCTTCGAACGTGATCCGTTCATTGACATGTTCAGTGACCAAACATTGTGGTAATCTACAAGGCAATGCAAGCAGTGATATAGAATAACTCGGAGTGTGGTTGAGATATTGCAGTTAGCAGTAACCTTCGGTGGAATAAAGGGCTTCTTCTATCCTATTCTGTTGTCACGATCTGTGGTGTTTCACTCTACCATTTATCTATGAAACAAACCCGGCTGAGAAACAACACCCTTTATCATACAGATCCTACCATTCTGTGTTATAATACGGGTATTTATATACAAGGATATTGGATAGATGCTCACCTTCATACGCTTCCGTGACTCTACAGGTCATAGAAGGGATATGGTATGATATCTGCAGAACCCAACAAGAACTATTTCCAGTCTGAAGGTTAGCATGACTAGGACAATTACACATAAGTTGTGTATGTACAACAATGTAACCTCATTCACTAGAAGGCCTGTGAGTTGAGCAGCAACAGTGCTTGCTTCCTAATGTGCTCCATGTTTGAAGATCATTGTTCTGCTCAGGATCCACTGTCCAGTCAAGGTTCATAGCAGAAGCAGCCATTCTGTCATATTCTGAATAATTATTACCCGGGCATACTACTAGCTAGAAAGCACACCTATTCATTGTGTTAATATGGTCTACCTTCATTACCAGCTGCTCGGAGGCTCAAGCGTAGGTATAAACTCACAATGCCACAATGACGTAGTATATAATATAAGGCCTATCATAGTGGTTGCAGTATTCACAAAAGGAACCTTCTCTTCTCTGCTAACGAGTTTCAGCAGATGATGCACATGATTATTGTATGGGATATGATATATATATCTTGGTTTATGAATAAAGCTGATTGTAAGGTGACTTTATTTTGCCCCACATTTGGCAGGGTGCAATGGTGCTGTGCTGTGCTAACTTGAGTTATCTTGCATTCAAACCAATATCCCTCAGTCTCAAAATCACCCACTGAATCATCATTGACATTCATCCAAATACATGTTCACTGACCATTCCTCCAATATAGTTAACACTCACCGGAAACATGTGAAGTGGTTTATCTGCAAAATGAAATTTTTCAATAATAACTGACTTGAGGCTCACTATCACCAATATCACCTAATATCGATGAATGAAGGGCTGTTACATGACAGGATGTTACGTCCAGCAGAGTAGGATCGACCCAAGCTGTCATGGTTCAACTTCAGTCTGTGCATCTGTGAATGACCATCAATGAGCTATTCAACTTATGATCAAATCATAGACAATGTACGTTGTGTGCCACCACCTGAAGATACACCTGACAAAGAAAGTATTAACCTGCTGGAGCCTGATTTGACTTGAACTCCTAATCGAACAAAGATACAGGCTCACAGGCTGGTAGTTGGAGTGGACAATGCAGGAGGGAAAGCATATAGCAAAGTACTAGATTGTACAATAAGTCTCCCAATTACTCAGAACAATGGAATCCATTGCATCCATTTCAATCAGCACATAACTTTCAACAGGCTCCATCATTTAGCCAGTAATCAGAAATATAGATAGATCAACATCTGATGGGTGGACTGGACAACTTCAAAATTGAATCATTCCAATCAACAGATGCCCCCCGAAAGCTCCATTCTCAACTCTGTTTTGGGCTTGGCGATGATACATGGATTGAAGATCATCCACAAATCTTCGGAACATTATACTACCAGGAGATTTTCAAATGTCACCAGTTCCTTTCCGCACATTGCCAACGTCAGGGCACCTCAATTTCATACTGGTGTGCCATGCTGTGTCAGAAAGTCACCGAAGATAGAGCATGATAAATACACACAATTGATGGTGGGATACACAAGATCAGCTTCCTGCTGGGTTGATGATTGTGCAAGTCATATGTGCATCCAAGAATACTCACTTGACCAAGTGTTTGGGCGATCAGCATGCCTAGCCGCTGCATCTCACAATTGGTAATCTTTAAATATGATATCCTCCAGACACCTAAAAATCGTGCCTAGATTCTCATTGGGCTGATTCCATATCATCCGAAAGGTACCGACAATACTGATGAGCTATGGGATTCCCGAGTTGGAACTGTGCTGTCCCCACTCCGGAATCTTGACATAACTGGTTCTGACTTGAAATGTAATTGAGCTAATGAATTCCACAGATAATGTTATCCTCTTGTGGCAGCCTGGGTTGGGGGTTATCCAGAACATGTCATTGTTGCTCAAGTCTCATATAGCTAATACCCAATGTGTGAAATTCCAAATGGTGCGCCAATGGGGCATTCCACTTTTCGACCACTCGATAACTCAAGAGATCAGCATGTTTACTTACAGCTTCTGGACAAACCAAGTATCGATGATCAGCACACTCTTGGTATTCATCCAATCTGAAACTGATTCTGGCAATACCCTCTTTGCAATATCTATCGCCTTTGGCAGCCTGATGAATTGCATTAGCTGCTCTTGGGTTTGGGTAAAGACTTATTGCACTGGCTGCTGAAATAAATGAAAGCTAGAAATCGCAATGATCAATTTGACAATCGATTCACATCAGTACTACAATATCTGGGCCTCCAGCACTTCTTTAAGCAATTCGATGCGATGAAAAGTAGCCCCTGCCTGGGAAAAGAGATCCAGGGCATGATCAGAACAGTGGCAGGGAATTGCGCTCCAGATCTTAACTGCTCTAAGGATGACGGGAATGCTGGGATGCAAAAAAACTTTAAAGAAATAGTAATGGGAGCATTCTGGGCATTATGTGAATTCTCTCTACTTGTTAGCCAACAAAATCACTCTAATCTATCCCTCACAGCACTAGATAATACACTGAAGAAATTTTGAAAAAGAAGGGTGCTTTTTGAGAACAGAAAATATCAAAGTCTGCAATGGCCAATGTGGATGAACAGTTGGCAACAGAATCCCATCAGTTACAAAAACAAAATATTCATAAAATCTGAGCTGCAATGGAGATTTACGTGTAAGGGGCTGAAAACATTACAACAATATGACAAAGCAATTTTAGATGCACCTGAATTGAGCCTGACAAGCGGCAACCATATTGCCAGATGCTAATGGGCAGAGTGCAATCAAGTGATTGAAGTACGAAATCCATCAAGTGACAGCTGATAAACGCAAGTGTTTCAATAAAATTTTCCAACATCTTCTGCGACAACTATTGCAAGAAGCTGGAACTAAGGCAATCAGTCCCAGAAGCATATTTGGGAAAAAACGTGTTCAAATGCAGAAAGCTGCAGAAGAAGAGTTTTATGGAGTGGCAGAAATAAATACTGACAAAGGTGTCGGACTTGAAATCCGTCCATCCACTGCTGAGACTGAAGCCACCACAAGAAGTATTCCTGATATGGACTGGGTTGCAACTGAGCTGGAGAGGAGGATATATAGTATCACTTTGAATGAGCAGATGCAGTTCAAGAAGAAATTGTTCATCTGCATGGCCGACTTTGAAACTTGCAGGAAGGTAATTGGCATTCAGGAGCTCAGGAAAATCATCAAACAGCATGTAATTCATTTTAGATATGCAAAAATGCATCATGTAAGCTATATATCAGAGTCTATTCAGCGAATGGATTCTGGCAACAATTTCACCACCAATTTTCCTGAATGGCTACATATTGGCAATGTAAAAGAGGTATATCGACCGACAACTCGAGTGAAATACATTGGACAGAAGCTCAAACACAATGACCAGTGTACCAGTCTTGACTATATGGAGAAGACACTATTTCATCTTGTCATTTAAGGCTTGTACAATGTAGACTCAGCAAATGTTTTCAACCTACTATCCACCACCGATAAATGGCGAAATACTCACTGCGGCCATTTTTTATACCTCAAGCATTGTTAGGAAAAGCCATTTTCAGCCACGTATCATGACAGATACATCATTTGAGAGAAAGCCACGTCCAAGAAGTGTGCAGAAGTATCAAATTTACTTCACTCAGAGATGTATCAGAAAATTTCAGAATTCCCAAACTTGGACAGCTAATCCATATACAAATTGAAGGGGACTGGAGAGACGAAGCTTGTGGACTGATGCTCGGATATGATCATGATGCACTCAAAGATGATATATTTATTAAACTTCAAAATGGACTGTTGTACTACCGTAAACCATTGTACTGCTCTATATCTATTGAGTGTCTGGGACTTGATTGCAAAGTAGAATATACCAATGCCAACCAAGCAATCATACCAGAAGCTCATAACATCCAGGTCCAATATATCGACAGTGACCTTGATAATACCTTCCAAGGCCGTATCCCTTCTTTTCCTGTATTATACTTCTGCTGGACTCCACTGAATCAGATTCTCCAATTTCAGAGGCGCCTACCTGCCGGAAACATGATATTGACCTTTTCTAAAGGTGCAAGAGAACTCAACAATGGATATTATGTCCTCAAGGTCAACAATATATGGTGGGGATTCCAACAAAGTACAAAGATCCGCATGGTTGGGCTGATTGTATTGACAGGTTCATCCAGGTTGTCAAACAGACTGATATGATTCATATTGTACCTGTTGGAGCAATTGTTGGACTGGCACATTTGGTGTAAGAGAATGCTATAACAGATAGAATTGATAGCTTATGGCTTGTAAATAATCATGTGGATTTAGATATCTACTGGAATGTATATTAAGTTACAATGCATAAATCAAGGTGTGCAGAAGGAAGATAGTTAATTGAATTGAACATTTTGATATACGCAATATAATACTAATCACTCCCAGAGAATATGGCTCCAGGTTCAAGGTGTACCAGCATTGTCTTGGAGATACGGCCAATATTCCTAATAGCTCTGAAATTTGCACATTCTAACAGTTTAATTTTGTAGCATTTTGAAGCCAACTATACACTCTTCAGAATGATCTTGTATTCTGATTCTCATCTTCCGGAGCATTGAGAAGCACAGGTGAAGGGTGGCTGTTCAGAGTGCCTGAGGTGTTCAGTTATAACTTCGATACCATTTTACATTTTGCTGATGAAGGAGCACATCCAGTTTCTTGGTGCTGTTGATGAATTCTGTGTTGCTGTTTTCATTGGCCCCTGATGAGATGGGAGATGTAGTGGATGGCATCGACACCATGTTTGATTGATATTATTTGACTGTTTAGTCGGGCTATTGTTTCAGTATACCTGCATTTATATTTGACTCACTTGCCTTTTTCTTTGGTACTATAATATAGCAAGGCAATAAATACAATGTTGAAGAATATGGTAGAGAGTATGATTCAGAATTGATAATGAACAATAATCGATGCATCATCTATGCCTTTGAAGGAAATCATTTACTCATGGACATCCAGAGTGTCTCAGATACCGCCTTTAGTCCTCTGAATAAATATCTAGATAAACCCAGGCATCTCTCAGAGTTTGTTTGTGATTTCTGCATTGGTTCAGTGACACTTCCAGGTGCACTCAATGTTCTCTCTGGTACTCCAACGTGTTCCCATACTTGTCACAATCACTCCCATTGTACTCCAGTACCAGTCATCAGAGATTCCAGTTACTATAAAGGCTGGCCAGAATGCCCTCCTAGAGTCTAATACTCTCCTAACATTGACACTTCTAAGTTTACATTCCACATTCTCTCAGACACTGCTGGAGGCTTCTAGAGACTAAAATACATTTTGCTGATGTAGCTCTGTATGCGATCTGTTATGACGTACCCAGAAAGAACGCATCAATCCAAAACCACAAACAAAGACTCAACTCAAGAAAGCTAGGAAGTAGCAACATCTGGCAATCGAATATTAGCAGAAGCTCAAGAAAATTAGGAAGACTATTATTGATAATCTGTCTAAAGAATAAGATCATCGACTGCCAGATTCAGCTTGTCAGTTAATGGATCTTGTAATACAAAATTAAGAATAGAATCTAGGGCTGTACTTAAGTACATATACTTCTACTCTAAGCATCCCCCTAATATTGACATTGTATTAATATAAATCAATCAAAGGAATTTCAGAACAGCCAGTTTGAGTTTAAATACTGTGGAGATAACAGAAACAAATTATTCAAAACATAAAATTGACTATCTTTGATATCAACAATTTACTGTGAGTGCATATCTCCAGACTCTCTACTCAAACCATTCAATTTCTATTTAGACTAACCCCAATATGGACATACTTAATCTTGGCTAGCTCTGCATTGCTTTGTGTATACTACAAATGCCGAGTCTGCGTATAACTCGTACCACTGCACCTTATGGAACGAGCTAGAGCCTAATTCGAGGCCACTATGATGCATCTAGATAATTCTTTTTGTCCTTGAATTAAGGCAGAGTGGCACGCCAGCCTCTCTTACTGACATTACAGCACCCACCAGGTATACGCCAGCTGCCGTCTGCCGTGCCCTTTCACTGAGCACGAGTCGTCTACTTTTCTGGCAAATTATATAGGTGTTTATTCCAAAATTAAAGCACGGGCCGGTTGGCACACTTGAGAATGGTGTTCAACAGGCTAATATCGAAGTAGCCGTAGTTATCCATCACAGGAAAATACAGGAATACATGCTAGAACTAAAACATGCAATTGGCTGAGATTACCCGATTTAGTGATTCTGAAGTTGTATATCAAGGCAAGTTTGTACTTTACTCCGGGAAGCCGCGTCACTCTATCTCAAGTTCCGTCCTAACAATAGCAACTCAGACACCCCCTTCGGTTGCAGGCATTCCGGTTATTCAGGAAAAATACCCCCTGAAAAAGGGAAGGACCGTTTCTTTGGTGTCTTTGTTGCTCCGTTACAGGGTACCCTTGCTTTATATTTTACAGGAGCAGAAAGTTAGAGTGGGATCAGATCATGTCTGCGGAAGGAGATTCAGTACTTGTACGGCGCGGCTGACCGGAGGTTTCGGAATTATAATTTTGACTGGCAGCTGGCACGCGAATAGCGCTAATTCTACGGTCAATGGATCCGGAAGCGGTTTGAATAAAGTGCGGGACCCACACCGAGTTGTACAAACAAGCATCGGAGTACAGAAAAATGCGCGCTACTTACTCATAGCCAAGCCCCAGAATTAATGATATTACCCTCGAGTTATTAGCCTCAAGCTTTTCCTCTTTAAGCTTTTCTAACCTAAAGCAGCTGTAAAAGGTAAATTGCTTATAGTAGCCAGATATTGCAGCAGTTTTGTGGGCGCAGCGTAGTCCCCTGTTTCAGGTGCATGCTGCGTGATAACATCTTATTCCGTTGGTTCATGGTCTCCGGTTTGAAACTTCATGCAGAAGTGTTGCTCGAGTTGACACGTCTTCCTCAATCATGTTCATTGGAAATATTTATCAATTCGGTATCAGATTCATAATTACACCGCTCCTCCCATACCATTAAAGACAATATATCGATCAAGAATAGAAAAGCTCCCTACAACAAGAAAAGCGCAGCAACAGCAGCCCCTAATCCCAACCCAGGAACACCAACCTTTCCAGCGGCACCAGATGGGACTGAAGACGAAGTGGGGGATACGGTAGCAGAGGCTTCGGTAGCAGAGGACTCTTCGTTCGAGGTGGGGGTAGGGTAGGTGTTGGCAGGCTTGGAGGAGTGGTGGCTTGCAGAGGGTTCTGCCGATTTGGTGAGCGAGTCAATAACGCTTTGCGGGATTTCAACACCGGCATTCTTGCAAAGATCGACGGCAAACTTGACGGTCTCTGTTTTTTGTATATTACGATTAGTATTTGAATACGTTCGGGGGGGTACTTGGGAGAAATACTCTGCTCGTCGGAAGAGTCACAAGCTCCCTTAACGCACGATGTAATCGAGGAGATGAAGGCTGTGTCGCCGCAGATACACTTGATATCGGTTCCTTTGCAATTGCTGGCTGCGCCCATTCCTTGTTGCGCACATGATTTCTGTCAAGGGCTTAGCAACAGTCCCAACGAAGATGGTTATTGACCCAACTTACAGCACAGTTTGGCAATTGGCTGAGGTCTTGAGCAGCCACTAACGCGGCAGCAGCAGCGACGATAGCAAGACTGAACTTCATTGTGATGATGGAGATCGGAAGTTGGAGTAGGTATTAGGTAGGTGGTAGTAGTACTTAGGTGGCAAGAACGAATGTTGAACGAATGACTTTGGACTGAATCAGGGTGGGTGAAGATGGGCAACTGCGGAAGGGGGGCATCTTTATAAGGCTTGCACGAGTGACGCGGCCAAGCGTATTTTGGTGCGACATTCAGGATCCCAGGATGCGATTGACGCGCAAATTAGACCAATCTTTGAACAGTACCAAATGCTTATTTGGTTGATTTGTACCCTGCCAAGTTCGAGGGCTAGAGCTCGGGGAAAACCCTCAAATAGCCTGGCGAATCAGTTTCAGGCCTACAGGTAGCGACTATAGGTACTAGTACAAAGCTCTTGCAATTGTTATTACGAGTTGTGCCATTGAGAGGATCAAAGTTCAGCTACATATTGAGTAATTAATTAAATCAATCTCTACCTGAGAAAATCGACAACTGCGCACGTGAACAGAGTAACCCGGTGCCGGCAATTACCGTAAATCCTCAGTGACTGAGACTTGCCCAGAACAGAGCTTACTCACCTCAGGGTTACTGATTCCAGTACTTACATTCCAGTCACCTACATGATTTGTTCCAAAATGCCGGACCCGAGGAAGTAAATGCGGTAATTGAACATACTCAGAACAATATTAGTGATTACGTTCATGACTATTCCAAAGAACAAACGTCGTATTTTTCAGTACTAAATCCCTCCATTTATGTACTTGAGTAGGTAGTCCCGGAATTTAATTATTCCGAGACCGATCTAGCTGATACTTGCAATTCTCCGGGTCATCTTTTACATTTTGATTGAACTGGTTCAGAAGAACGATACTTACCTTTCCGCCCTCTACAGCGGGATCCCAATGACCTTTGGATCGATGTACGGTTCGAGCCTCGGAGGCAATACCCTTAAGCTGCTGGAAGATCCTTTCCAGATATTCTTCATCGTTAGAGCATTTCTGATTTCCTGGGTTGTTACCATAGGCCATTGCCTGATATTATCTAGCCTCGGAGTGTATCGTTTCGAGACTGGCCTTATATCCTAACTCAAGAGCCGTACTTCATCTTTCTTAGACTAGATTATCACCTAGCGTCTGGGATCACCCACTTGACGAGAAAGAAGTAATCGGGAGTTGAACAGCCCTAACCTAGCCTGTAGGCAGCTTTCTTTTAACCCATCCTTGAAATGGCTTATAACGGTAGTGGTGCGCTTCTTGGCATTCGTATAGTTAGGGTTAGGGGTTTTGAGAATCAGTCAATACTAGGTACCCCTTACTGGACGAGATATCCCGGATTGCCTCTGGGTGACCCTAGGACTCCGTGGGTGACATTCGATGTCTAGCTTCTAGAGTATTTCGTTATCATCCATGCCAACTTTTCACTTTGGTGCAACAGCTGATGCCCACTGAGACTTGTTCCGGTCCGAGACTAGTCTTGGCCATAAATGACCGAGCTCGACCCCCTTGCACCTTTGGTAGTGATCGCAACGTGTTGAGTGTATATACTTCAGCTTCGCCGCGCGGCATATTCCTCTCGAGCCTTTGCGCCGTAAACTCACCATGGGTCTTGGAATTCTCGATGACCACCAGCTCCAACATGTCCCTGGTAACTAGATAGTCCCAAGTCTGGCACTCCAGATGCCCTAACTAATCACTCGCGGCATAGGTACGGCGTACATGGGAGCCGGAAGCGCGGTGCTGCCCGGCGGTATCCAGCTTCAAACAGCGACGTCGCGGGAAGAGCTAGACCCACGGCTCAAGTATGACATGTCAGGCAAGAAACCAATCGTGTTGATTCCACAGCCTTCCGACGATCCCGATGACCCGTTGGTATGCTTCCTCTATCACTCGGCAAATCCGATCGGAAAGCGAGCTGAGCGCATTGGATACAGAATTGGCCGCTACTCACGCGGGATCTGATCACCGCGGTTTTGTGCATTATATCGATCATGGCCGCTACGTAGGTGCTCCGCGTTGCGTATACAGTTCTCGTCCCCAATGGCTCACTCAATCCTAGGCTTGGTCCTATACTTGCTGCGAATACTGTTACGTTGTCGTTTTATTGGGGTCGCAAGTTCACAGATGTTGCGCTTCTAACGGGTAAGCGTTACCGGACCTCAGAAGAGGTTCTTGAAGACAGATGCTGATAGATCCAAGGATACCATTTACTTGGTGTTGGTGTCGCCGGATTTATATTTGTTCCCTCCGCGAGAGGTGCGTGCCCCTCCAGTTCCTCCCCCACCTTGCGGTTATAGCGGAGATTCTTGTGATGGTATCTAATTTCCATTTACACTCAGTGTGGGGAAAGAGGCATCTTTACATTCTAGGTACAATTCTTTTGGTTGTGAGTTCAGTGTGGGGTGGTGCTGCAAAGACATACAAGTCCTTGCTGTGGGCAAGAATCATCCAGGGTGTTGCTGTAACGCCATTCGAGGCGTTGGTGAATGCTTCAATTGGAGATTTGTGAGCTCCACATGCATCCAAATATTATTCATGATTGTTAACTATGTTCAGATATCCAGTTCATGTATGGGGCTTGTTTCAAGAGCTTTCATGCGACTGAGCTAACGAATATCTAATGCTAGCTACGCGGAAAGAGGATGGCATTCACTAACTTTGCCCTGTACGGAGGCGCCTTCTTCACCCCAGTGATAGTTGGGAAGATGACTTATGTGATGGGTTGGAGGTGGCCATTTTATTTTATTGCTATATTTTCTGGCGTATTGCTTCCTGTGGTGAGTCCGCTACTCATACTCATAACGGGGAATACAAAGCATTAACCTGGGATGAATAGGTATTCTTCTGTGTTCCCGAGACGGCATATCGTCGGCAGTTCAACTCCGATATGGCTTCCACTGAGGATTTGCTATTTCCTCAGAGAAATGAGAACCCCTCCAAGGAATTGGCAGAGCTCCAGGACCCGTCTGCAAACGAAACTTCGGAACCAACCCCGGTTTCTCGCCAACCCTCAAAGAGAACTCCTTACATCCAGCGCCTGGCTCTTTTCAATGGGCGAAAAACGGACGAGAGTATGCTTAAACTAGTCCTGAGGCCCTTTCCATTGCTATTCCACCCAGCGATTCTCTGGGGAATGGTCACGCAGGGTACTCTGATCGGGTGGACTGTAGTGATTGGCGTCGTCCTTGGTGTTGTGGTGCGTCACCTGTCCCTAACCCCACGACTCCCTGATTGCTGAAATTTATAGTTCATGGGGCCTCCCCTTTGGTTCAATGAGGTAAATACTGGCTATATGTACACTGGCGCTTTCCTCGGGGCGATGCTTGGCTTTCTAATGTCAGGCATTCTCTCTGACTGGTCCGCAAAATTCCTAGCAAAACGCAACGGCGGGGTCTACGAGCCCGAATTTCGGCTGTTTTTGGTAATCCCACAAACAATTATTGGAGTGGTAGGGCTTTTTGGCTTCGGGTGGACTTCTGCGGATATTGGCAGATACGGGCAATATTGGCCTACCTTCTTTTTTGGAATGGAAGTTATGGGGATGGTGCTGGGAGCTACAGCTTCCGCGTTATATCTGGTCGATGCGCACAGAGAGATCTCGATTGAAAGTTTTACGTGCCTGTTGCTGTTCAAGAATTTCTTCTCATTCGCCCTTACGTGGTATGCTGTGGATTGGGTTCAGAAACAAGGTGTTTGGGAGGTATTTCGTTACGTTGGCGTGGCGCAGTTGGCAGTGGGCCTTCTCAGTATTCCAATGTGTATGCTTTCCTCCAAATTTCACGTCGTTAACTTCATCTCTAACCAAAATATGTGGCGCAGATATATACGGAAAAAGGAATCGATCCCTCACACATCGTCACGATATCCTGGCGATGACGGGGCTTCGCTGAAGATGACCCCTTTCTTCTCCTTCGTTCCTGTTTTTAGCGCATGTATCTGAGAAAACGTTTAATGGTAGCACTGAGAATAAGTTCATGTCCATACTGGGGTTTTTTGTCAAATTTCGGCCCGGGAAGGGCAGGATTGTTATCTATCAAGTTTGGATCTTCAAATGTCTTTTTCCAACATTCCTCTCAGCATGTGTGAACGGTGGAGCACACAAAAAATGTATGCAGAGAGTAATACATGCACCACCACATCTAACTCCGATTTGGCACCGACGCAAGCAGCTGCCAAAGTCCATAACCCCGCACTTCAAAGAGTGCATGCATGCAACAAGCAAGCCTCAACAAGTCGGTAAACAAAACAAAGGTTTGATACGACAACTTCAAAGTACTTATTCATCTCGCCATAATAGCGGGGGTTTACTGTGTTCTATGACAGATCCGTAGTTTGTGGTGATGAAAGAAAATCGGCAAACCGGCAGATCTATCGATCATAATATCACATAAGATCTTGCAAAAACCGGCAGTCCACAAACTACGCAGCCAGCTCATATATTTCTTTGGGCTGTAGAAAAAGCGGTGCATGGCATATGCATGAATATAGGGCTAAACAGCGAATACACAAGATGGCATCCACTTAGGTAGTTAGTTCACTCAGCCGGGGGATCAACTACGCCATAAAAACTGGGCAACGGCTTAGATTGCTAGACGGAGAAAGGGGGGGAAAGGAAATAGGGGAAACAGGGCATTGAAAACCACACATAACGCAGAAAAACACGAAGTCAGATATCGCTCAACAGCAAACAAATCGAATCATTGACATCCATCCCTCTTTCCCACATCTGTTTATACGATCCAGGACACCCTGATCAACCCAAACGCTTTTTAAATTTCCCCAATTGCCACGAAGACAATCAATAGAGCATGGAAAAGAAAAGAACACGACATCCAGACGATAATGTCTTCCCTTCCCAGATATCCATCTTAAAAAGCATATGAAAAGTTGTTTAGTGGACGGAATAGTTGACCTGGAGATTTATTTGGCCTCCTCGGGAGCGACAGTGGCAGGAGCCTCTTCAACCTTGGGCTCAGCAGCAGGCTTGTCCTCCTTCGCGGGGGCCTCGTCGGCGTCGTTGCCGTCACTTGAGGTCCACAACGTAAGGTTATCACGGAGGAGCTGCATGATGAGGGTGGAATCCCGGTAGCTCTCTTCGCTCAAAGAGTCAAGCTCAGCAATAGCATCATCAAATGCCTGCTTAGCAAGGTGACAGGCACGATCGGGAGAGTTAAGGATCTCGTAGTAGAAGACCGAGAAGTTCAATGCAAGACCAAGGCGGATAGGGTGGGTGGGGGTGAGCTCGGTCTGTGCAACGTCGGTGGCATTCTAGATAAAAGGTTGGTTAGCTAACTCACCAAACCCTCGAGTTGAAGACTAGGGATCAAACCTTGTAGGCCTCATGAGCAGCCTGGGCAGCCTCCTTGCGCTTATCTCCAGAGGCAAATTCAGCAAGGTAACGGTGGTAGTCACCCTTCCTGTTGATCGTCAGTCGGTGCTTTATACACACGAGCAAGCAAGATAACCTACATCTTGTGATAGAAAACTTTGGATTCTCCAGATTCGGCTTTAGGAATCAAAGATTCGTCGAGAACATTAAGAACATCTCCGCACACCTGTTCCAACTCGGCCTCGATCTTCTGACGGTATTCGCGGATCTTGGCGACGTGCTTCTCGTTGTTCTTTGTCTCCTCCTTTTGCTCAATGCTGGAGATAATACGCCACGATGCACGTCGTGTACCGACAACGTTCTTGTAGGCAACAGATAGCAAATTGCGTTCGTCAACGGTGAGCTCTCCGCCAAGCTGTTAAATTAAAGAGTCAACGCGTGTCCCCGCCAGACGAACACCCACCCGTCCATTGATAGACGAAGTGGTCGATCGCACTCCATGAGAATTCTGAGAGTATTAAGTACCTTTGCAACCTCCTATAGAAAATATTAGCATATCGATAAGAAAAAATATGAGCTCAAGCTTGCGCAGCAAAGGATGTGTACCTTCATGTAAGTAACCATCTCTACAGTCATCGAAAAAAGAATCGTCAGCAAGTCGTGTTCATCATCAATCGTCGTCAATAACGGGCGTAAAGGAGTGGTAACAAACCATCGTAACGCTCGGCCTGCTCGCACAGCCTGGCGAGGAAAGTCTTGCTGTATCGGAACTCAGTATGATTGAAGTTAAATCAAAGGCAGCAACAGTACCTCTCACGCTGCAGGTTGGATAAGATGTCGTTAGCAGAGTCCTGTCATCATTATCGATTGGGTATGCTGAGGAGGGGCGAGGCAGAAAGGAGGGGCGATGATGTAGGCAGCAACAGCAACAAGCACAAGGGGATTCCACCTCGCTGGTCATCTTGAATAACAGATCTCAGAAGTAGACGGGTAGTAAAAGGCGATAAGGAAGTCAAAAGAAACGGGGTCGATGGATTCTGATGGCAACAAGTTATATGGCGTATAAAGGTGAGGGAGTTGGTGTTTTGGGGGATGGAGGGGGTGGTAGGCTGATAGAAGAAGATAGATGGATGGATGGAAATCGGTGAGTTGAGGGGCGAGAGAGAAGAAAGTAAAAGGATAAGAGATGAAGGAACTGAACGAACGAGGCTCTCCTGCCGCTACCCCCAATTTTGATTGTGGCTGGGCACTTCATTCATTCACTCATCATTTCATTTGGCAACCACACTCGCAGTCGTCGTAATTTCTAGTTTCTTGCTATGGATTCTTCCTTTCCTCCAAAATGGGATCTCTATTGGAAATACGGTTCTTTATCGCCAGTCCAGTCTTCCGTTGCTATGCTACACAATGGCTATGCTATGCCATGCTATGCCATGCTATGCCATGTTATGTTACCTATATGCGCAAGTGTTGACATGATTTGTTGGTTGACACCCCAACCAGAAACGACATCACCATCATCATCATGCAGCATTCTACTCTAGAGTGACCGTCCCTCAGGGCCCTCACAATGGCAAGATACTCTACCAAACTTGAACATCTTGGTGTGTTCCTGCATTCAACTATACCTACTAAGTATCTGGATATTTTACTCTTCACCAAGCACCCCGAGCCCTCAGGTACGTCCACAGCGGCGACAGCGGGTGGAACACGCCAATTCGCTGCGCCTCTAGAAGCGAAAAAAACCCCACTCCAAGAGCCCCGCATTTACTCCGGGAATAGCATCCCGATGCCTCCGAAAGCAGTCGGACTAGAACTACTGAGCACGTGCTCGACCTGAAATATATTAAGTACAGACTTCAGGAGTGTTGGTTTTGTCAAAACTGCTTTTGCTTGTTTCCTCTGATCGTACATACCAATACCCTTCCACTGAGCGAGCTGAAAAACTGGCCAACGAAATCACTACTAATATGGACTTATTATTTTACCAACATCGCAAACTTCACACGATAAACCTGACACGATAACGAGAACCAGTAAATGAAAGTTTCCACAAACCAGCCCTGCCGTTTGAGTTCACATCCTTTCATATTGTCTTCAGAATCAAACCCCATCTTAACCACAAACAACCCCATAAATCTGGATAATCCGGGTACTTAATACAACGAGAATCGAACTATCAAGACAAAAACAAAAATAATAGTGAAATCCAACAAAACCAGATGTCGGAAAGCTAAAAGAAAAGGTCGCATAATAAATAACATGAATCGAAGCGGGCGTCAAAAGAGGGCGTTTTTCGTTCGTTAGAACAGACACATCAGGGTGCGGGTAGTCAAAAAAAAACTGAGTAATCCGAACCGGTACCAAAAACAGCAAGCGTTACTCATACACATAAGGGACATAATGAAATACCAAAAAGAAAACCAGTAAACTCCGTGCTATTTGAACCAGCGGTTCAGTTTCCCGATAGTAAAAAAGTTGACGTAGACGTCGGAAGAGGGAATGCTCGGCAGTCCCGTATCAATCCATATAAAGCTCGTTTCGGAGCATTCTCTCTTGAAGATGATCATGAGACTTGTCTTTGGGTGCTGGCATCGCGTTCACTGGGGGAGGAGGCATGCTCTGCCTCCTCTGCTGGAAGGCGGGATCGGTTGGATAGTTGCTAGTACCCTTATTATCAAGCCAGAAGCCTTCATCGTATATTAGCCTACTGACAAACACCAGGCGATACCAAACGAAAACTAACCTCGTGATATAGTCGGCGAGGAAGCACTAGGACTTGGTGGAACCCTAGAGGCAACAGGAAGACGAACATCCCGGAGTGCTCTAGCACCCCAGCTCATCCTTCTTGCAAATGGGCTGCTGGGGCTTCCGGATGCCGGCTCAGACTCGTCAATGGCACTTTCATCCTGCGTAGATGATGCAGATGAAATAGATGAAACTGAGCCCCGCCTATAGCTGGTCTGTACTCGGGGTGGGGATCCGTTTGCGCTTGACATGCTCATCCGCCGTTGGTTGTTGGCATGAGCCGCGGCTGTAGTAATTGGACCCGGATATGCAGTTGTGGGCTGGGGCTGACGGTTGGAAGATAAGAAGTCGGAGAGGCTGGAGCCGGGTGTGAATGAACCTCGTCGGTCGCGAACAGAGGCGGAGTTCTCGTTATTTCCTTGCGAAGACATATCCGTTCTGTGGTAGGTGATTCTTTTGCAAGATTTCGGTTATAAATATGATGGTAACGATGGTGGTAATAGTGATGACAAAAACGAGACCGATAAGGAAAGCTGGGGTGCGCAGAAGTGGTAGTGGGGCGAGAAGAGTGACGGTATGTAATTGATTTTGGGTTGGTTTCACAGAAGTTTGGGTTCCTGGAGGTCTCGTCAGCTTCTCTGTTCGCCACAACTCGAAAGAAGGAGTGTCAACCCACAAGAATTGGGCTCGGTTCAGAGTAGGAGTGGTTGGTGGAAGCTCTGGATGACTCTGAACCGAGGGGGCTCGAGCTTTATAGGTGAGATGGTTGTCTGCTAGACAGCTACATACATACTCTAGATTTCTTCCCACACCCTCTACAAACTGGTTGCACAGGTCACAACCTAACCTCACGACCCATGCAAAAAAAGGCAAAGCAGGGCATACAGCGCCTGAAACCGGCCAAAAGCCACGGGTGCCATCTCGTGGAATAGAAACCAACAGGTTGCAGAACAGGGTCCCTCTGCAAGCTACTGCGGCCATCGCCTTCAACTACGACAAAATAATTTATAACAGCCAGCCACCCTCACAACCTCTCGTAAGTACTTAGTACATGCGTATATCCTGCCTGACGCACGCACACTCTTCGGATCGAGCCAATGCGAGCGACATTCGAATGACCAGAGGTGCAGCAACAGACAACAGCCAGCTCCACACACTTTCTGCAGACTGCACTGCTTGGTTTGCTTGTGACAGACAAAAGAAACAACAGTGCAGCTTTGCAACAGAGGTGAAATCTGTCCGTCTCTCACAGTTTATGGCTTCAATGGTACATGGTACACTGCGAATTACACCATCCCACCAAGCATTTGATATCTCACATTGCAAGTCGTGTATCTGCTCTGATCTACAATAGCTATTCTCCCACCATCACCTTCCGGCAAACACAGCTCCCGTCCGCTCTGACCTTCTGCCAGATTGTCGATTCGCTGAACCATATACAGGTAACTACATGCATTCTCCTTGGGGTTCAGTATTTCCCCGCATCCCAAGATCACCCCCTGCTGGAGCCCCCAACAAAGAATGACGGGCACCCTCTCTGCTTCTGATATATGTGGCCTCGAGTCGAGTTAGATCTAGGGCATCCCAGTCAATTGTCTATTCTCCCGGAAGATGTGCACATACCATCTCCAACTGTTCATTAATTATTTAGAATCCCTTGAAACAACGTCATCGCCACTCGCTGCAAAACGTCATTTATTGTGACCAACGATCACGGCCAGAGTACCTAGTATACTCTAGAAGTATTCTCAATTGCCGCTTCAGCATTGAGTACATACGACCCTGAGTGGTCATCCATACCAGTTCTCTTCCCGCTGTTACCCCCATCTCAAGCAAACGCCAGGAAATCCATGATAGAGATATATTTCGATCTCTTGCTTTGCCCTACACTACTCACTACTACGTTCTAGAGTGCATGCCATAACTTCATACTTATCCACACTTTCACCCAGAATTTGCAATTGATCGTCAAGCTTTCGGTAAGAAACCAAGTCTATTCCTAAGTGCGCTATTGTGACCCCGCTAACGCCTCACACGGAGGAAGGTACAAAGAACTGGAACGGGATTTCCATGAGCCCATACAAGTTTGCATGGGAGCAAGGGTTTAGAAATTCCCATTTCTTGTACCATGCCATGTACCGGTACACTTGCCGCCACCCAACCACACTAACAGCATATACCCACCACCTTGGCTGTGAGTCACAGCCATCCCACCCAAAATATAATTATGGTTTCATGGTGGACGTGCCTCTCAACTCAATTGCCAAACGCCAGGTTTTGGGCTGTTGTTTCCTGCAAACCCCCAATATTTGAGGACACCCTCATCTTTCCCAAACTAATTAGTTTCCCTCGATCCCGTCGATCGGTATGATGCGTTGCAGACAGCCCAATCCCTAGAGTGCACCATCTTCACTACCGCCACACCACACCAACGGGTGAAGGATGGGTAGTTTGAACATTAAGTAATCACTCTTTATCCGCCCTCAACCTCCGTTAACATCGTATCAGATCATCACCACAGATGTGCCTAGGTATCCAGGAGGCTACCTCAACACAATTCACCACCGCTACACTCACTCGCAGCATGTATTGCTCCCCGGAAATGACAATTCCTGCCACGCAATGTCAACCTTATCTTCATACCATCCTTGTCCTGCATGCTCATCTGTGACCCGTACTATATGTAGTATCACAGCAATTACCGATGGAGGATCCACCTAGTAAACGGTGAACTGCCTAGGTACCAATGTGGGTAGGTGCGTCACGAGCAGTCGTAGACAGACTACCCACGACTTACGACAATGAACCTCCAATAGTTATTTTACTGGTCAGTGATTGGGGCGCTTCTTCCAAAAGGTTGCTGCAACCCCAAAACCCAAATACATAGACTAAAAAACTTTTGAGACATTGATACAGTACCCCGCATCACGTGCCGAACTTAGCACTAGGCGACACGTCAACAAATTCGCCGTCGAGTGACCACACATGAACCACCGTGCACTGGAAATGCTGGGACCACATCACCTGTGGTCTACATGGAAGCAGCAGCAGGATTAGCAACTATATGATTCTAAATATCTGCACATTCTTTTCTCCAGAGAACATGATTACATCAAGCAAATAAATGAAACATTCCGGGGGAGAAATAACGCTCATGTTCCGAACCAAACATAACAAGACAGAACACCGAAACCCTTAATACCCATCCAAGTAAGAAGGAAATTTGTGGATCATTACACATCATTCGTTTCCAGTAATAATTAAATGGAAAAAGCTCCAATCACGATCATGTGGACTCGGCAACTGAAATTGTACCGAGTTTCTGAAGAGCGGTGACAACACCTGCGGGGCATGTATCAGATCTGTGATTTATTAAATTGTCAGGGTACTTACCAGCAACACCGGTCGTCGTCGCGTTCGCCTGGGTATGTCCTGTCCCCACCCTAACCGTAGTAACATCAATAATCCCCACCTCCTTCGCAAATTTATTGGCCCATTCAAAAACAGGCTCATCATCACGACCACTTCCAGCTACCATTATGAAGTCAACATGCCAACCTCTCGACTGTGTATGTTCAATGACTTTCCGGCAGGCGTTGACCTTATTCCACTTCGAACACTCAACCAGAACACCGCCAGTAATGGGGATCGCATGAACCGAGAAATTTTCGCAAGAACCGTTGACGTGATTACAGCATTCACCGGCCTGCCGTGATGCTGCACTAGGATCATCTGCTTTCTCGAGATGCCAGATAAACGAACAGTTACATTCCTCAATCCATGTTCCTGGGGTCCGCTCCACATAATAATCCAAAATCTCTTTGACGCTACTCTTCCAAGGAAGGTCTTCGTCGGCCAATCGTACCCATTCGTCTTTACCGAATGGTCTCAAAAAACAGCCTCCTTCTGCAAATATTCCCACTCCGGGAACTCGAAGGAAAATTTGCTCTAGATTCTATTTAGAGTCATTTATTATTTGTATTCTTATACAAAGAAACCGGGACAAAACCAGAAAACCCACCTGGCAGGTTCTTGAACTCATGATGTAGACAACGTTCGTTGGATCTTCGAGCAAATCGTTGATCGTATCCAGGATACGCTGGGGGCTAGTGACGACAGTACTAGATGAAGAACCCCATGATACAAGTGTGCCCTCATATTGCAAGAAAAATGCTTTCTTTCTGGCTTTTTGATACTTCTCGGCGAGCAACTTGGCAGATAGCCTGGGGATATGTGTGCTGCCGCAGCGTTGCTGTTCATCCCAAGCCGCATCCAGCTTACTCAAGAACTCCGAGAACCAGTGAGAAGCCGTGTTGGCTATTACGGAAGCATAGAGCTTTTTCCATCGTTCTTTTTTCTCCTCTTCCGACATAGTGAGAGCTTGTAGAAGGGCAACAGCACACTTGCTATGATCCCAAGGATTGACTGAAATCTCGGCGCCGCCAAAGATAGACGTACTTCCGGTAAACTCGCTCAGAATAAGTGGTGCATGATTCTTATCCTGAAGGTAAACGAACTCATGGCTGGTCAGGTTCATTCCGTCCCGGAGACTTGTCACGACAAGCGCATCCGCAATTTGGAGGAGGGCAATATATTGTTGGTATGTGATGTCCTGATGCAGATACACAACTGGCTGGTAATCAAGCGTAGAATAGACGCAGTTGATGCGAGTAACGATGTCAGAAACCGTGGATTGTGACTCCACTATCGAAGTAGTAGTCAATGCAACTTGAATCAGAACCACCTGAGAAATCAGTTAACTAATATTCCAAACGCGATAGATTTGCTGCCATACTTTGCCGATCCATTGCGGATTTTTCTTCAGGAAGAGTTCATATGCCAGCAACTTCTGTTTCACGCCTCGAACGCCATCAAGCTACAATAATGTTAGAAGAAAAAGTAAAACGATGTAATTAGCCCACCTTATCCCTCGCAACAAGTAGTTTCTTTCCTGCGTATCTCAGCTGCAGTTGTTCGGTCCATTCCGCCACCTCGCGCTCCTTTCTCTTTTCATCCAACTGAACGGGCTCAATCCCAATAGGCAAGTTAACAACGTTTACAAGGCGGGAATCCAGAAGAACACCACCGTTTTGAACCTCGACATTAAGAAGTCGGCTGCACGTTTGCAAAAAGTGTCGGACGTATTCCTCGGTTTGAAAACCAACCATAGTTGCACCTAGAATACCATACAGAAGCTTTTCACGATGTGCCAGACAGCGGAAAATTTCTGAGGACGGGAACCCAACATGTAAAAAGAAGCCAATTCTAGCATCAGGTCCAAGAGCATCGCGAACCATTTTCGGCACCAAGAGAAGATGGTAGTCGTTAACCCAGACTGTGTCCCCCTTCTTGTAGTCCTTGATAATGACGTCTGCAATTGATTTGTTCAACGCTTCAAAGTACTTCCATGAATGATCCAGGAATGCTCTGTTGTCAAAAATCAGAGATGCACCACTGGAAGTGCTTGTCAATTACTCACTTGCTCTTAGGATGATCCGGTATCAAATAGTGAAAAACAGGCCACAGTATCTCAACTCAATGTCAGTAACGGTGGTATAAGGCTTGAAAGGAGCAAAACAAACTTCTTTGCAATAATGGTTGTAGTGACCATCAAAGTCTGCATTACTGGTAAAGGCAATCAGGCAGTTATGATCTTCCCGTAAGCGCCCTTCAATCGCGACCTTTGTTGACTCATCGAGATCGTCGGTACCATGGCCCAAGGTTCCAACATAAACCTTCTCAGAAGGATCAGTAGAGGCTTCAACCGCGTTCTTCAGCCCGCCATTCCCAAAATCGGTCTTCTCAATGGTCCAATTCTCTTGTTCCATGGAGCACGTGGAAGCTCCAGAAGCAGACGACCTTCGCCAACCTGGCCGCTCAGTAGTCGCAGAGCTGACCGGTATATCAAAATATCCATTATCCATTAATTTACCGCTTCCAGCACTGCCCATATCCACGGGGAGGAATGGTGTTGCCTTAGGTCGTACTCCTCTTGACATAACCCTGCGAGGAGCACTTGAAGGGTCACTCGGGGAACCTAAGGCTAGGCCATGAGAATTGGGGATTCGAAAGAAAAGCTCCTCTCCACCGGGTAGGGTGGGAGTTAGTGGTGGTGTCGGACTGGAAACAAGAGTACTATGTCCTAGACTTTCAAGAAGGTTTGGCATAGGAGTCGCAACAGAATCGTACGAAGTCTTGGGTATCTCGTTGCGGGCAGGAGGCAGCTGAATTGCTGAGGGTTCGGAGATGGTCGTTATCTGCTTGGATAAGCTCCTGGACGAACCAGGTCGACTTTCTTTGGTGCGAAATTGCACTGTGTATGGCAAATGACTGCGGTGAAGGGGTCAATCTTCATTCAGACTAATTGGCGGGTCATGATTGTGAGACTCACAGTGCTGCCACGAATGTAGTAGTAGTCATTTTGACGGGTATTTGTTTTATTGTTGTTCGAGAACGAGAATTTCGTGAAGAATTGGAGGGAGAGTGTGTGAAATAAAGATAAAGAAATTCTTTATGGTGCACCCAGCGGTAGCGGCGATAACGGGTGGTGGTGGTGGAGGTGGTGGAGGTGGCTATTGGTGATGTTGGGTAGGCAGATTCACGCGGGAGGCGTGCTTAAAACCAGAACAGAGGTTGGATATCGGGAGGATGTTCAAGTGAAGAGCATGTGCGAAAGGAATTGTCCGCTGAAGTTCAAACAAATAATACACTGGGCGGGGCGGGGCGACATCAAAAAAGCCCAAGCAGCCACGGAGAAAGAAACAAGGGTTCGGGTGGCTGTGACGTAGTGTGTTCGCTTTCCGATAGCCACAGCGTATAACGACGTTCTGTTCTCTTCTTACTGAGAGCCTCTCCCATTCACCAACGATCCCTGCTGCTCGCTCGGGTCCAATTTTTGACAGCGTTCGAAAGCGAAACGGATCTCTCTTCCGCCATCAGTAGGAAATCGAAGAAAAGCATATGGAGTTTCTATTTTGACTCCACATTGTCCCCCATGTAGACGCATACTTAAAAGTACCTACTTCAGCACTTAAGTACTTACTAAGTACCAACCCGATGAAGTGTGATCGACCATTCCGTGCTACGAGGCAACCCTGCTACGAATCTTTAGAACCATCTCGAACTTCAGCGGGTAGTAGCCGAATGACCATTGGTTCTTGCATTTGCCTGCTGTCTCAGACACGGTTTCATCTTCATTGTTGATGCTTTCGGTATTCCGCGCAGCATAATAGGATCTGATAATATCTGTCCCACGACATCCACCGTATCAAAAAGGTGGCATTTTTCTTGCCGGTTGTGGTAGCAGTTCGTCGCAGAACGGTTACATGACAGAAATAATAGTTAGGACATGCAGACTGTTGGCAAAGAAAGCGCTTTGCAGATACAAGTGGTGAGGAATTCGTCAGGGCCTTAAAATATATCTTCAATTCAATTCAACAACAAAGTCTGATGTTTGAAACAAGTTCTTGGCGCTTGGGGACGAAGGGGTTCCATACTGTCCAGAGGTAGCATGTAACATACAGGTTGATATGCGGATTTGATTGGAGCAGAGAGGGATCGATACCGTTCAGCGTAAACATCTCCCGGACCTCAATCGTTTGCACCGTAGGGCTGCAATATCTGGCCGTAGTTGAATGGGTCACTGAGTGGCTTTCGGGTCTCGCCACCTGGAACGTACTCTAGTCTCTGTCATATGCTTTTTATCTTTTAAGTGGCCAATTCGAAACTGTGATGCTGAAAAAGAAGAAAAAATAGTGAGAAGTGATTTCATGTTGCGGATTGACACTTTTCCGACTTACTTTTTCTCCGCTGAATGTGACTGTGAGCCCCGTTGCCAAATATTGGAGCTTGTGACAGGCGGGAAAACCCCGGATATCGTAACCGGTTCATAGATACTCAGACTAATATACCATAACAACAACGCAATCACACGTGTTAGAGATCCAGAGAACTATCACATACCGGTAGTTGGGCCATAAAATGTCGGCGCAGTTCTCGAGATCTATCGCTGTGCAGGTGAATTGGATGGAATACCAATGCCAGATCGGAATATTGTCGATTGTCGATTGTTTTCAAGTTACTGGCTACTTCGAGTGCACAGTAGCACATTGGTAGCTATTTTGTGCTCGAAGTACATTGTGGTATCGAAGATACCTCCCAGATCTGTACAGGGATTTCTCCAAACTTTATTCCAACGACAACCTCTGCTGGTGGATAAGGTGTCAATTTCAATCCTTATCGTCTGGCCATACTTATCCTACGCACTATTGCATACTTCTGAAAAAATTTCTCTTTAGTGTTGTAGACGCCCATGGCAACTTACTCGCTTCTTCTCTCTGGCGTTTGTCTTGTCGTTTTCAACCCCAAGGTCTTGAAGACAACACCCAACGTCATCCGTCATGCTGTATGCATGACATCACTGAGTAACCGCCCTATCATTGGTCCGATGCCTGGTCAACACATCCATCGCGAGCGATTGCCTACCCCGCCAATATCGTCATCGGATGTGTACCTTTAACCTCTACCTCCTTCATGCAAGCAGAAACATGCTCTTGTAAACATACACTTCCGGTGACCAAGGCGCAATGTTAAGTACAATTGCATCTGCTGTAACGGGGACTTCAGCACCTGGCGCAGATGATTTGACTGTGGAGCGACGCAACAACGACTGGAGCTCCAGCTCTAATTCCGTCCCAACTGGAAAAAAGCAACTCACGACTCGGGATGGAGCTACCCAGACTAGTGATCATGGGTTCAAGCCCACTGATTCTTATAGTACACCAAACACCGCAATGTCGCCCGCAACGGTCACCAAACAGAGCTTTGGTAAGATTTCCTTCTGAACCTTCATGAAGCCACATGCTAAAACAGGGAAATAGATCCCCACCACCTTCGTCGCGCTGAACCCCACAATCTCCCTGGTCATCCTATCCCAGGTCTTCCCAAATTCGAATCCGCAGGTGCTGCCGCTGCGTCTCTCGCCCATTCGGCTCCGAAGCCCGTTGCAGCCTGGAAGCTCAATCCTACATCGGCAGCCAGTGCTGCTGCATCCCTAGCCCATGCCAATCATGAAGCCGGCAGTCTACAAAACAGCTCTTCAGTATCAAGAATTGGATCTGACCTACCTTCACAGGGTTCGAAGGGAAACTGGTCGCTTCATGGCGCTCGGGGAGCTATGAACGCCGAAGGAAACCGACGGCGAGCTGATTCGTCGCCAGTTGGCCTCTACTCTGAGGAAGATGGCGCTGTCACTTTGGGCACAAGACGGAATTCGGGATTTATTACTAGCCCGGAGGATGAAGTATCAGCACAGACGAGGCAGAAATCTGATATCCTTACCGCTGCAACCGTATCAATGGCAAATGATAGGCTGAAACGTGAGGAAGTGTTCCAGTCACCTCCCAGACGTCCACACGAGGATGTCAGCCCACCGCAAGCTAACACACCAGTTCCCCGACGACAGAAGTATCCAAATCTTGAAGAAGCTGCTCGACGGCAAGCAGAAGAACGTCTTGCAAGAATTGGGTACATTCCGGCGAGCAGATCGGTAACCAGTGGTCGAACGCGATCAGTGTCTCTCAGCTCCAACCACCCACGACCACAACGATACGACATACGAGAACTGGATGAAGATACCGATCGCGTGGATCGACGAAAGCGTGGACAAGACGCGTTGCTATTGATGTCTACAGCCAGGAAAAATGTCCAAACCCGCCTATCCGAACAAGACCGACAAATCGCAGAATCTAGAGTAATGCGCAAAGATTGGTTACCCAAGGCAACGGAGATTGCACAGCGCCAGTCGGATCAGAGGATGCAACACACGCAAAACCATGGGAAGGTAGCCATCGGGGGAGGTGCATACATGACACAAGAAGAAATTGACATGATTGCCGAGAGGAATGTGAGACCAGTCATTGATGATATCAACGAACGAGCTGGGGAACACCATCAGTTGAAGCGAGAGAGACGCGAGGAGAAGACTCGGGAGATGGCACGACGATTGGATGAAGCTGATAAAAAACTCTTTGGCTTTAGACGCCGACATGGGATTCAAGTTGAGGGCGGATCAAGAGGTATACCTTTCAAACCCTTGATGACTTTTCGACTAACTCCTACTTGTAGAAGAAAGTCCTAGGCCAACTAGGGACGGGCAAGAGAAAGATGGAGATGGAGATGGCAATTTGGGACTAGATCTAGCCTCACCTACAAATGAAAACCGCGTGAGAGGTCGTGAAGAGAATGATCGCACAGAAGGTCGGACAACCCTCTTGGGCAAGATCACCGGGAGAAACCGTACACGCAGCTCTTCGGAGAGTCGTGGCGCGATCAATTCCATTGGGGTGGTGCGTGGACATATGGTTCAAAAGACCAGAATAGATCGGACTGTAGATTACGCCGGAGACGACGCTCGGTCAGCTGGAGCTCCCGGTGAAGTAACCACAGTTACAGCGGACAACCAAACAGCGCTGGTCGGTACGGATACTGAAGTAGCACACCCCACAAGTTCCGGAAGCGGGGGGAGGGAGGGTAGTCGCAACTCCCTACTTGGCTATCTTAAACGTCCTTTTGTCAGGCATACACCTCCAACTTCAGGTCAAGCTACAGCTCTGGGTGCAACGGGGAACCGTGGCGGTATCAGCAGCGACTTCTTTGACCGTATCCGGGGAGGTAGAGCAGAACCACCAGAGAGAGAAAAGCCAGTCCGGGATGCTGTAGATAAGGTGGTGGTGGTGGATGTGGAGACCGAAGAGATTACCACTGGACCTCAGAACGAGCCAGTCACAGTGAAAACTGAAGAGCATACAGTTGTGAATGTCAGGGGAGCGGAAACCGAAACTAGCATCAAAGAGGAAGAGTCGTCGCATGAAATTTTCATCGACACCCGCGAGGGCATAGCCCCCCCAGTTATTAATATTCCTGCTGAGGGTGAAGTTGTTGTCCAGACGACCGTTACTAAAACAGTCACCACCATCGAGGAAACGTCTAGCAAGGACGTTCCCAGAGATATTAGGAACGAGAATGGAGAAATACCCACCGGAACAACCACCGGAGAAACATCGGAGGGTTATGTCCCAGGACCCGCTACGTCCAATAGAACTCCCGCAAAAGACCCCCTCCCTGAGGAAGTGACCAGCGGTTCGACGAAAGGCAATGAAAAAGCCGACCTACAATTCACCTCGGGTGATATAACCACACGAAATACCACCGAGATCAACGAAGAAGCTGGAGAAGGTAGTAGGCACCAGGGGATTGGATTTTCTCACGTCGTTACGAACCGCAATACTTTCGAAGGGGACGAGGACCAAGAATTGAGGGGAAAGTTGGATGGGGATGTCCCAATTGCGAGGGAGAGTAAGTTCCATGAAGAGTTGTAGTTTTGCTTTTGGGCTGATACGACTTTTTTTTGCTAATGTAACAGTATGAATCTGTATTCCATTAAGCGTAACCCGGAGATCAGGTTGAGGGTAGGAATTGTGGCCCTCTCCGATAGCCCCTTCCGTCTGTCTCCTATTCTTGGTATCTAATTTCCTAACGTATGTAATGTTATATGTATTATAGTGTACATTTTATGCAAACCCAGTTCTATCGGACGTATGAGGGAATAAGCGTACTTCAAGAGAGAAGCACATCTAGGTATAAATAATCCATACACCTGTCCAATTCGCCGATGGCAAAAGAAGATGCCGACCCCAGAAAATACAATCCCCCAATGCCAAACGCCTTGAAAATCTTGAAAACTTACCATGAGGTGTAGTGTGACCGTCCATAAAACAAACATCGTCTCCATCCACACATTCGTCTGTGCTAGGACTATCCAGTTCTACTCAAAACCCTCTGCGCAAAACCCCCGCGGTTGCTTTCGCTAGCCTCTTGATACTCTATCGTCTCCTGCCGAAGCTCCTTTTTTGTCCGCGCCTTTGGCCTTAGATCGAAAAAGAACGAGAGCACATAGAAGGTGAATACGAATGCGACCACTGCACTCTCATTAGCACCCGAAGGGTAAAGGAAAGGAGAGAGCGAACTTACACCACTCCAGTATAGCCGCCACATCATTGAGCTTTCTATACATAGTCACTCCAAACGCCACGCTAAGAGCAACCTCTCCACACACAATCGCCTGTTTGAAGCGGTAACTAATCTTGAGTATCGGGTGCTCCGTGTAAGTCTTTCCCAACCTCCTATACTCAATGGTCGTAAACAACGCCGAAAACACAACGCCGAGCATGAATAGCAGCAGGAAGAGCCTGTGTAGCGATGGGTGCCTTCTTGTATCAAAGACTGCGAGCAGGAGTAAACAAACGGCGCCCATCAATCCCGCGAGTACCGAGAGGACGTCCAGGGTTCTCTCAAGTCTGCGGATCAGAGAGTGGTTACGACGCATGGCGAGGAGGGAGCAGAAAAAGAAGACGCCTGTGAAAGCACTGCCCGTGACGAAGAGGGGTTTGAGAACGTCGGCGCCGATATCCGAGATGTAGGCGATTCGCTGGTTAGGCGACATAGATGTGTATTTTGGCTGACCTTGCGCAAGCCAGACTATTATCATTGTCCACAGCATACCTGATTTTATGTTAGGAGATACGCAAAGAAGAGAATGAGGAGAGGAGGGGAGAGGAAGTGGAGGCGAAGTACCAAACCAGAAAAAGCCCGCAAAAAGTGGGAAAATCCAGTAGGGGAAATGTTTCGTTACACGCTGGAGGCGGGATTCGCGAGTTGTTGTAGGCTCGAGGCTGAGAGTTATATTGCTCGCTTGTGATGACATTGTCGTTGTTGATGTTGTGCTTTGGAACGTCGAGTGATGGAGGGCGGCAAACAGAACTTTATATCCAGTGCCAGTAGGCGTGCGCCAGGTATAGTTTTCGTACTCTCAATAACAGTGCCGAGAACTTAGGACAAGACATATGCGTATGGATCGGGCTATAGATGCTAAAGCACCAAGGCAAGGCAGCAGACTAACTTTTTTTCGGTGTCGTTGTCAGAGGCTATAGGAAGCACTACGTCATAGGCTTCGGCTTCGGTCCGTGCCGAAAGTCATGTCACGTCCTTACATAGCCGCAGCAGCAAAGAAAGCCACATTACGTCTCGCTTTAGTAAGCCTGAAGCACACCAAACGCGCGTACTGAAATCGGGGTGGCAGTGTTTTTAAAAGATAACGAGTGACGGGTTCTGTCTCTTCTCTACTCCCTCTAAAGACCTGTAGTAAAAAATAGTGACGAACAGCTAGAGTACATACTTTACGCAATCCAAGAGCTCAGCATTTACTGATCTATCAAAAAGTTCCAGTAATGCAGCCGCTAGAAAGAAATAATGCTCTCGCAACTGCCCAAAAGGTATAAGGATGAGTGTAACTGGTAAACGGATGATATTCACAGGGAAAGAAAGAAAGGGAAATTGACGAGGGCAGGAACGATTCAGAAGGGAAAAATAATGTACAATAATCGAAAGAAATGGCAAACTCCAAAAGTACGCTCCTATCCACTTGTTTTCGAGGGCGGCAGTTGCTGAAGATGTTGCCACTTGGAAGTTCGTAGAACTTATACAAGACTGTCAGTACATGTATCGAATGGACTGTTGCAGGCCTGGGGTTTCATACCAGTTTACTCATTAGTCGTGGCTAGATGGTAACGGGCATCTGGCCCCAGGCGCGATGAAACAACTCGTGCATCGCGTACCAGTGAAACAGAATTCCACATACTACCATGCAGTGGAAAATGTTGTGAGATCCTCCAACCCAGTCGAAGCAACCAGGATACCACCTCTCGGGGATTTGCAAAGCGTAAAAGGTAGCGCCAATAAGATATACTAAAACACTCTTGAGTACTGGTAGGTAGAAAAGTCCAACCCATCCAGGTCCCTTGGTAAAAGACAGCTGTATCATAGGGAACGCTCCGGTGGCTCCGAGAGTCACGTAGAATGCAACTCGGTAGACTCTCATATCTGCACGGTTGAATATAGGCTGCCATGGTAGTATCACACCGGCAATGCCAAAAAAACAGGTAAAAGTCATGTAAACCCACCTGCTGAGAGGGTCATTATAGAACGCGGTGTATTCGGTTGTCATAATGCTGACGGCGATCAATAGTGAGATTCCCGAATAGTCGACGCATGCGAAACGTTCCATGATATTCTGGTGAGCAATAGCAGAGAAGGTGTGCCATATAGTACTGCAGGCCATTGCCTTTGCTGCGGCAAGGAAAAAAAGTCCATTTACTAACTTGTCCGCAGTAGTATGGTAGTTGAATATTTGTGAAGTCGGATAGAAGTAGAATGCGATTGAAAGAACCATGATGAAACCCAAGCCGTGCGTCCAGATATTACAAGTTTCATTGCTGAACGAACAGAACACAGACTTTACACAATCAAGCTTATTTTCCGTAAACCTGTAGCCTTGAAGGATATGGGGGTTAACTCTCCATGGTACTGGCAATTCGTCATATGATATCAATCGCCGTTCCTTCGCTGCAATGATGGCGCGTTCGATCGACTCGGCAAGCTTGTCTGTAGCGTCCACTATTGTCTCCATTCCTCGTTTTGCCCGGTCGATCTTTCGGTCCAGACTGGCATGAGCTCGAGCTTCAAAATCATCCAGAAGTTCGTCCAGAAAGTGAACACTAGCTGCAACTTTTCCAGGTAGCGTTTCCTTCGCTTCTAATGCTTCTTGATACCGTGACTCGAGAATCTCAACAATTGCCCGAGCTCTCCGTTTTCCATTATCGATCACCTCGCCACCCACTCGTCTGCACTCCTCCCGCACGTCTTGAAGCGTACTCCATGCACGCTCAATACCTTGATCGATCTTTAGGTTTCCGAATTTCTCCAGATGATCTAATCGTCGCTCGAGTTTGGTAAGAAAGACGTCCACCTAGACGTGCAAGGGTTAGTGCTCACTGTGCCTCATAGCGGGGCTTAGAAGAAATAACCTTCAACAGTAGATCCGACTCGTCCTCCAGATGATCCGTTGAATATTGTCGGCCATGGTGTGGTCGTCGGTACTTGACATTTGACGATTCGTAGTTATTCTCCCAGGCGTCAACTAAACCCACCGTACTTGCACAGGATGCCATTATGTGGGCCAACGGGCGAAGGTGAGGACAGAGTTGGGGCTTTTTAAGGAATTGAGGGGCTAGGCGTGGGTGTAAAGCACTTCAACGTGTCGATGAGGTTGATGAGTGAACGTATGAGTGAACGAATGAATGAATGAATGAATGAATGAATGAATGACTGAGTAATAAATAAGGGTCTCGTAAATGGGAGACGTGCATGTGTGTCTGTAAGTACTTTATTTGAAGCTGACAACGAAGGAAAGAAGCAGCGATAAGGAGTGTGCGGGCGCCGAGGACCTTTTCGGGATGCACCTCTCTTTGGTCAAGTCTGCCCAGTTGCAGCAGCTGCAGGTCCCCCCCCAACAGTTTTTGCTGCCGGAAAATCCATTTTGCGAAACCGCTTCTCCTTTACTAAGTACCTCCGAGGCGATAAATACCTAGAGCTTTGACTTTCCATCCAAATTGACAGATCGCGATATGTCTGGGCTCTGTGCTCATCCACATCTCTGATGAATCACAGTCCGCAAGTTATCCGGGCGATATCAATCTCACAAAGTTACAATTTACCTCGCAACTCCTTTAGTACAGTTCATCAGACTAAGGGGAATACCCATTTTGCTGAAAATACAAATGTATGGTGCGTGAGACCAACTGCGCGACACCTCAACTGTATAAGCGCCCTAACTCCATCGCACAGTGTTCAATCGGCCCCAATTCTAATCCTCCTACAGTTCACTCCTGTGATGCTGTCATTTTCATGGATTCTTAACCATAGGCTTGGAGAGTTTAACCCCGCACCTTCAGTTGTTATGTTGCAAGGTTAACACGCTATAACCAACGACATTGTGTTCGGCCCAAAATGATGAGAGCCGCACCGAGATTCTAGGGAATGATCATATGTCATCACGAGCCTTTCGAAGGTTTTCTCTACATTGGTTACATTAGGTTTTTGCTCAGTATTCACGGCGAATGGCCTTATCTATAGGATGAACAAGGCTGATTAGGCTTGAAATAGGGGCTCACAACACAATATATTTGATTCAGGAGCATCATTTTGTACTCTACATAGAGTTACCAGGCCGTACATACTCGAACCTTTTTCCGCACTCGAGCCCGGCTGCCGTACCGTATACAATCATATGCAAATCCTGATGTACTCTACATATATGATCCCTTAGGTAAACCCACCTTCTCCACTAAACAAACTACGACAGTTATGTTTGACCAAATGATAAAAACATGATATAAAACAAGAAACGCCAACAATCGCCCAGTCCGCACCTCGCCCAGCCCAGGGTGTGTGGGTTTCGTTAAGTCACTTCGCTAAGATAAAGCACGTAAATGGAAACTCGATCTCTTAACCAAGCAAATATTTCAGGCTATTCTTAGGCGTCGGACTTCTAAGGATGAGGGTTGGTGAACGGGTGTCATATGCCAGAACATCAAATGCCTGAAGTCAGCCCAAGGAACACCACCGGGTGCCGAGTAATTTACAGTGACCGAATGACTGATATTAATTAGCGTAACTTACATACCCCTTTACCGACCCGGCAAGGGACTAGGGGTTTCTTGGCAAAGGATACGCTTCCCATCGTGAGATCAACCAAAAGTGTGTCAGCACCACTCGACTGCAGTGAGGTTGCCCAGAGAATGGGTTACGTATAGAGAGATAGTTAAGTGTCACTAATACTGCGGACCTGTCTTCGATATTACACCATTAGATCATTAGATTCTAGTTTCCAACTTCAGGTTTACGGAAACAGGAACTGTCATTCTTGGTACTGTCTGGGCTTTGGGTGCTTTGGAAAATCACCAAGGTCTGATTGCGGGCTGGCGAGATTATGACCGGCATGTTGCTTGTATCGGGGTTTTATCTTCTCTGCCCATCTGATTGGACATACAATTCGTAGCCACCAGAAGCTGATAGCCCGCAGCTCTCAAATTTGACGAATGCGGGATTTTCAAACCCTCCATGGATATCAGTACTTGGTCAAGACAGAGTGTCGTCAATGGAGTGGGAAGAAACGATGTAAGGTGGCCATTACCGGAACAAGCTACAGTAGAAACGTTTTGGAATAACTCATGACGATGGTAGCTATAAATGTAGCTGAAAACTGAAGCTGCCTCTGGAATTATCAATCGGGCATCTATACCTATGCGGGTATCTGGACCACGTATTCCACTGTCGATGTAAGTCCCAAGTAGACAAGCAGTACTCAATTCACCCAACACCCAAGAATGGCTTTCTCAGATCAAGGCTCAGCAAGGGGGCATCATCTATCTCGACAACTACCAGAAGGACATTCGTTCGTGTTTAGGTGTATGGTCGAAGGAAGGGAGCACTCCTGAAAGGAAGACAGGCAGGATGAATACCCCTCTGTGAACCTCGCTATCTAAATTAGGCCATGTCGGGGTGGTGCTCCCTTCAACCGCAATCCAAGTTCTCTAGTTGCCAACAATGAAGGGCTAGTACGAAGACAATCAGTTTATCACCTGCACTGGGAATACCTACTGGATACTTACGTACTCTGACAAAATGCAGCTTAAGAATATTTGGCTGGTACTATTCCTTAACCTCCGGGCTTAAAGAATCTTCACACTACCGGCGGACGGGGTCGGATTGAGGTTTGGTAACTGGGTGATGAAATAGTTCAACACCTCCCGGAAGCAGAAGTGTTGGCGACAGTGTTGGCGACAATACTCTATATGAGACATACTGCGCAGAGACAAACTTTCCATCACCACTAAACCCTTACCTAGCCATTCTGCCGGCTATGAATGTCTGGAGGTCCCTCCTATACACCCTCTGATGCAAATTCTGACGTGTAACCACTACTCCAACTTTGGCCTTCAGAAAGTCAAAGTAAGGCCGAAATTTCGACAATTCTAGATAATAGCAGCCGAGTGATACCAAAAGCATACGGTTTCATTTTTACTAGAAACCGGTAGGTTTAAGAAATCAAGGTTGGAGTTAGACCCTAGAGTGTACTAGAAGTACCTAGGTACCTAGGTAGTAATGCTCCTTCGCGAGAGACGCAATTTTTGCAGTGTTGAAGTTATTGTGAACTCGAGCATAAAGTAACGTTTAGCAGGCCAATAAGGATTATAACCCGCCGTTAGTCTCTTATACCGTATACAGAATTAGTATTCGTTACAATTGCCAACGCAAGGGATAGATATAGAGCAAGGGTGGGTATGAGAAAACCTAAACCTCAACCGATACAACAATTGGTATAGACTGGCTATTGTATTCAGCTTGAGCTCATTGGAGAAGTTGTGTTTCGCAGCCTATACGCACTTATATATATACCCGAAGATATGATATGGTAAGGCTGAGTTTGATTTCTGCTACTCATCCCCGTCCGGAATGCAGTAGCCAATATCGATAACAGAAGATATTTGCAGATTCGCAACTTCCCATCAAATTGTGAAGTTGAAAACTGCACGGAATTAACTACAGAAACTCTACTGGCCTAGCTGGATAGTCTCGAATAACCTATGAATCTAGAAGGATCTACCGATTTCTAGCTAGCCTCCCACTTCCTCTAGTAAGCAACTACAACTATAATGGGGATGAAGGGTAGAGGGAGGGGATTGCTCCCATATTGTCGATTAGTCGGAGGGGGGGGAAGTGGGTATTGTTATATTTCAGATAGAGTAAATACAGTATGATTAAAACAAACAAACAAACTACAACTGTAATAAACATTTGGCATACCCAAGCATTATTACACATTCAACGAATCTTCGAGATCAATTTTCAGATCTCCAGACCCATCAAGTACGCCAATATAGTCTCATCGCCATGGTTAGATTCTGTCTCATTTTCGCCTTCTAAATTCTCGCCACCACTATCCCTCCTATCCAGGCTATACTCTTGTGTAAATCATAAAACCAAGATGTACTAGCAACACGGAAACTGTGGGTTTGGCAGAGACAAACCCAAATTATCCTAATATCCTACTAATTACCATCAAAGGTAATTGAAGTGCGTTACATTGGCCAGGAAGCCCTATACTTCAAATCGACGGAGACCACTAATGGAGGCTCGATAATTGCAACATCAAGCATTGCACAACTACCTTTTGCAAAGTCAGCTACAAAGTTCTAGAAGGATGATCAAGGAAGATCCGAATGCGCGTATTCTGGGCCTGGAGGAATAATCGGAGGATTCGGGGGGTGTGAGGTGGTGATGGAGCGGGGTTTTGCGGTGATGGGAAAGGTGAACGGTGTGCTGCTTGGGTAAAATTGGGTCTGTGTTCTGAATGCGGGAGCGTGGCGTAATATTTTTGTAGGTTTAATTGTGCTCTTGGGAGGGCCAGTGGTCCAGTGCTCGATTGCTTCTTATTGAGCGATAATCAACTTTACTTTCTCGCCTTTGATCGTATATTACGAATAAGGTGGTGGTTATGTGATATCTCAGAAGAAAAATACTGCATAATATGCGCGCTCAATCAGATAGCAAAGTTCCTGACGCCACAGTATAAAAACCTCAACCGAGCCAGAATACATAGAAACAAACAGATAGCAGAGGAATAGAGACAAAAAACAGAAAGTCCCTACGGGCGCCGTAGAACTAGGTATATATATAACGGAAACCGCTCGAATTAGAAAATGACTGTGCAGGCGACATACGATGCAATGAGTATACTAGAGTATAAGGGAAGGGAGCAAATAATAGAGGATATCACGAAAGTGTCAGTGAATATGAACATCCACCATACACATATCTTCTAAATCCGTATCGGCAACAGTATCTTCGAGACTCAGCATATCGCCCTCAAAATTCAGCATTATCTGCTTCTCGTCTGCCAATTTTTGCGCCTTCTTATACGCCCCAATAAGATTTGCAATAGTGGTATTCTATCCGCAGTTAGAATCGCCCTTCGCTGCTACAGGGTGCATGGGTTAGAAAACTCACTGGCCTGACTTTGATCACACATCCTTCCTTGCCTTTGGTCTTCAGCACTAATGTTAGTGTTTCTTCATTACTATTATCTTCCCTTTCCTCTTCCTCGTCACCATCCGCCCCCTCGCCGCTAAGAACGCGTTGCAATATATCTTCAGTCATGGCCTCAAAATGTATGTTCCCTCTCATCACGCCCCCGGCACCGGCATCAAGGTTTCCAGTGGAATCAACTTTCACGCCGATACCTTTGCAGGAGACGAAATCGGACACCCTGATGCTGCCCTTCCAAACGAGGAATATTTCCGCTGTCTGAGCGGGAGAGAAACCTTGCACTTTGCACCAGTGCTGCCGTACCTCTCGGAGAGTTTGGTCTAGCCGCCGCTTTATGACGAGGGGCTTGGTATTGTCGATTGGGGAATTGACGAGTATATTGACAATAGGAGCGGTTGATGTGTTGGCGCGCATACGAGATCGCATGCGAGCTTCATAGTTGGGGACGTTGTCGGCCGGTGGGGAGGATGATGTAGCGTGGTGGGGGTTGTGGTCGGGGGTGCCATCGAGATCTATGGTGGGTGGTCTGTTGGATGCCGACCTTGTCGCGGCAGAGCGCCGAGACTGCGGCGATTGGGAGCGACAAGGTGGTGGGGGTGAAAGTTGTGGAGGTGGCGTGAGTGAGTCGTCACGGATAGTCTTCCGCGCGTTCGAGTGGTCAAACTTTTTGGAGCTTGGGTTGCCGGCCCCATCATCACTGTCAGAATTGGCATCTTTCCCTTTCTGGCGTGCCTGATACCTAGATACAAGCTGGTGAACATTATTCCTCCTCCTCCTCACTGGAAATGTTAGACAAACCTCTGTCGCAGGAGCGCAGCACGCTGCCGTCGATTTTCTCCGGACTCCTCTTCCGAATCACTGCCACCATCTGTCCGCTGTGTCTTAAAAGGCGGTGATTCGTAGCCTTCATCGTCGGAGCGTCGCTTTTTTGATATTGGAGATTTGATCTGGGGCACATAGGACTCCTTTGAGCGGTTAAAGAATTCAAGCATGTCATCTTCGGCTGGCAGGGCAGGAGCACTGTTGTCGGGAACATCTTGCGATGCAGCGGCAGCAGCAGAGGCAGGTGTCTTCTTTTTTAGTTGTAGTTTGTTAAATTTTGGTTTCCCTCTTGGCTTCTTTATTGGTGGCGGAGATTCAGGGGACGCTGAAGACATGACGATTGAATGCTGGTGGGGGAATTGCTGATGGTATTTGGTGGTGCGGCAGGGATAGCAAGTATTGTTCGGTTGGGAGCGTGGTAATGGGAACCGCAGTGGTCCGTGCACCGCCGCACCTGGTACAATCTCTGGGTATTTGTATTAAGCTTTTTCTAGGCACTCTTGCTCTACATACTGCTCTACTGCTCAAGTGTTCGTGTTGGACGATAGGAGATACAAGTACCCCAAGCAACACTTTGCCAGAATGTCTTTGATATTGAGCCAAGCTAATAAGGCAGAAGGCATCTCTGGAATCTGGACTTCTGCATGTTCAAGGTTCCTGACTGGTGACGCAGATGCACTTTGTCCAAAGTCTAGGCATACTAACCTACTTCTCTAGAGCATGTTTGCGTAGAGCACTATAGCACATACCCGGCACTTGGAGAAGGGGATTCAAGAGTACGGTTCCTGGATTGGGTGCGAGCCACACGGTCAGCACTCAGCGCTGACGAGGTATTTAACATATACTTGAGTACAAAAATACGTGGTCAAAAGCCCTTGCGAGCTACTTCATATGCTTTCTTATTCAAGAGCAAGTGGGAGCCCGGTAGCTTTGATTTTCTCGAAACCGCTACTTTACCACGAGTAGCGTACCCGACCTAAGCCGCTCTGCAGTCCGGTAACCGCCACATGCAGATAAGCAGGCAAGCAAAGCAAAAAACTCCGAAAAGAACACATTTCAACTTCTAACTTCCAAGCTATGACTGGGAAAACCCGTCAACTCTGGATACTGTACAGCTGAAAGCACATAGCTCAATTATTTCATTTCCCCCATCCACTTCTAACAACAAAGTTCTACTTGGTACTTTTTCTTGCTGCCTTCGCTCCTTTGTCCCATCATTCATATCTCTGTTCCCCGCTGCGCGTATCTTCGAAGGCAAAGCCGATCTGTACTTTCGATACACCCCCGCTCCTCCATCCGTCCATCCATCTCAACGAAGTTCCCAGCAGTAGGATTAGGTCGGATATAATCCTGCGTGAATAGGTAGTGGTGGTGGTAGTTCAAAAGGGGTTCCGCTTGAATATGGAGCGCGCATTTGCTGCGACCGGAGAAGAGGTCCTCCACTTCTTCCAAACCGATGCACAGAGGGGTCTAAGCGCAGGAGAAGTTACAGCTGCGCGAGCAAAGTATGGAAAGAATGGTGAGATCCAAACCCTGCCGAAATACCCCTCTCGGCTTTGCCAGGTGCACTGACGTTATTTCTCTCTGGTATTGTAGCACTACCGCAAGAACCTCCTACACCATTATGGCAGCTGGTGCTTGAACAGTTCAAGGACCAACTGGTGATAATACTACTAGCCTCCGCCGCAATCTCTTTCGTTCTGGCAATATTAGAGGGTGGTGACGACAAGACCGCCTTCGTGGACCCCGCCGTTGTCTGTTCCTCTCGTTCCTTCCTACCTCCTGCATCCCGAGGCATACGCTGACAGTTTGCGAATAGATACTTACTATTCTGATCCTCAATTCTGTTGTCGGTGTTTCGCAAGAGAGTAGTGCCGAGGCTGCAATTTCTGCTTTGAACGAATACTCTGCAAGTGATGCAAAGGTCGTGAGGGATGGCCATCTTATTCACATTCGCGCCGATGACCTCGTCCCAGGCGATATCGTTGATGTAGCTGTCGGTGATCAGATTCCGGCGGACTGCCGTGTCCTGTCCGTCCTCAGCAATAGCTTCCGTGTCGACCAGGCTATCTTGACTGGTGAGAGTGAGAGTGTCGGAAAGGATATCCGCGTGGTCAAGGATGAGCATGCAGTCAAACAGGATCAAATCAATATGCTCTTCTCCGGAACAACAGTTACTGTTGGACATTCACGGGCTGTAGTTGTCCTGACCGGTAATTCGACAGCAATTGGTGATATTCACACTAGCATTACCTCTCAGATTTCCGATCCCACACCGCTTAAGCAGAAATTGAACGATTTCGGCGATGTTTTGGCCAAGGTTATCATGGTTATTTGCATTGTTGTCTGGCTCATCAACATCGGCAACTTCAGCGACGAGGCTCATGGCGGCTGGATCAAGGGTGCCATCTACTACTTGAAGATTGCTGTCTCACTGGGCGTTGCAGCTATTCCGGAAGGTCTTGCTGTGGTTATTACAACTTGCCTCGCCCTTGGAACTCGCAAAATGGCTGCTAAGAACGCCGTTGTGAGGAGTTTGCCTTCGGTTGAAACGTTGGGAAGCTGTAGCGTCATTTGCTCAGACAAGACTGGTACTCTGACAACCAACCAGATGAGCGTTGCGAAGGCTGTCACTATCTCTGATTCCCAGATGGAACTTGACGAACTCACGATTGAGGGTACTAGCTTCGCACCGGTTGGTGATGTCAAAGCTGCTTCTGGCGAGACTCTGTCTTCCGCTGCCGCACACTCAGTGACTATCAAGAGACTTGCGGAGGTTGCTTGTGTTTGTAACGATTCCGCAATTGCCTACGATGACAAAACCTCCACTTTCTCCAATGTTGGCGAACCTACAGAATGCGCTCTTAAGGTTATGGCTGAAAAGTTTGGAATTCCTACAGAGACAATCGGCAATGGATTCACTGATGCAAAGACTTTGAGCGAACATATGGACGATGCCAACAGGTACTACGAATCTTATCTTCCCCGACTGGCGACCTATGAGTTCTCTCGTGACCGCAAGAGCATGTCGGTATTGGCTGGTTCGAGCGACTCTCCCATTTTGCTAGTTAAGGGTGCCCCGGAATCCATCTTGGACAGGTGTACCACTACACTTGTTGGGATCAATGGCCACAAAGTTCTTCTTGGCTCTAAGACTCGAGATCTTGTCAACCAGAAGCTTCTTGAATATGCCAACTATGGTCTTCGAGTGATGGCTTTCGCCGTTGTAGAAAACATTGCTGGGCACCCTCTCATCAGAACGGCTACAACCACACAGGAATATGCCGTTCTAGAGCAAGATATGACTTTCCTCGGACTTGTTGCAATGTTGGATCCTCCTCGCTCTGAGGTTAAGGAATCCATCCGGAAGTGCCGCGAAGCTGGTATCCGTATTATCATAATCACGGGTGACAACAAAGAGACTGCGGAGACCATCTGCCGACAAATTGGGGTGTTTGCTGAAGACGAAGATGTAACTGGTAAATCTTATACTGGGAGGGAATTCGACGCTTTGAGCGACTCGGAGAAACTCCAAGCAGTACAGAGAGCTAGCTTGTTTTCTAGAACCGAACCTACCCATAAGTCGAAATTCGTTGACCTTCTCCAGAGTGCTGGTGAAGTTGTAGCTATGACCGGTGATGGTGTAAATGATGCTCCGGCGTTGAAGAAGGCCGATATTGGTGTTGCTATGGGATCTGGTACTGATGTCGCGAAGTTGGCCGCCGATATGGTGCTTGTTGACGACAACTTTGCTACCATCGAGATCGCCATCGAAGAGGGAAGGAGCATCTACTCCAACACTCAACAGTTTATCCGTTACCTCATCTCATCCAATATTGGGGAAGTCGTTTCCATCTTCCTTACCGCTGCCTTGGGCATGCCGGAAGCTCTGATTCCTGTTCAGCTTCTTTGGGTTAATCTTGTCACCGACGGTCTTCCAGCCACTGCACTCTCTTTCAATCCTGCCGACCATGAGATCATGCGTCGTCCTCCCCGTAGCCGTGACGAGCGTCTTGTCACTGGGTGGTTGTTCTTCCGGTACATGGTCATTGGCATTTATGTTGGCACTGCAACTGTTTATGGTTATGCTTGGTGGTTTATGTTCTACTCCCAAGGTCCACAAATCACCTTCAGTCAGCTCTCGTCATTCCATCGCTGCTCCAGGGAGTTTCCTGAAATTGGATGCCAGATGTTTAGCAACGATATGTCAAAGAGCGCATCAACTATGTCGTTGAGTATTTTGGTCGTCATCGAGATGTTTAATGCCATGAACGCCCTGAGTTCGAGCGAGAGCTTGATTACTATGCCGTTGTGGAGGAATATGAAGCTTGTTGCTGCTATTATGTTGAGTATGGTATTGCATTTCGCATTGCTCTATATTCCTGTCCTTCAAGTTTGTACTCGTTCCTATGATAATGTGAACTTGCTTGGCTAATTGTATTTACAGTCGCTATTCTCGATCATTCCATTGAACTGGGATGAATGGAAGGCTGTTATTTGCATCTCGCTCCCTGTCATCTTTATTGATGAAGGCTTGAAGCTGGCGGAGAGACTGTGGTTCCTACCCACGCCAGCACTGGCGTCGCCGACGAAACCGAAGAAGGAGTAGAGCACGAAGAGTAGAATGGGATACGCACCTAGATAAACATATTAACCTCTTGTTTTCCTTTGATCTGTGTACTGCCAGGTGTGTGTATTGATTGTCATCACGGACTTGCTGAGTATTATTACTAGAGCCCCGGTCTGGTTTGTTTTTGTTCTTACGGGTTTAGAATATTGCACAATACACAATGCTTGACATTATTTCTGTTTTTTTTGATACTTGGGAACACTCCTCGCTCTGCTTCGTCACGCGAGTCCCTCGCTTGTTGCCTTCGCTCCGCTCAGTTGAGGCTTCGCCCCCTCCCTATGCTTCGCTTTGGGGATCCTCCACATAACATAGTAATATTTCATATGAATAATAACTTATGTAATAAATCATGTATAATCATATTTATCCGTCGGATATCAGGAACGCTCCCGATTAGGTTTTGCGGCCAATTATTTACCGCATACGGCAATAAATGGGAAATTAAAGGCGTCACAAGGGATTTTAAACTTGCCTATCTGGGTAGATATCATACAATAGACTGGGGCTTGGCTATGCTCACAACCTAGTTGGATTGGAGTTACTAAGCAAATTATGTCAAAAAGAAATATAGACAGTTCTATATTGCATATGAGAGAGTTTAAATTTATTACATAGTAAATGCTATTGCCAGGAAAATGACAATGTATGATATGTAGCATATTGAGAAGCTGTTTCTGGGATTGTGTAACGGCACGGCTGCACGTGACGTGTCCAGAGCCGGGTAACACCCGCATTATATAGTTGGCTCGCCACAAGCCTTAGATCTTTAGTGATAATCTTACCTATATACTACTCTACACTATTGGCATCCATGTTTGCAACTGTATCTACTCATATATGTTCATACTAGGCCATACATGGGTGCATGCAGCTACACTATGGTTGTTACAGGGGTGTTTAATCCCAATAATCAATACAACATTTATTGAATTAAGTATAACCGCCTATCTATTTGCTCTTTCTCTCCTCATTTCTTCCTGAAACTCAACCTATTGCCTGCGCCTTGCAAGAGCTTCCAAATCTATCCATCTCCAATGTCCGTCTCCTCAATAGATGCAGATTAAACCTCATCGTCGAATAACCAATTCTCAGAATACTCCTTGAATGGTACATCAGCAAAATGTAAATCGGTCCGGAAGCTACAAGCAAACCTCCCAGACACTCCGGTAGACCTCACCGGTGCTCCCAAGTGATTCCAGATGCTCCCAGGCCCCTCTGGAGCTAAGCAAAGTGCTTTCAGACTCTGAAAGAGCATTCTCAGGTGTTCCTGAAAGCACCTGCAGTTATGGAGGTGCATTCAAGATGCTACGAGATTTGACTTATAAGATAGTCAAATATTGGAGCAGCTGAGACTTCGAGAGCAGCTTGAGACATCTGCGCAGCTCTGCAGGAGACTTAGTGCCGTATTCTCACAGCAGTAGTTCTTAGGGTTCCATAACCACAAGGCATTTTGTGTATTAGATTTGTCTTTGTTATAGTCACAAGATTCGCTACATCATAATATGGCATGTATTATCTATCTAAGTCTCTCTATATATATACATACGGCCAATCTGGCTGCAGACGGTACTGGAGCGTAATCGCAGGGGCACCTGGAGACGCTGATTGAGAGAACTTAGAGATGCACTTGGAGGCCGTGATCGTGTGAACTGGGAGATGTACTTGGACGCCGCGATGGAGTGAATTTGGAGATGCACTTGGAGGCCGAGATTGAGTTGGACTCAGAGATGCACTTGGAGGCCGTGATCGAGCGAGTTTGGAGATGCATTTGGAGGCCGTGATCGGGTAACTCAGAGATGCACTTGGAGGCCGTGATAGAGCGAGTTTGGAGATGCACTTGGAGGCCGAGATCGTGTAACTCAGAGATGCACTTGGAGGCTGAGATCGAGCGAGTTTGGAGATGCATTTGGAGGCCAAGATCAAGTTGAACTGAGAGATGCACTTGGAGGCCGTGATCGAGCAAGTTTGGAGAAGCACTGGGAGGCCGTGATCGAGTAACTCAGCGATGCACTTGGAGGCCGTGATAGAGCGAGTTCGGAGATGCATTTGGAGGCCGCGATTGAGCAAGTTTGGAGATGCATTTGGAGGCCGAGATCGAGTAACTCAGAGATGCACTTGGAGGCCGAGATCAAGTTGAACTTAGAGATGCACTTGGAGGCCGTGATCGAGCAAGTTTGGAGATGCACTTGGCCGCTGAGATCGTGTAACTCAGAGATGCACTTGGAGGCCGTGATCGAGCGAGTTTGGAGATGGACTTGGAGGTTGAGATCAAGTTGAACTGAGAGATGCACTTGGAGGCCGTGATGGAGCGAGTTTGGAGAAGCACTGGAAGGCCGAGATCGAGTAACTCAGAGATACACTTGGAGGCCGAGATCAAGTTGAACTTAGAGATGCACTTGGAGGCCGTGATCGAGCGAGTTTGGAGATGCACTTGGAGGCCGAGATCGTGTAACTCAGAGAGGCACTTGGAGGCCGAGATCGAGCGAGTGTGGAGATGCATTTGGAGGCCGAGATCAAGTTGAACTGAGAGATGCACTTGGAGGCCGCAATCGAGCGAGTTTGGAGAAGCACTGGGAGGCCATGATCGACTAACTCAGAGATGCACTTGGAGGCCGAGATCAAGTTGAACCGAGAGATGCACTTGGAGGCCGTGATCGAGCGAGTTTGGAGATGCACTTGGAGGCCATGATCGATCGAGATTGGAGGAGTACTTGGAGGTGGTTGATCTGGAGGTGGTAGATCAGGAGGGAGGTGCGACGGCAGCCGAGAGAGACTCTATTCATTGGTTAATTCGTAATCGTGGGAATGTAGAGAATTGAGTACAACATGGTCCGTTGAGAGCTGAGACAGGCTGGGAGTGGGAGACCGTGAATCTTGGGATGATGCAGTACGCGGTGTATGCAGTACTCAGTGTGTGCTGTACCCGGTGTATGCTGTACTCGGTGTTAACTCTTGATCATGGCATGGAGAGATACAGAGGGATGACTTAACTTCGTGTTCTTAGGTGATTGTAGAGTTGAGGACGAGAAGGGGAGAGATGGGGCGATTCATCATGAGAAACTGGGACTTAGAGAATTTTGTGTGCGAGTCAATTTACCATCGCCGATATGGCAGGTACGAGTCCTGATCCGGCGTGTAATTACACCGATATGAGGTCTTCCCAACCCAATCAGGCAAGTCGTACCGTTGATTTCTCATATCCGCTCGTATCCTCCACATCGTTCTCATCTTCATCCCCCATCTCTCTCTTTCTAGTCCACAACGCTACCATCATCGCAGAACACAAAGTTAAGTCATCGCTCTCTATTTCAACATGCCATGATCATGAGTTGACACCGAGTACAGCATACATTGAGTACAACATACACCGAGTACAGCACACACCGAGTACCGCATACACCGAGTACAGCATACACCGAGTACAGCATACACCGAGTACAGCATACACCGAGTACAGCATCCACCCAAGATTGGTTGTCTTCCTTTCATTTTCATGATTACGAGTTGACCCCTGAATGTAGATTCAGCTTCCGGTGTGCCTTCTTACACGATCGACTGCCATTTCGCCCCGACAGCTCAAAGATAAAGTCACCTTGTCACATTCCCACGTTTGCGAGTCAACTAACTGAGGAATAGAGTCTCAGCACCCAGCGCGCCGTCCATCGACCGGCTCTAAGTACTCGTCCAAACTCGCTTGATTACGGCTTCCAAGTTCGCACGATCGTGGCCTCCAAGTGCAACTCCAAACTCACTTGATGACGGCCTCCAAGTGCATCTCCAAACTCGCTCGATTACAGCCTCCAAGTTCGCACGATCATGGCCTCCAAGTGCATCTACAAACTCGCTCGATCGTGATGTCGGAGTGCATCTCTAAGTTCACTTGATCACGGCCTCCAAGTGTCTGTGCAAATATGGTCGATCATGGCCTCCAAGTGCATCTCCAAACTTGCTCGATCATGGCCTTGGAGTGTATCTCTGAGTTCACTCGATCGTCATTTTCCGGCGCACCTTGAATTGCTCTCGAGCACCGCCTGCAGCCAGTCCAGATTTACCGTGTGTATATGGGTAGCTATATAGATACATACATATATAGATGAGAATACAAATTGATTACATGAGTTTTAACAATCGTTGAACGCTAAGTTGTAGCTATGATTTCCAGGTGCACCAGTAGCTAGTGTTAGCAACGGGTCCGGGTAACCCGCCAGCGGTCCGGATTAGGACCGCAAAAACGGGTCGGTTCGGTTCCAGAACCGGCCAAAAACCCGACCCGCAGACTCTTGGCGGGCCAAACCCGGACCCGTACCCGTCAACCCGCGGGTTTCGCCGGGTTTGGCTAGACCCGTC
>Ga0307514_10000514_pt1 | contig 77159 bp, 69 predicted proteins | sample 16_EM_MG_FD_203088 | JGI IMG/M metagenome (GOLD analysis project Ga0307514, IMG submission 203088) | Populus trichocarpa ectomycorrhiza microbial communities from riparian zone in the Pacific Northwest, United States - 16_EM | ecosystem: Host-associated > Plants > Roots > Unclassified | place...
CAGGATCATTTGCATTAGCCCTTTGTCGATCTAGACGTTGGCTGAACTTTGCAGTGACTGCAGGATGGCGGTTGAGAAAGCGTGTCATCCAGTGCTTACCAAGTTGTCGTCGCCGATGTGGAGGTAGTAGGGACATCGCAAATGCCTTAACCATCTTCACTTGTAATGGATGTCCCAAGTCATCTAGAGTCTCACAAAACCGAACAATTGATTTCTCCTCTTCCAGAGTAAGCAGCTGCTCCTTCTCATGTGCGGCACTCCTTGGCTGTGCACCTCTAAGTCGGTCTCGCAAAGTTCCATATGGTATACCATATGTTGAAGCAGCAGCATGAATAGATGGTTCAAGACCTGAACGGTATGCATGTTTGGCTTCGCGAATGTCATTCTCTCTGTCAGTTGCATCGCTGCACTTCACTCTGCCCATGGTTGCGTTGTCGCGGGAAGAGAGTGAAAATTGAGTTCTGTGCGGGGTAATTAAGCATCCCTGCTCCGGGCGCTTGTGTGCTTTTTTGCGTGATCGGTTGCTAGGTCGTGGGCGGTTACACCATAAATTACGTTAAGGGCTACCGGAGTGTCTGGGAGGTTTGCGTGCGGCTTCCGAACCGATTTACATTTTGCTGATGTCTCGAAAGCAAAGTCTCATCGCCATGTCAACTCTCGAGGCCGAGTTCATCGCCTGCTCGGAGGCCTCTAGAGTAGCGAAATGGTTACTTCAACTACAGAAAGACATTCATGGCAAAGACTTACCACCGCTGCCAATTAACTGCGCCAATCAGGGTGCTCTCACCCTTATCACCACGGGAATCATCAAAGCTCGAACTAAACACATCGACGTTTGCTATCACAACAGTTGAGATCTGCATAGACGACGAATAGTCAACGACTCCTACGTAATGTAACAGCGGCACGTGACCCGAGGCCGGGTAACGGCCATTCTATATAGTCGGCTCGCCACGATCCTTAGATCTCTAGCGATAATCTTACCTACACTTCTACATCTACTATCACTCGCATCTACGTTTGCAACCGTATTCCAAAAATTACCACACGTATGCCTATGAGGCCGAACGCTGGCCTACGTGCCCTTACACTATTATCGCTTTTTCAGTAAACGGATATGTTTCGCTTACGGGATTACACGAGTTTACCCCTTTTCCGACGCGCGACACCACCTAGTCAACAATTGAGAATACTGACCTCCAAACGAGATATCCAAGCATCATTACTGCGAAGCACCGAGCGTTGATCAATTCATCATTCAATTGAGCCACCTGATGGCAGCGAAGAGTTCAGAGACCAATTGGCCCACGAGGCGCATCACCGGCAATAACGACAATTATCACGATTTACCAGACGCAACGATTCGACCTTGCCAACAAGAGAAATCGGACATGATCAACCTAATCGAGTTCAAATACAATTCCTACGAGTCAATTGAGCACGATCATCAGCCCGAGATGCTGCAACGGACGGAGTGATCTTACCCCTGAATCGACAATACCGAGAACCAAAGGAGAAGTCGAGAGACGATTTACGAGTCAGCACAGTTACGACTACATTCCTTCTAAGCGAGCAAGGTGCACCTACTTCAATTGGCGCGTGCACCTACTGCTCTAGCAACCTCGAAGAAGCAGCCTTGCACAGGCATTCTACGGACAATTATACCTACGCATACGCTACTTGAGTGAAGCACACCTACGGAGATAGACAATACTACGAACAAACCCGTCTATGGTGGAGGATCAGCCTACAAATGATGCCCGAACATCTGCACAAGCGAAGTGCACTTACGAAGAAGACACCCTAGCCCTACGATTGAAGCACATTGACGATGAGAAGCTTTCCCTCGATTGAAGCGAACTTTCAGCAGTGATACATTGCACAGCGTGAAGTGCATTTACGGTCGAGACATACACAATTCCGCAGACCGAGTACGATGACTACGATGACCTCTCCGAGAATAATTATAATGGACAATGAAAGTCCACCTACCATATCAATGATTTTCGACTACGATTACACTTACGGCAACGGAGGCTACATGTGACTATTATTACCTACGGACCAAACACACTGTGGACTTCCAGCATCACCACGCCATGTCTGCCAGCGAGTCAAGAGAGGCAACCAATATTGTCTATATTTGCTACGGGAGAGACGACATTATGATCCAAGGCTACCACCTCCAGAGGCACCACTTTCTGGTGACTAATTGGAGGATCCAATCAATCGATGAGATATGGATAATAGGAGTTTTCATCTTAAGGCCGGGAAACATTCCACGGCACTCAGTCAATATATCTATACCAGCAAAATTACTATTATTAACCGGCATAAATCACCAGTCCTTATGGTGATATGGAATGGACTCAGAATTAAGAATGGATCTGCTGGATGTGCCCATCTCGATGTATGTGGTACCAAACTGCCGCAGTTTAGGGTCCAAACCCGGTATTGGTCGATCGGTCACTGTGCCGGTCCCACCATCAACCAAACAATTCACTTTTCTTGCAGCCTCCTTTATGGACTGCCCATGAGCAAGTTGATATGCGGATGCTTTTGTGCAGCGGAAACATGTCTGTAGCGCGAGAAATGCTACCGAGATAGATGCGGTGAGGAGTCCTTCTCCATAAGCATCATTAAGCTTCTGGACCATCGTAGGACATACCTCTCCCAGGGATACCAACTTGGGGACCGCATGATGACTGCTAGCTAGAAGGCGGATATCATGGCATTCACCCAATGGTCTGGGGTTTGCACCAGTTTGCTGGGAGCTGCGGTATAGGGACCTATGGATGCGGCATCGTGAGCCAGCAGAAGTGGTAACCCTCGCAGGATGAATGAGCGAGCAAGGAGCAGCGGCGGTAGTTGCGGCAGAAGGGGGTCCACATGGGAATCCTGAATGACTGCTACCGGCTCGCCGAGACACGAAGGGAGTGACTGGATGGCGGGGCTTGGCTCCTTTGTGGGCAAACCGTTAATGACAAGGCCTCCTGGATTTTCCCTTCCACCGCTTCCATCCTTTCTCTTGATTCTTTTGACTAACACGGATGGAGCCAGCAGATTCAGAGCCGTACAACTCTGTGCGGATCTGCAATGCGGAGATAATGCCGACAGATGAATGACAATTGAATGCGCACTTAGAAGAAGTGCCGAATACTGATAAACTACAATTGGAAAGCCCGGGTACGAGATAATGTCCCAGATACGAGAGATGACGGTCCTGTGGAAGGCTACTTTATTGAGAAATGAGCTATCGTTGAGACTGAGAATTGGACTTACGGGCGCCGATATGCACATCCCGGAGATGCATTAATGCTCAGAGACAGATGACAATCAATCGATTTGACTATGGCTATATACAAGAAGTTATGTGAAAATCTACCCTATCTAATATACTTACTTTCGATGTCAATGATAATCTACGAGTCTAGCAATTGAATGCCGAGATGCAGATATACGTACTGGCGGCCTTGCCGTACCGAGTATAATCCGGACTACTATTCAAGAGACCAAATCAAGTGCCGTATGGCAGAGATTACAATGCCAAATACAGTGCCGAATACAATACCGAATATAATGCCGAATCTGTTTCGAAGTTATATTATCGAGAATACTATCCCGAAGGAGGTTCCGACTCAGACTCGGCAATCCCGGGCTACACAACTACGATGGAAATTGACGACTACAAATCGACTTCGGAATCAGCCCCGAATTAAGCCCTTTCCAATCGATATTTCCTACGAAGCCATATGAAATTAGTCGCCGGCGGAGCAACCACATTCAAAAAGAGGGGGATGACCGTATCGGAATCTCAAACAACCCCTACCGCAAACAATTACCGTACCAGCAGTGCAGAACGATGTATCGTGAGAAACATTCACCAATTGAGAAGGCTAGCAACGGCAAGTGCACCTGGAGATGAATCGACTATTGGACTGAGAGAACGATGATAAGTGCACTGAGTCAAGTGATGGCAAGCACACCAACAGATGAATCAACAAACCGGAGGAGAGCCAGGGAGCGCACCCCGCGATCTAAGACGATAAGTTCACCTAGCATACGACGGACGTTCAGTATACCTGCAAATGCACCGGAGAGAGATGATAAGTCAAATGAGCCCGATCCATGCCAAACGAGTGCAATATAGCTACCGAAGCATTCCAAACGAGATTCCGAATGAACGCAAATACGGCTACCGAAACAGTTCCGAACGAGATACCGAATAACTCTAATATGACAACTGAATTGGGTTACCGAACGAGATTGAATATGACCACCGAGCGTACCGAATAGCCTACCGAATGGCATCGTGAGAGACAGCCGAGATAACTACCAAGAGATCATCACCGAGATCTCACAGAGACGGATATCACTACCCAAATACTTCACATAGAGATCAAACGAGAGATGATCGGGAGCTACCGTACCAAGCCACTGACCAAGATGCTTACCGAATGGCGTACCGAAGGATCACGAAACTATTGCCGAATGGCATACCGAACTGAATGCCAATTGACCATACCCGAGGCCTACCAATGATTACCGAGAAGCCAATGGATATTCTACCAAAGCTGCCTACCGAGATCGCCACAGAGAAGTCGACTAAGAACGCACCAAAGCCATCATCCAAATTTCACGGAGAAGCGGCCACCGAGACCCTACCAGATGCCGAATCAAGAGATGCCGAAATCTGTAAATGCAATGCACAAAGCGGCTTTCCGAGAGCAGAAGCGAGATCCTATCACGGTGAGTATGATCACCTACTGTGAAGCTTACGTGTTAGATATGGATCAATGATACACCGCCCACGCCCAATGCAATTGGCTCAGTTCTGCCACCCCCGAGCGGTCACCGCCAGTGCTATATGCGAACCACAGTTACGATGCCAGAAGCGGAAGCTCACATTGCTGTCCAAAGCCAAGACGAGATCCATATGATCGACTTTTCCTGATATCACCCCAGCCAATTCCGATGATGGTCAATGCCTAGACTCAACTTTATAAAACGAAAGCTGAACCGAATTACGTGTCAAATCACAGAGATTACGATTACAATCCCGAATCACAATTACCTGCTACCTAGCCACGATGGCAATCGACAATCGATATGATGATGAAGTCGTCGACGGAGGAACAAATTTTCAAAGAGGGAGATAGCCGTGTCTACACGATCAAGTCCTACCGACAAGTCGAAGCCCACCGAGAGCCAGTCTACTGTGACACACACAGAGAATTCGACTGAGAAGTCGACCAAGATTCTACTGAAGCCGCCTATCGAGAGCGCAACCATGAAGTCGACCGGATGGTCAACGAAGCGGACTTCGAACGACGATTACTGAGTCAATGCCACTTACCGATGATTACCGGCTGCAAGAGATATTTTGCGGAGCACTGCACGAAGGCTCGGGAAAGCGCAAGTGCACTTGAACTTAGTACGTATAACCATCCTTAGAGAAGCTCATGTGTTAGATGTCGATGAATGAGACGCAACTACACACGATGCAATTGACGTATACAATTGATAATTACTAATGGCAACGAACGATGCCGGCAGTGGGAGCTCCCATCGATGCCAAGTTATGAGCGGAAGCTCTACCACCCTGATGATTCCGACCAGAACCACACCGAGATATAAACCATGCCGAGATATAAACCACGTCAAGATATAAACCACGCCGAGATATAAACCATGCCGAGATATAAACCACGAGTGCAGTACTGGATGGCACGTTGGATGCCGGATGAGTTTGGGAGTGGAGATAAGGAGGAATTGAGGTCCGAGACTCGGGAGCGGAGGAAATGGGTCAATAGAGTTTCGGAACTCGGGACCGGAGGAAAAGTGATCAATTGAGCGTGCCTTTCTTCTGTTTCTTCTCTTCTCTTCTCTTCTCCATACTTCATTACTTCATTGGATCTTGGCCCGGTACAAAAGGCGTCGGCACGGGTTTTTACCACCTCCGGATGGCAGCCAAGTGGAGGTGGAGTTTCCCCATGCGCCGGATCCGCCGAAAGGTCACCCTGAGCGGTACTGATCGGTTGTGGGACTTATGGGTTAGTACGAGTACGTACGCGGCAGGATTGTTTAATGCTTCCTTTCCTTTTATCTTTCCTTGTCTCTTGTACGCTTTATGCAGCCCTGGAGGTCTGCGCCTAAAGAGGGGGATAATGTAATGGTGGCACGTGACCCGAGGCCGGGTAACGGCCATTCTATATAGTCGGCTCGCCACGAGCCTTAGATCTCTAGCGATAATGTTACCTACACTTCTACATCTACTATCACTCGCATCCACGTTTGCAACCGTATTCCAATAATTACCACACGTATGCCTATGAGGCCGAACGCTGGCGTACGTGCCCTTACACGTAAACACAAACGAAACTGTGGCAGATATACTCACGAAAGCACTTACTAAAGATAAGCATACGAAGTTCACGAAAACAATGGGTTTATGGTAATTGGAGGTCAATTGGAGGTCGATTTAAGGCTGTCTTTTCTTCTTACGGATTTCTTTGTTTATATGGATGGCCATCCTCAGGCTACGGTAGTACTCTTTCCCTGCTCACTTGTCATGCAGGGTTTTAAGGAGGCTACTATGGGAATTACAGTTTGTTTGCTTCTTTGTTTGTTTTCTTGCTCCACGGAGCGTAGCAAGAGGGGGGAGTGTTGCATATATGGTTTATCTCCCTGGCGTATGGCTTCAGTTGGACTGATGCATAATCTCTCTAAGATGATGGTCATTCCATACTCAGCTGGAGATGCCAGCTGAGTGCGCATGCATGCGTACAAGACATACAAGACATACTCCGAATACCGCATATATAAGTTCATGAATGTACCTGTACTTTAGAATACAAGCTTCTAGCAATCAGTATTTCAACAAATCGAAGCAAAGAAGTCGAGGAGCAGTCGACGTGTATTGCGGTTTCTAGAGTCATTAAACCAGCTCTCTACATTAGTAGGCACGCTCGTCTAATCAGATTCCGCGCTATACGCTCTCATCTGGGGTAGCGTCAAGTTTGCTATTTTGGTATTGTATTCCTTGCGGCGATCGAAATCTTTAAGCATAACGGTGCGTAGATCTAGATTGTATTCATCTTGGTTCTTTTATACCGATATACCTATTCGATTCCCCGTCTGTTTAAATTTCCGACCGATTATTGACTGGATATAGGTTTTAAATGATTTGTTAAGACGATGTGGAAGCCTTTCAAGATTCAGTTCAAGGAAACCGAGAGCGACCTCCAGGATCAACGAGACAAAATTGATTTGGAAATCACCGTCGCCTCGGAAACAGCGTTGCTGCGGGAACGGCAGGAAACCAGTCATTACCGGCGTGGAGGGGCTCGATGTCACCGCAGTCCGTGAGTTTACGATTAATGGATAATTCGGACCGCATTTTAATGACCACTGACACGAGAATTAGGAACTCGGCGGATGCAGCTGTTGCAACGGATATCGAGTTACAATTACAGGGATTCATTTTCAAAAGCCCTCCATCAGCGTCGAGAAGTATGGGACGTTGAGTTACAGACACTCCCGAATTCCAGCAGTGGTCTAGGGAAATGCGTTCCAGCGGCTTGTGGTGCTATGGGATCCGGGAGTCCTGATGAACATCTATCGAGCTAATCCGCGTCACAGCTAGCTCGGGGAAGCACTCCTTGCGGCTGGGATTATAGACTATATTCTGGGACTGCCAAGGTTCGGCAGAAAAGATTGGTTGTACGACAGCCTGCGATGATGGAAGAAATACAGAGTGCCCTTGTTGGGGGATCAGAGGAATGTATGTTGCTGCTATCCGTGGTGTATTTTGAACCCTTAGTGCGTATGTACTTGAGTCGAGACTACGATTAGTCGTATGCTCATTTAAAATATGACGATGATGGGTCTTTTGTCTCTACTCGACCTCGGACAGGAGTTCTACTTGGTGTGCTCCATCTAACAGCTAGCTGATGTATTACTTGCAGGTTTCTATGGGTTGCATTTCAACTGGACGACATGCAGAGAAAATAACGACAAAGATATCCACCTTGTATTGAAATCATTGCCACGTGGCTTGAATGAAACGTACGGCCGAATATTAAATTGCATAGTCGAAGATCGAAAACTTGAAATTGCCGTCAAACTCGTCACCTGGGTTGCCGTTGCAAGGCGACCATTATCATTGCTGGAGCTCGCTGAAGCAATCGCGTTTGAACCAGGCTATACGCGCTGGCAACAAGGGGGTAACCGCATTCAGACGGATGTATTTAGGATGGTTCAAAATTGTGGTTTATTGGTGACGTTATGTGATGCCGAGACTGCGAGCGTACCGTTCAATTCGCACATTACACAATTCTCGAATATTTTTTCTTGGAAACATTGCACTCTATAATGCTCAGTCCCACCTTTGCCTTGCGACTGTCTGAGGCTAACAGCTATATCGCAAAAATTTGCCCTACATACTTGGATCTCGAAGATTTCCAGACATAGGTTGTCGCAACAGGACGTGTACCCAGTATTGGCCCATTGGAGATCATAACGACTACAGGAATTCACTACTTTTCGGTATTTTAGCAAAACATTTTTGGGAAAGACAATAAGCCCGTTCATTTTATGTCTCTACCCCAACGTCACCTCTGCGTACGTTGGATATCCTGAACGCAAAGTTTCGAATGTTAAAAGTATATTCCTAAGCATTGGCTAGACCACTGTTCGGACCTCTCTGAAATTGACGAACCTTGGTATCTAACGCTCCAAAAAACTTTGCGTCGCATGGAACATATTCCTTGGGCCGGATATGCAAACCATGACCTAGAGTATGGTGCACAATTCGGTTGGGCTGTAAGAAACTGCCACTCGACCGTCCTCCGTCTGCTAGTTGAGGTGGAGAGAGGAAGAGTATTCAAGGGTATTTTAGGCTGGTTCCGGGGGAACCCGAAAACAAGTTTCCACAGTGCTTGTTCCAGTGGCATCTATTCCATGGTCCTACTGCGTATGCTCACCAACAACCATCCTGGTTCCGATGGGACTGTACTGGTAGATGCTGCGAGAAATGGCTATTCTTCTGTGGTAGATTTGATTCTAGAGCACGCGCTGGATAAATGGAAAGATAATCAGACCGCCATTCAATCGGCCCTTCAGGCTTCTGCGGAAAGAGGACATATAGCTGTTTTGGAAAGGCTGATATCAACTGGTGCTAATCCGAACCGGATTTCAACTTTCGACAAACCAACTGCCCTACAAACAGCAGCAGCAGGAGGACATCTCGCTATAGTTTACAGACTCCTATCGGCAGGTGCTGATGTAGACACACGCCCGTCTGACAGCAAACCGACACCCCTACAAGCCGCCTCGGCAGGAGGATATCTCGCTGTGATTGACAGGCTACTATCGGCGGGTGCCGACGTAAATACATGTTCGCCTCAAACTCCTCTGCAAGCAGCTGTGTCGGAAGGGCATCTTGCTGTTGTCAATAGACTGCTAGCTGCTGGTGCTGAGGTAGACTTAAGTCCAGGCCACAACGCACAGACCCCTCTAGAGAGAGCATCGGCTGGGAGACATGTGGCTGTAGTTCAGAGACTCTTATCGGTCGGAGCTAACGCAATGGTGTCTTCAACAGAGTCTTCTGCAAGCAGCTTCAGCCGAAGGACACCTTCGTGTTGTAGTGGTACTGCTAGCAGCCGGCGCTGTTGTGAACGAATCTCCTATTCATGGCATACCGTCTTCTCTACAAGCGGCGACTGAGAAGGGTCACTCGGCAGTGGTAAACAGGCTAATTGCGGATATTAGCTGGGAAATATATATAGCTATGCAGCCACTCAGGCGGTAATTTATTCGTGGTAGATCACTTAGTTGAGGCCGCAAATGATAAGGACATGCTTGGCCACCTCAAGATGTCTTCTGCTCTGATGGTGGCTCAGAGGATGGAAATTTGGATAGTTGAGCGTCTACTGAAGGCCGTTGGGGAACGCAACCAGATTATGTACGCGCTCTAGTATGTGCCGCGATGAATGGCCATACCCAAGTTGTTGAGGCGCTCCTTACTGTGGTGCTTGACCTCAACTCGCTTCACGATGGCGTCCCGCATTATAGGCTGCGACTTTTGCAGGACATTTGGATATTGTTGAGCGACTACTGAAAGTAGATGCGGATTGTGAAATAAGTTGTTGTTATAAGGGCATGGATAGTAAGACGGCAATGGAAGCAGCACGCTACGACATGGTAGTTGAACGGTTTCGCCGTCAGAAGCTATTGCTCAAAGAAAGATCTAGAGATACATCGGGCCGCCGCCGCTACATATAACACAATACCTACTTCAGTTGTGCGGGGCTCTATGTCGAGTGTACATGTACTAGTGTTGGTTTCAGCTCTTAGTTCGAATATCTACTGCCAGAGATCTTATTTCTTTCCTCACAGTTCGTACAATGTATGTCGATTGAAGCTTGTACGATGCTTTGATGCGTATTTTCGAAGGTGGATGGTCTAACTACTTTAGACTAGACGTTTAGTCACCAACTTTTTAGTGATCTTAGTGGGTACCGGCGGATATATGATCGTGTGAATTAGTTGTATAATGAGCAGTGGGCATGCTCTATGTTATTGTATAGAGAACCAGAACACGCTTTTATTTCGTAGGTTGCAAAGCGAATGCAGGACAGAACTGCACCCACAATGTCGACAAATGCGTCAACTGTAAGGGTAACCATATCGCCAAGGCTAATGTTTGTGTTAAGAAACAGGAAGCCATCAAGAAAGCGAGGGAAGAAAGGCGAACCTGGAAGGAAAGAGAAGGGGAATGCCGAAACGTGACCACGGATCAGCAAAAGAAGCCAGAGCAAGTTGAGGACGGGGGACCTTCCACAGCAGAAGTGGAGAAGAAAGCACAGGAAGATGAGCAGACGATCAAGGAGCCGGAAGTCCAAGTTGTTTCGACACAGGCGACAACCGAGCCAAGCTCTAGCGCAGGGATCCCAGAAACCCCCATGAAGCAATGGTGAAGTGCATAATGCACAATTGTGGGAGGGGGTATGATACGATGATAGTGCTGGAAAAGGGAATTGTTTGGGGGGCTGATGTTGTGGTAATGCAAGAACCGGTAGTAGAGAAGAAGGGATACAACATCAGTCACCCAGCATATAGATTGGTCAGAGGAGGAAGAACGATGACCGCAATACGAAGAGATACGCACCTGGAGTTTTCGGAAGTGGATATGGGGGGAGATGGAGATGTACAGGTGTTTGATATTAAATATCCCTCGGGGAGAGAAATGAGATTGGTGAATGTGTACGATCAGCTGAGGCAGGTGGAGGGGGTGAGAAGCCAAGGCAGACCGGCGCAGGCAGCAAGATGGAAGGAGATTATGCGGTGGAACAAGATCCTGCTAGGAGGCGATTGGAATGCTCACAGTGATAGATGGGACCCGGAGTGCCCACCAAAAAGAGATGAAGTCTTTTTAACGAATCTTATGGATGAGTATGAATTGACTGACATTACCGATGGGGAAGCAACCCATACGAATACGAGAAATGGCGAAATTTCGAGATCGCTAATAGATTTCTTCATAACGAAAGCAGGGATGGCCGACAATTTGGAGATAGCTACAGATTTGGCAACTACTTCGGATCACACAATTGTGTGTGCCCACTTAAGATGGGACGAAGGGGAAGGAGTCAAAGTATCGAGAAAGGGTACAGGATGGGATATTGATGGGCTCAAGTCGGAGGAAGAAAAAGAAAATTATGAAAAAGCTAAAAAATATTGGAAGGACAAGAGCTCAGAGAGACCTATTTTGACCGAAGAAAGCAGCGGGGAAGAATTACAGAAGGAAGCTGAGTGGATACAGTGGAGTTTTGTTAATCATCTCAATAGGTGCTGCAAGAAAGTGAAAGTTTGCGCAAGATCCAAAAGGTGGTGGAATGATGAGATTGCAGAAAATAGAAGAATTTTGGGTTCGTTAAAAAGGGCCAGACGAAGGGGGGAAGCGACACAGGAACAGGTTACAAAGCAGCGAAGCAACGTTCAAAGAATAATCTGACAGTCGAAAATGAAGATGTGGCAAGACTTTTTGTCTTCGGCCACGAAGGATCAGGTATGGCAGGCCTTGAGGTATACAAAACTGGGAGGTCAGCAAACGACGAAAGCTTTGAAATCCAGGGAGGGAGTAGTGGCGGAATCCTGGGAGGACAAGGCAGAGTTGATTAAAGAAGAAGCGTTCCCGAAACCTTTGAAGGGTGTGGAGAGAAAGGCCCAAGAAGAGGGAGGAGGAAGGTGGAAAACGATTACCAATGAGGACATCCGATTGGCTCTGTTCGATCAGTCGGTTAAAAAGGCACCTGGGCCGGATAGGGTGGGGTTTAAGGCGATCAGGTTATTGTGGGAGTGGGATGCTCCGAGAATAATTGCGATTGTTAAAATGACATTTAGGTTAGGGATACACCTGTGAGTTTGAAAGGAGTCGAGAGGGGTGGTTATACCGAAGCCGAACAAGCCAGATTACCGAGTCGCCAAAGCATATAGGGTGATTACGTTGTTGAATTGTCTGGGGAAGGTGGTCCAGAAGGTAGCAGCAAATGCGATAGCAGAGCAGTGTGAGCGAAGGCAGCTACTTCACGACGGACAGTTTGGATGCAGAGAGAGAAGGTCAGCAATAGACGCGGTTGGAAGGTTAATGAAGAGAGTTGAAGAAGCGTGGGGGAGGGGGAATACCGCGGCAGTGCTGTTGATGGATGTTAAGGGAGCTTTTCCACATGTGGCAAAAGGGAACTTAATAAAAAGAATGGAAGAAATGGGGTTTGAAGCCGACCTGGTGAGGTGGGTGGAAAGCTTTATGGAAGAAAGAAAAGTGATTATGTTGATAGATGGGAAGGAGGGAGACAGCATGGAGGTGGAAACGGGAGTTCCACAGGGGTCGCCAGTGTCGCCAGTACTTTTCGTCATATACCTCTCGGGGTTGTTCGGCAGAGTTGAAGAAAAAGAGAAAGAGTGCGGAAGTGAGGGCATATCTTTTGTTGATGATGTGGCATGGGTGGTAGAGGGTGAAGATGTGGGGGAATGCAAACAACGATTAGAGGGATGTGCCAAAGAAGCACAGATTTGAGGGAAGGAAAACGCCTGTCGATTTGATATCGAAAAAACCGAAGTGTTTTTGTTTACTCGAAAGAGGAACAATAAGGAACCGAAGATGAAGGCCAAGATAAGGGTCGGGAATCATGAGGTTCAGTATAATAAAGAAGCGACAAGGTGGTTGGGGGTATGGCTGGATAGTATGCTTACCCTGAATGATCACACTAAAAAGATTTTTGCAAAAGCAAGAAGAGCGCAGAATAGGGTGCGATCCTTGATAACGAAGAAAGGATTAAGCCCAGAAGGATGTCAACAAATTCAGATCGCCGCAGTACAGGCTGTAGCTTGGTCTGGAGCTGAGCTGTGGTGGAAGGGACAGAAAAATAGAGCACAGGATGTTCAACAAATTTTGAACGAACAGGGCAGAAGGGTAACCGGATGCTTTAGAATGACACCTCAAGAAGCTCTAATGAATGACACCGGACTTAGACCGGCGAATGAAATTCCTAATAACCAGGTTAGGTGGTATAAGATGAGGCAAATGATGATGCCCGATGCTTCAGGCGGAGGGAGAATGATAAAAATGGAAGGAAATGTGATTAGGAGGGTGAAGGGGATTGATGAGTTGATCCCGGAGGATTACCCCTTTGAGAAGAGGAGATATGAGGGAACCACGTTACCAGAAATAAAGAAAAGGCTGAAAGGCCAAGTGATAATTCAGGAAGAAGAACAAGCGTTGGAAGAGGCGAGGAAAGAAAGAAATGGCTCAGTTCTTTGGACTGATGGGTTGAGAAAAGAAGATGAGTGGGTAGGGTGTGCAGTGGTATGGAAAGAAGAAAGATGGAATAAGAGGAGGGTACCCCTAGGCTGACAGAAGGAAGCGTTTGATGCAGAAATGTACGCGATGTCAGAGGCAGTGAAAATTGCGGATGAGATTTGCGAAAAGAAAGAAGTGAGGAGAGTGACGATTTTTACGGACTCCCAAGCGACTTTACAAAGAATACAGTCGGACGAACCGGGACCAGGACAAGTACTGGCCTTACGAACGATGAATTGGGAAAGTGAGTTGACCGATAAAAACATCCAGGTGGAGTACCGGTGGGTACCTGCGCATAGGGGTGTGGAAGGCAACAAAGAAGCGGACCTACAAGCAACGAAAGCGGCGTATAAGCATTGTGGAAGTTATACCGAAACGCAAAATCCGCTATCTCATGTGAATTATGTATCTTTCGCGCACATTGGTCGACGGTTAACGGAGACGAAATGGGAAGAAAGTAAGAAAGAAATAAAAGAGATGGGAAAGAAATCGAAGCACAGTTACAGGTATGATTTGGTGAAGAGGGGGGGTAACAGTGTGGCGATGAAGTCCCAAAAATTGATTGCGGCGAGGTTTTATCAACTTAAGACAGGACATGCTCTTTTGGGGAAATACTTAATGCGCATCGGAAAAAGAAGAGATATGAAATGCTGGTGGTGTGGGCATGAATATCAGACAAGAGACCACCTTTTTAAGTGGTGCAAAAGATGGAAGCGAGAACAGAAGCGGCTGTGGGTTGATGGGCAAGAGGGGGAAGATGGGTATGAAGGGGTTGAAAACGTGTTGAAGAAGCCGAAGATTAGTTTGCCGATGTCTCTTGTTTTTGCAGGAGAAAAATGTACGCGTGCGCTGTTGGATTTCCTTGATTTGACAGATGTGGGTAGAATTAGCGGAGTGGTGGAGGAGGCGGAGAACTCAGATCACGAGGGGTCGAGTGATGGGGGGGTGTAAAAGGTGTTGTTGTTTTTTGGCGGTTTCTTTTGTTTGGGGGAAGAGGACCTGCGACTTTGCTTTTGTTTCTTTATGTTACGAAAGAAGCAGGGAGGATATGTGTAGGGGATATGCCATGGCCGCTAGCGGCCGAATGCAATATGATTACAAACAAACAAACGCTTTTATTTCAACACATCTAAGGGCAGAATACTCCGTCTGGTTGTGCGCTGGGCGGACTTAGTGATGCGATTTGGTCGTTGATGGCTACCGTACTTTGTTCTTAATAGGGACAAGATATGTGTACATAATAAGGGTAGCCGTCGAGACTGATGCTGATATTACTCACCGGCAGCGGAGAAGGGCCAGGAAAACTCAAATTCCATTGATGATATAGATGAAGAACGCCAAAGAAGGAACATGACAAAAATGACTATAGTGGAAACCAAAAAAACGATGGCTATAAAGATCTTCACTCGGGTCCGCGTTCGCTCCTCTAGCTAGTCGCAGTAGTACGATATCACTACAATTACGACGTACTGTACCGAGCGTTAAGGTTCGTGCGAGATTTCGAGCGTGACGATTTTTTTCAACACCGAATGTCTAATAATAGGCTAAATCCGCAATAAAACCTCTTCAGACAGGCTCTCCATGATGCGTGATGTACAAGCCGAGAAAGATAGCCCGAGTTTCCTCAGTGCGCACAACTGAAATCAACGATGTAATTGCCGCATCTTAGAAGATACTCGAGCTCTGGATTCATCAAAATCCGACCTAGCCTGTTACGCTAACATAACAATGTTCACTTACCAGGGCTATGATAACAACCTCCCCGAAATGTTTTGGATGTTCACCAAACCACAACAATCTTTGTTTCTGTGCTATTAGCAAAGAAATTCGGAAAATTTGTCGTTTTGTGGGTATTGGGACCACGGATCTTGAAATGACCACCTGCAGTGAACATACCGCTTGTGTCAATAGTGTCCACTCTGGGCAACACTCCTTCGATGAATGGGGTTCGTGGTCTACATCCAACGACAAAGTCAGAGATGATAGCGCCTTTGCGAAAGTCTAATTTCAACAAGAATTAGCGGTGAACAGTACGATCAGATCAACTGCCCGGTTATCAATAGATTCGTAAATCGGCCACGCCTTCACGTCTGGGAAAGCCGTCCTTGACATATTGGCAAGGTACTCGGAGTAGTAATGGAGCGCGTATTGGAAGTCCAACGTGCCGAGGATCACTTCGGTGATGGCCGGATAGGGTATGTCGAAGGTACCCGAGAGCAGAGCAACGCTATTCTGTTGAGGTCATCCTTCAAGTCGCTAGCTACAGCGTTAAGCATTGCCATGTGGGGTCTAGGCGCGTTCCCAAGCTTCCACCTCTGTACCTCGATGGATCGTGTAACTACACACCGCCCGTTAGTCGACAAAGCTGCCATAGACAGGGTAGCACCCTCTATCGTAGGCTGTCAAGAACTTCGGGGAAGGCACTGCTGCTGCGATGGCAACCCACTTGGAGAGAATCGGCATCCTGAGGAGAGTGAAGACGGCAAAGAGCATGAGGATTTCGTCCTAGGAGGTGGTGGTAGTTATGGTTTTGGCGGAAGTGCGGTGGAGATGGATTAGGAGGAGTGGCTTTGAAGATGTATGAAGTGATCTATTCGTGGGTGTGGGCTCTATCCAAGTGCTAGCTCGCCACGTGCGGTGCCCTTGCCCTATCCAACCTCCCACAGCTGGAAACATAATGACTGGTCGAAACTAAAGTTCAATTCACAGTGGTGGTGGTTGTTGGAGGGGGTTTCATGGCTCATTCAGAATAGGACATCCTTTCTAACTGTGTTAAAATACTGATTGCTAGAGAAGCTTGTGTATTCTAAAGTACAGGAACATTCGTGATCTTATATACGGCATTCAGAGTATGCCTTGTACGCATGCATGCGCACTCAGCTGGCATCTCCAGCTGAGTCTGGAACGACCATCATCATCGTGAGATCATGATCTCCATCAGCCCAGCTGAAGCCCATAAGCCGTATGTCAGGGAGGCGGTCATATATGCAACAAACTGCTCGGTTGAAGTCACAGAGTGAGAATTTGTGATACTCTTTAGGTTCTCGTGCTGAATCCTATCTTCCAGACTCTCAACACGGGCTTTGCAAGGTCAGTCACACGGCATGGCACACTCTAGGCGCGCGCGGTGTACGTACCAATCTGCAGTGGGTTACACCATGAGAATAGCACAGAAGGAACAAGTCATTGTTAGACCATTTGCGGCCTATATGAATCCACATTCACTTATACTATTTCTTCCCAAGATTCCGTGGTGGGAGAGATAGTCTGTCATACGGCTTTTTTCTCGCTAGCGCGTAGCCACGTCGTATCCAAGCTGTCTGAAAGACTATGGGGCAGACCCAGTTTATTTGTCTGCCTTATAGCGGTTTTTCGGCCACGCTTGTCATGTACGTGTTGGATGGTGCCTGCAGCCATATGCAGGGCTTGAACTTGGCGATTGATATCCCCTGTTGCGGTGGTTATAATTAGTGAGATACGACGGTGATATACCCCTATGCTGCCTCCCGTATTCTTTCGCTGTCAATTCGAGTCTTGAACTGGTCTCAAGCGCTTAGATGCGGCTAACCACTTTAAGCGGAGTTGTCATTCATACTGGCATCTTGGCTGTTGCCTAGGCAGTGTCGAGTCGTGTCGAGTCAGTGTCCTTACCGCCAAAAAGAATGAGTGTGGCTGTCATGCATACGGAGTAAGCGCATTGCATTGAAAACGGCTCCCAATCGAAAAGCACCCTACCCGTCAGACTTCCTCAGCTTCACTCATTAGCTCAACATAAATTACCCAATAATTGACTTCCGAGGTGAATTGTCGGGTTCCAGTTGTATGCGCAGCAACTGAGAATGAGAAAAGCATACAGGTAGCTAACCAGTACGTGCGAACTGTACCCCTCACCCTCACGTATATATACACCAACATCTCCTCCCTGTGCTCTCCAAACACCAATGCCTTCCCTACTCCGATCACGAGCAACACTGCTCTCCTCCTTCGCCGTCCTCCTCCTCGTTGAATTCTCCTCCGCCCTACCACAAAGCATCTCCAAGACCAACAGCGCACTAACACAAGGGCAAGAAACTGCTGCCAATGCCGAGGGAGGAGGCGAAAACATTGGCTGCGGCTTCCGAGGGAACCCAGATGTCTACGGCCTCGGGATCCGACTAGGACTGTATGCGCAGTGGCTTTCTACGTTGATATCGAATTGGTTCCATCAACACAACCTCACGCGCATGCGTGATGTCAACACGTGTTTTCAGCTAGCGATGATGATTGCGCTGATTGCGCTGGCCACTAAAAACAGCGACCAGCGGCCGCATGCCTTGGACCTGTATATCATCATTATGCAGATTGTTGGGAGTGTATGCTGTTTCCCCGACCACTACTAAGTACGGAGGTGGGGTATCACTGACATTGCTATATAGTCATGCACAATTTCCGCACATGCAACGCATAAGTCGAAGTGGGGGGAGACAAGCTGGGGTGGTGTAGTGCGGTTTTTCATCTACTTTGTAGTAAGCCTCTGCAGTAACCTTTTCACGTCCGACCTGTACTAGCATGCTGACGCATCGTTGGTTGCGGGATACTCGACGTATTTCTGGTTCTCGGACGTCCAACAGCTCCAGCCGCTCAACGAAGGATGTGAAGCATACGGATTCCTCTTCGTTAAAGTCCCGATATTAACATCGTGGTTCCGAACGATCCACAAAATTGTTTCCGCGGGTTCACTTCTCGTCTTTGCTGTGTTGTTCGGCTACACGATCTACCAGTACGGATCGGAGTTTATCGATCGCTCCTTCGTTGGCACATACAGGCGGAAGCGATACGAGAAAAAGAACACGTTTGAGAAGTTTATAGAGGAAGCTGTGGACCCAAATGGAGAGCTGCCGGTGGTACATAAGTTCACCCCCGCGCTATGCGTGTTCATTCTGTGCGTCACTATTGCAGCGATCGAGTGCTTGATAGAGTGGAATCAGATTGTGGACGTAAATGAGGCGTTCAGTACTGGCCAGCTGATACCACTAGTTACGGGTGTCGGGGGTCTGGTCAGAGTGTTATATCTCATGTGGAGTGAGCCGAATTTGAGGTTGCATGTGGTGCATAAGGATAAGAATGTTAGGCAGCCCGCGGCGAGACCACCACCATATGCGCAAAGAACGGGAGCTTCTCAACAACTGCTGGGGCAGGAATCGCGCGCAGGGCCATGAGGAAGGCGGGGAAAGTCGTGCGACCTGATACATGTATTACGATAAAGAAGTTTAATATGCATTGGTATCTCAATTAATCGAAGAATTCCAGGACAAAAATGCCTTGCACCCCACAAGATGCGGTAGAACGCCAATAGTTAAATATATGTTCCGACCGGTTGGCGAACCTAGCAGTTCGCGAACTGGACAGACCGGTTTGCAAAGTTCCTGTCCAGTTCGCGAAGTTCGCAAGCTAGCCAAAGTTCGCGAACTGATCTACCTGTCCACAAACTAGCCTATACCGTTCACAAACTGTCGAGGATAAGTTGCAGAGTGTGCCAATTTTGCAGCATAATGACTAGCTACCTTTCATGAGCTCAGGTTTCTAGTAACATACGCCAATCAGTACATCTCTCTCCACCTCTAGTTTGCACGTTCCCACATTACCACTTTAAACCTCTCTGCAAACTTGTAATACTCAGGTACAGAGAGTAAGGTACGATCATTGCGCCCCAGCTGTAAGAAGTTTGAGCTTCCGCTCATGGTAATGTTAACACTTTGTGGCTGGAATCTTCAATCACTTGTCGGTCTTGGACTCCTTTTGTGTGTAAACTCTAACAACTTCACTTTAAATTTAGCGAGTTTGCATATCTTCCCTCCAGTTTGTGAACCTGCCTAAGTTTGCGAACTGGACCGTCCGGTTCGTGAACGAGAAAAGTTCGTGTATCGGTCGGAAAATATACCTCGGTTCCCCGCATTGCATATCTGGAAGCACATCACCCTACTATCATAGCTGTCGTGGTCAAGAGATAATTTCCTTTGTGTTGCAGATATGTACTCGATAAGTACCGGTATTCCAGATCGAAGTACCATCACGTGGCCACACAATTGTACAACAGTCTGGGTAAGGGTTGATTGCCCGGTATACGGGTAGAGTTAGACCGTCAACAGTTTGCATTCTCATTCGACTCATCCATCTTGCTTGATCCTAGAATCACCAATGCCATTGCGTAATATGTGCAGTTGCGCTTGTGACTTGCTGCTATCCCACACACACAACACACATACACACTCAGTGCGTGGTGCCTCCAGGTGCTCTTTTGTCTCGCAATCACCATATGCCTACCCACCACCATCAGTACACAAATATACACTCACACGGTTCCCTCCATATTGAAGCATTCTCCAACTATCAGCATGTCGAAACCCGGCCCCTCCAACCTCCGCAACACCCTAACCTTCCCCACCACTGAGACCCTCCCCTTCGAACACATCTGCGAACTCGTCTACTGGGACGACTCGGGTGACGTTGACCGCCACTGGTGTTTTCTCGGCGAAATCACCGAAATCATACCCTGGCCACTCCGGCTATCGCTACACGTCAAAGATAAAGACGGGATGGAATCGCACGTAGCCTTTTATGACAAATCCCGGGGTGACATCTTTGTTAGCCAGTGTACGCCCGGTCATACCATGGCTTTCTTGTACCCCGAGAATCATCAGTTTGCAGACGGACAGATCGGGTTGAGGATTGAGGCGGATGTGGTCGAGCAGGGGTGGATCAAGATCTTGCCGTTTGGGCTCGAGACGTTGTTGACGGCTAATGATAAGGTGTTTGAGGCGAGGGCGAAAGGGTGTTGTGCGGTTTGTGGAAAAGAGATGAAGTTGAAGAGGTGCGGGAGGTGTGTCGTTACTGGCTATTGCGGGAGTGTGAGTGGCATATGGTGAAAAGGTTTAATGGTATGGTCAAGGGCTAATCACTTTGTAGGAATGTCAAGCTGCTGACTGGCACGGAGGGCACAAGGGGCTTTGTAGGGCTATGGCTGCGGTGAAGTGGTTCACAGAAAAGGACTGGGAAACCTTCAGAGCCCCGTTTTCATTCTGAAAATGTGTACGGACCGTGATCCCTCACAAACCTCTGGTCATAGCTAACGAGCTGGCAGATAATTACGAGACTGTATCTATTATAAATTATCGCGGTAATCTGTCAGACGGCTTGGAAGGATTTTGCGGTAGCCTTATCACGGGCTAGCTCATGCTAGCATGTCTATCTCGAAATAAATAAAACACTATAAATGAACATTTCTATTTCATCTTTATGAATTCATCTTGTAAACTAGAATCTCATTCTTGGTTTTCTAGGTGTTTCTTAATGCGCGCAATTCTTGATGTCCGTTAGCACCATTATTAAAATAACGCTACTTTACCCTTACTTCACTCATCCTTCACTTTATCACACTCGCACTGGTACTCTCCGAACCGAAACTTCACGACGGGTGTGTTCGATTCAAAGTGCAATAAAACTGACGTCTCCAGTAAAACAAAGAAAGGGCCATCATTCTAGCCAAGAGATCGGACCCAAAGTCTTTCCAATCACTAGCTCTAGATCTCTTTAACAGAATGCTTGCAATCCACCTGCATCCGCACATATGTTCACCAACGACCCTCTCTCTCCTTATATCATTCCTTCAAGTAAACATCTTACCGGAAAGGTCGTAATACATGTCGGTGCTTTGACAACAATTGTAAGACTAAAGTAGTTTGTTCGTAGATAGTTTTTAGGGTTCGGGCTGCAGAGCCGCAACGTTCAACGCTCCTGGTGGGGTGAAGCTTATCTTCACTTCTGTTACGCCTGTGTTTATCTCTCTTTCCTACTTTTCCCTCCCTTCTTCTCATTAAGCCTAGATGAGCTATAGACCCCGAGCCTGGTTCGGCAACATCCTGGTGGGAGAGGGTGCTCACATCGCTAGGTTTCTTTGGCCAGAACTAAAAGGTATCTATTATCCAGCCCTAGACCACAATTCGTGACTTCTCCAGACAAGTGTCCGCCCTGAACTACAGTCTCTTTGGGGTTTCTATCCCGTCACGTGCTGTTGATGAAGTCAGGTATGTCAGTATTAAGGGATTTCCCATGAGATTTACAATAGAAATGGTTTAGTTTATCGGTAAGGGGTTCTATAGTCCCATATATGCGTATTTTGTAGCCTGTCCACTTACGGAAACTGCCCCCGAATCGTTCTGGTATCAATCATTATCCATCACTCGTTGTCATCTGACACAGTGTGTTGAAATATGGAAGGGGAGAACCGTGTGAATAGACTTAAGGTACAGAGTGTAAAGAGAGAGAGAAGAAAGACTAGAAATATATAGTACAAGAAAGCGGTGTGCCTTGTGCCCTACGGCTGACAGTCAGCTCCGCCATCAGTCAGATCTATTTATGCAACACAGTGTTTGTTACTTTGGATGCATCTTTGACTTGTTGATTGACGTCTCTATCTCCAGGGCCTAAGGCCCGTATATGTATAATCTCCCATATGCGTAGGCGTATGCTCTATTGACCTGAGACCCATCACCCTGGTCCTGATGCATATCCTCATACAGCCACCTTCTTCATACAAGTCTTCATTCTCATACAAGACATCAGACGGTGCTGAGACTCACGATCCAAGTACACATGCAAAAGTATTTGTTAAAAGTAGAGATAGAGAAGCTTGATTGTACTATCTAAGAGGGCCATAAAAGGCCATATATATACGGTAGTCCATGTACGAATGCGGGCGTACGCATCTATGTATAGAGACGGCTGAATACCATCAGTCCAACAGCAATCTCCCATACGAGGCATCATCTCCGGCCATACGAAGGCTGAGATCTATTTATGCAATAATGTTGTTGCATACATAGAACTGACTGTAAGCTGAGCTGATGGGAAGACACCGGTAGGGTACAAGGTACATAACTCTCTTGTATATCTCGAGTCTTTCTTCTTCTCTCTTCTCTGTACCATAGTCTATACACTCGCACGGTTCTCCCCCTTCATATTCGCAACAAGTGCAGATTCCTACTAGCAGTTCTAGCGCCAAGTGAATTGCCTTGGCTGTTATCGTGGAGAGCTATATTGTAGGGTGTGAAAAATCCCACCGCTCGAGAAGGCAGAGGATTGGTAGCGGTATTGTCAACTCGCCCCCCTCCGCGGCTTCTGTCCGGACTATCCGTCCCACTATCCGTCCAAGACTTTTGCCGCGGTGACAAGCGCAATAAGCCTTGAAAATTTTTCTTGAGTAAGAGAGAGTAGAAATGGTTGCTTCTAGGAGCTTAGTATTGATGGGGACTGGAACTATAGTCATTATATTTCCATTGCTGATTGCATATGTAGATAGTATATGGAATGGGTAGTTAGAAGTAGTTTTTCTTGATCATGTACTGTACCGGTCGATAAGGTGTAGTACATCAGCGGTCACAGAGGGTGTACATACTTGATTATATTATACAATGGTAAGCGTCACGCAGGCTTTGTACTTGCAAGACCAGACGTCAGCGGTGACTGTAATCAAGGGTAAAATATGTCAGAAGGGCTCGGTTGTACAATTATTGATGAATTGCGAGGCTATCTATGGTTTTAAGTACCAAACCCGCTCCCAAACTTGACCAGCCGGTTTGCCAATTCCTCCAGTGCGAGCAGCATGCTGTCTGGTAGCTCAGTCAATTTCCGCCTCACAGTCATTATGTGAGTTTTTCAAGTTCTCCCACTCAGTCTCCCTCAATGGGCTACCCTCCAAGTTCTCCTCCCATCCTGCATATCACTCTCCTCATAGTACACTGCTGTACCTCAGGTATGGTGTTCTATTAGCCCAATTTTTGCTCTCGCCCTAAGGTCGTACTTTCCCCATTCTATGTCACCCTCGTCCACTATACCTATCCCAAAATCTGTCACAGCATCACCATACTTGATAAAATACTGGTGAAACACCTCTTATACTAATAAAAAATCGAGTCAGATCATGGGCGTGTACCAATCTTATCGTTTAGTAAAGTAATCCCACAATGGTGTCCAAAATATGTAATGCTTTGCAAACTGTGCACTAGTATCTAGTAAAGGAACTCTTCAATGATGGTACTCGAGCAGAGATGACATTGCGCACCCACTGGCAATGGCTGAAACGAATATTTGTTGAAAAATTAGAATCTAAGGCGCTTATCACCGCGGCAAAGCCTTGGACGGATATTGGGACGGATAGTCCGGACGGAAGCCGCCCCCCCCTCCAGACTATCCAACTCACCATCAAACAAAGACTTCTTACCGCGGTGAAGTGCGTGCGGCACTTTTTTATCATTCGTGCAAAATGCAAACTAAATATGCCAATTACTTAAGTATATTGTCCGATCCTCCGGGTTGAATGATCTTGTGGTCGTTGGTGCATAGTTATTCATGGCTTGTATGGGTCTGTAGTAGGATATGGAAGTCTGCAGAGTGATGACACCTCCTTGGGCGTGTTTCTTGAAAGTACAAAACCTGCAACTGGTTGAACCCAATAACGACGACATAGAGGAGGGTGAGAGTAGCAAGAGAAGGATCAAGAGAAGGAGGACCGCTAGGTGTAGATGGTAAAGGTGGAAGTCAACACGGAGGGGGGGGGGTGAGTGGGTGAGTTGGCTTTTAAGAGAAAGATCAATTTATCACAACAAAAATCTAGTTTGAACCATCACGCTCGCTACAGTAATCTCACTTCGAGTTGGAATTCCATTAAGTCCACTACTGCGACGTTTGTGCACGCGCAACATGAATGTACTATCAAGCGAGAAAGATTTTCTGCCGCGCAAGAAGTCTTGATTGGATAGTGACTTGGGTGATCCGTTATCAACTGCTGGCGATGTTGGAAAGGCCATCTATTCTTTCTCTGAGTTACTCGTCCTCGGGGTTCCGTTATGTAATACATCTGGCAGATAGTCATTCTTTGACTGTACAGTCTATACTATATCGATAGATGAGGTAGGCAACTCACTAACCGATCATCGGCTTTCCTGGTATTCGACTTGGAAAGTGTCATTGAATTGAAGAGTGGTACTTAGATTATAGACTAGATATCATTATCAATTGAAAGAAGTAATCTCTCGTTTCTGGTTTTTGCTAGCCACATGCTCGCAAGCCAAATTTATTCGCCACCACTAGGTACGAGAGAAAGCAGAGAAGTAGATCATCTCCCGTACGTCTTCCCAACCCACAGCCTACCTCCTCTGGAGTTACCATAAGGTTTTACCGCTATGCATAGACTCTTTTCGTCTTTAGCCTCATCCTTCCCTACAGCTCAAAGTGATGCCTAGGTTCAAACCCATTCATCATTTCATTTGCCTCAGTGCCTTTGCTAAAGCTGCAACGTGGTCATCTTGTGTTGTATTGTTTACCCCCGAGCTAGTGTTGTACACGATTTCCGGAGAGCTGGACGAACGGGTGGCAGACATCTTGGATGTTGTAGCACCCGTAGCGGCGGAAACATTGGTAGTAAAAGTAACCGGTGAGGGTGGTGCTCGGCGTGTCCGATGAATGTAAGTAGAACATGAAATTTTTAACTACCGGATACGTTGCTATCCGGGTCATGGCTATCACTCATGGGGTTTTCGTTCGACATGAGACCAACGGAATGATTCGAGACGTCTTGCCATAGGGCTGCCTTTAACCTCGCCAGTCTTGAGTCACCTTATCCTGTTCGCAACACTGCTCGAGCCGCGAGGTTAGCTATCACCGTGTCAACGTTACCCGTCAGACGACTGGGAGACCGACTGTATTGCAGTCGAAGAAGCTCAGCCTGTAGCGGTCCTGCCCTCGGAGTCTATATATGGGCTTCTACTCCCGTAGAGTTATCTGCAGAAAAGAAGTGTATCTGTGGCCATTTGTGGTTGATGAACGGGACGGCCCTCGATAGGCTACAGGGCTTGATTGCTTGAATCAATTCCTCACCATCGCCACACAGGCTATGTTGTATCTTTTGAAGAGTATCTAGCAACAAACTTCAAGTCTTGAGTATCTGGGCACTTCCGATCCAGGTCCGAAATGGCGCCGTCGCCCCCGGTTAGCAAGACTATGTGGTTGAATAATTTAGAGATTACCGATTGCTGCCCGCGGTCACCTACAAGCGCTGAGGACTGCAATCCTGGAATTTCCCTCACCCTTCAGATAATAGCCAACAGTCAGAATGTACAATTGAGGACCCGGGGAGATGCCCAGAATTCTTGCCCTTTTTTGATTTGCTTTATTATACGGATCGGGGAGCTGACGTGGCGGTAAACACCGCTCACGATAGATATGCATTGGTTGAGAGCTTGGCGTTGTTGCTGGAATGTTCTTGGTCGGAGGTACGTAAGTCCCGAATAGCGTTTTCTAGAGTGTCCCCTGTTTAGGATGCATATGGCCCATTGGCCATTGAGACACAGGCACGTTTAGTAGGGTATTCATTATAGGAAATGCATATATGCAGTACCTGTACTCTAATTTACCGTTATAACGCTATTGAAATATTTGAATACCCTTGTTCCCAGCAGGCCGTTCCTTAGTAGCTATAGGCCTGAGGTTGGCTTTAGGTTTGAACGTTTGAGATGTCACAATTGACGATTGAAACCCCCGCGTTTCGGATCTCCTTATTTCCTGCGTCTACCGACTTGAGCTGGAAATGCAGGCGGTGAGGTGAATAGGATATGCACCATATTCATATTATCCATCATCTGGAGGGTGCGCACACCATCGATATATCGACCCCGCCAACCGTGCACCCGCGAAACGGTACCATATTTCCTAATTGAATACCCTACTGCCCTACGAGGGAATTCCTCTTAGAAAACTGACGAGAAATGAAATCTTCGACAATGGGAGACTCTTATTCTCCTAATTCTCTCCATTCCCTGTAGCCGGTAGATTGTACATGTAACCCTGGGATCCGTCGTCTATTGCTCTATGCTTCCCTGCTTCCGTGCACTCGTCTCTGGGTTTATACCTAGCGCGGTAATAATCGTGGGCTTCCCTACTATTCACATAAGTTCAGTCATTTGTATTTCTAGTCCTAATCCCCTGCAATAAGCACTTCTACCTCCACACTTAAGCCCTGACTGTGTCCACTCTCCTTTCTTCTTGCAACAAGCTACAGGCAATACGGCAGCACCGACGGATCCACCTGACTAGGCTCCAGGGGCGCGAATATCTACTCCGTCTCGTCACGTCATTAGCCGACTAGCGATATTCTTCTATATGGCTGTTTCAACTTTGCCTCGAATAAGAGGTCTCCCAATTTGCAAATCCAATATCACCTACGGGTTTCTGCTACCTTCTCGTTGTAGAATAACTAGCAATTCGCTTGAACAGCCGTGGTCATCTTCAATATGCCCCTGCATACGCCTAAACTGACTGCCGGCAGCATTCAAGGCTCCCCCTGTTATCCCACGGTAACATCCGCTAGACAATCTGTGGGCCCCCGAAGCAGGCTCTAGGGATGTTTATTTGTGTGGCTTGCCCGGCGCTCCACTCGATGCCCGGACCGGGATGAAGTCCTCCGACCCGAAAGGACACGACCAGTTGAGACCCCTAGTCCGTTTTGGAGATCATGAAAGTTAGCATGGAACGCACGCAAGATGTGCAGCGGGTGCGATCCTCGGCTACTCTTGAGTATTGCGGCAAAGGTTGACATGATTGAGGCGGCCGAGGACGCGAGATTCGGCATGCCGGCACTCATTAGCTGGACGCCACCACATGGGAAAGACCAAAACAGGGTTGTGAATAGGCAAACAAAAATATATTCCGTTACGAGGAATCGAACCCCGGTCTGGTCGGATTAATGCTTTCCCAAGTTTCCCAAGTTTCCCAAGTGACGGCCGATGCTAGCAACTACACTAACGGATGATTGCTGATGAAGGAACAAAAATATGGTTTATACACATACAGATGTTATGAATAAGGTTCTTTATCGTATAATACTCTTTCGTTCGAAAACTCAATCACTTTTAAGCTACTCCGTGAGATGACAAAAAACTCAATACTTTGCCCTACCAAGAATTCGCTCCCAAGCGCTTCATTACTGGAGAAAAAACCGAGCTCTGACCCCGATTTGAACGAGGGACCTGTCGATCTGCAATCGACCGCTCTAACCCCTGAGCTACCAGAGCATGTAATTGGAAATGAAAGTTTTACAATTTGAGTGCAAATACTATCTGTTCAGATATCCGCCAAAGTGCTCTTTAACCACAGCGGTTTGCCATCATTTCGAAGCTCGTTAGGGTGGTTCTTTGCCTGGCATAGATTCTGTGGTGGATCTCTGAGCGAATGATCGCTCTTCAAGTGCAAACGAACAGAGATGAGCTAGGCGTGCTAGTACCGTATCAGGTCGGTGAAAAGATGCTGTACTAAAATCGTGGCGAAGTGACGGGGCTACAGATCCTCGTGGATTCCCGGGTTATTTCAGTGCTCTGTAGAGGACTCTTATGGCCGTTTTCACTCAAAGCTATGATTGGCTAAGAATGGTCGTTGCGCTACAGAACGGTATCCCTGATAGTCCAATTCATCAGTTTTTGCCCAAATCGGCGGACGGCAAGGAAGTACACCGGTGATATCTGGATCCATCAAGAAAACGGAGTAACGATTCTAGGCAAAAGCTGGTCTCAAACCACCTCTAGTGGGGCGGTAAATGCCTCAGGGAAAAGAGTAACCCCGTCGAAGGTGCTTTTCTAGGCAGAACTTCTGTGTAAAATGGAATCCAGGTATTGTCAATTTATACCGCACATGTGTTCGTTGTTTGTTGGATTTGACGTATCTACCGTCGCGATTGAACGAGTTCAAGAGGCGGCGAATGAGTACCCATGAATTACAATGCTTGTATTTCTGGAGGGCTACCTATATCATGGCCTTTTAGCCCCGTTTTTCACTCTGGTCTTTTCATTGTTATTCGTTTTATTCTTCGTCAGATTCTGGCCTGGAACCTCTGGCTATACGAGCCGTTTGTCGTTTTCAGCCATTAGATCAATCGCAGAAAGAACACCCATTTCGACCAGTAACTGAAGATGTGATTAGTTTCTATTAAGCTTAGTGCGGTACAATTTTGTGGGCTCATTTGCTACCTATGCGATTTGAGGGCTGTAGGTTGTACAGCCGGTTGAACGGTTCGTAAACACCAGTAGTTTGATTCCACATGTTCGATTACTTTTCCGAATGGAAAGAAAGCATGAAATGTGGTCGTATTCAGACACAGTTCCGTATAGTTAATCGTATGCTATGATTAGTGCAGATTCTGGGAATGGTCATGGATGAAGACATCGTTAGTGTTGGGCGAGTGAGAGCCGGTGATATCACTGCCGATGTGCTGGTCAATCCGCTTTTGTGAGCCTACGCAAAAGGGTTGGCGAACGGAATACTCCATTGCATTCCTTGTTTGATGATTCGTTTCCCTGTTTTTGAACTTCACAGGGTGCTTCCAGGACCTGCGATCCACATTACTTCATGCCATCGAGAGAATTCCTTTTTAATTCAATTTGGTTGACAACTGCAATTGTGTTACTACTACGTCACTATGCCCCTCCCCTCCCCGGCTTGCGGTTTAGAGCATTCTTCTATTTCTCAGGCTTGGCGGGTATACCCAATAACCCAATAAATTGCTTCTCCATTCCCAGCCGTTTGCTCACAGAGCTGTGAAACAGGACATCTGCATTGGCTCACATATTAACTAGCCACACGGTAGTTTGCACAATTCTGCGGTCAACAAGCCAAGAGTGCGGGTGATCCAATTTGATTAACGCGGTCCGGATTGGATCGGGTACACGCCCACATGCTCTGCCAGATCCCGAAATCCCAAAGATTGCGCTTTTGGTTGGGAGTGTGACTAACGGAAGATGTTTTTGACGGAGCGATTTCTGTGTACCTTGTACACTGAATCATTAAATCAATTACGTTGTGGTTCAAGACCAGGGCACTTGGAAGAAAGAAACATCCAAACCTGCTACTATCTCGGTCGAATTCGAGAATGAACCTAGATTCCCGAAACTCGGGAGACTTTGCGGCCGGAAAGGGACAGATGGACAAGATCTGGACGTTGCTTTAGTGCTTTATACCAGTCTCTACATGTTGTAGCCGTGTGCTAGAGCTACTCACAAATCACTCTTGATTCTACAATCTACGGTCGGCTGATCGCGGCGATGATTGGCCAGAACCACGCCACATTCTCAAACCAGCCGAAAGCGCGGGGCCCATCATGGATGAGCATTAGGCGCTGTCTTCCTCATTTGAAGTTATTGTTGGTACCTGCAGCTGTCACCAAAGAAGTGTTAGCTCTGAGCCACTGAAAGCCACTGCTTCTGGGGCCCCCTGGCACTCCTCTTCCCCACGATAATCCCACGTGGTACACACCAACAAGCCGGGTAGTTGCAGGGTATAGTATATCGAACTGACACTATGTTGCACAGCGTTATACATAGCCACAACCAGCAGCTAATGCTCACCCTCCAGTTCGATTGAGCAGTAACTCGGCACTTAATATGATAAAAGGCGCGGGAGGTTGCGTGATATATCACCAGGAGACTACCGCACGAGATGTAATATAATGTAAACCAGTGCGACTATTGCGGAAAACTATTACCAAGAACCCTGTGAAGAGGGCTCCCTTGGGTGATCAATACAAATATGCACGTGTAGGTGTGCGCCCTACAACACATTTAGCTGTGACATGTGCAGATGTAGTAGGAAGTGTCAATACACGATGGCGACAGTTGCGCCGTGCGGCTGGGGTGCATTGCATTGATGCCTGCTTGATGACGCTGATGTGAGTTTAAAATAAGGAGTCGAAACAGACTGATGTGTAGCGCGTTTCAGCCGATTGCCTGTCAGATCGTTGTCATCGACACCATGCAATCGCCATTGGCCGCCCTAGGTGGATGCGCAGAGCAGAGAATACAGTCTCGGCTAAGTTGTTTGAGCCCCGCCTATTGAAACAGAAAGTCCATCCATTCCGCAGCTTTATTCTGGCCTCCCGACAGGCGTACAAACTTCTTGTTCTTCGGGATTGGACTATAATATTGCTGCTTTCTGGTGGTGCCACCAGCTTGCAGAACGATCGTTTCGATTCGGCGAAGCACAGCCGCCGCTCGGAATCAATGTCAGCTCAACGCTGCACTCTAAGGTTGCATTCCAAAATCCCTTATCTTCCAAACTCCGCCGCCTTGCTTCCCACCGCGCGTCGTCGATCGCCGCCAGTAAGAAATCGTAGAGTACGCTTTAGATAATAGTATACCTTATCGTTGACGACGGAGACTATGTCTGTGCAATACTGCAATGCAACGGGCTCTCACGATTAATGTGATAACTATTCGCATCCGTCACACATCGTATGCAACACGCGGATGCCCGCTTCTTGTTGAGCAGGTTTTTAGCCATGAACGGCGCGTGAAAAATGGACAGTTGATCGTTAACTACCGGGATAGGTTCACGAGGGTTGAGATTGCATTTGCTGAATCGAAGCGGGTTGGCCAAGATCTGGAGTGTCGAATCCCAAAGTTGCATACATCCTTCAAGTTTAACTGGTTTTTGCCTGAGCTGAAAGGTATGAAATCATCACAGTCGTGGAGGTTACTGTGAATAGACTCGAGATAACTGGTGGTGGCGTGCATCCAATTAGATGGGCGGCTATAATTGCACTTAGCCTGATACGATACTCTGGCGGCTGAGAACCCCAATTTTTGATTTTCGACTTCAATTCGCCTACAATTCCCCTCAAGATGAACTAAGTCGGCAGGTCGAAATGCTGTCTCACGCGTGTTTTTTTCGCTAGAACTATAGCGCCCCCGTTCTGCATCGGTTCATCTTGGGGAGCCTTAATTCTGGCAGGCAGTATTATCACCCCAGGGTTGGGTGAGTACAAGTAAGGCAGCTCCCGGTACCGAGAACTGCCTGCGGTCTGACTAGACAAGGTATATGCATACTCGGGGGGACACACCGAAGCCCGCTCCTAGATAAAGCACACATCCCTTCCGCTCACCTCGACACACGAAATTTCTTTATATTCTGCATAATATTATTCTTCCTCTTCTTCTTCGTCTTCTTTGCTACCGCCTTTTAAATAATTCGATTCTCCTACCCCTCATTTTTAAACCCCCTTTTGCTTGCAGAGCATATATATAGACGCTGCCTCCTTGCTGCGGACGTTTCGTTGCTATTGCACCGCCGCATTATAAGTATTCTTGCAGGCGCCGTTTGAGCTCTTAACTGCAACTTCTGGGCTTCATCGTGAGCCCTCAACCACAAAATCATGAGTGGAAAAGACCGTACCTCGTCATCAACGGCGCCGATTGCCGACGAATCTGGTCATTCCGGCCGCCGCTTCCCACTCTCACATAACAGCATCGCAAAGAACTGTATGTACATTCGTCTCTCCTCTCTTTACCTCTACTAATAATTTGCCAGATGCAATCGCCGCAGTATGTACACACGCTTCCTCTTCCGCAAATGCACCTTCTAACTCCGCTATTAGGCTGGCGAATTCCTCGGAACCTTCCTCTTCTTTACACTGGGCTACTGCGCCACACAAGCTGCAAAGGAAGCGCAAGCTAAATCACCCGATGCCTCACCCGTCGAACTACTTCTCTACATTTCTCTCACGTTCGGTATTTCCCTCACCGTCAATGTGTGGCTATTCTACCGTGTCTCTGGCGGCCTCTTCAATCCAGCCCTCACGCTGGCTTTCGTCCTCCTACGAGTCATGACGCCTGCAAAAGGCGCATTGCTGGCACTGAGTCAAATACTTGCTGGAATTGCGGCTGCAGCGGTGGCAGAAGCCTTGATTCCCGGACCGCTAGAAGTGCAGACGGAGCTGGGGAAGGGGGTTAGCATAGCGCAAGGGGTATTCATCGAGCTGGTCTTGACAGCGGAGCTTTCGCTGGCCGTGTTTATGGTACGCGTCCAGTTACGTGGGAGAAGCATTACGTTGGGTGCTGACTGCATGGAATAGATTGCGGTTGAAAAGCATAGGTCGACATTTATGGCGCCGCTTGTGATTGGCTGTGCGCTAGCGATGGGACATCTTGTAGGGATAAGCTTCACCGGAGCATCCATGAACCCTGTGAGGTCTTTTGGGCCGGCGGTGGTGGCTGGAAAGTTTAGTGGCTATCATTGGATCTATTGTAAGTGTCTGTGTGTTGCGACGACTAACCCGCGCGCTAATGCTGTTGTAGGGGTCGGCCCAATTCTCGGTGCAGCGGCGTCAGCGGGAATCTACAAACTCTTGCTTGTGGCGGATTACACGAGTGCAAACCCGGGGCAGGACTCTGATGGGGCCACGGTAGAGAAAGGGACGAGGGGAGAGGTGTTTGTTGATGCAGCAGCTGGGGAGCTTGATAGAAGCTCGAGAATTTGACCATGAGTGAACGAATGAGCGAGGGATTAAGTTATGGGGGATCACCAGGTCAGGATGTTGCATTTGATGGGACTTTCTTGGTCTTGGATACTGCGTTCAAACGTTAATGGTTTCATTTGAGCGACTACTTTTGGTTTATGGGGGAAAAGGTGCATTGGGTAGTGGTATGTATTGTGCTTTAATTGCATCAGCGCGCAGCGCTTGAAGAATGAAGAATTTCGGAGATTCCTTCTGATTCTGATATCTATATTGCTGCGGCGAGTGTCTATGCAAGCGCGTGTGCGGACTCCGATCTCGATCGGGATGCCGAGCGAAGCAAATATTCCGATCTGTCTTTGGATTGTCTAAGATATTTTGCTAGCCTCAACACCAGCCACTCCAAGACGGCTAATCGTCCGTGAAACAAAATCTGGCGATCCTCAATTAGCGTTCGAGACAGTAGATGATCCCCATCCGGGATATTCTGCTGTTATAATGTTATGCGCCCCGCACCCGCACCGATACCGTTTTTAATTGGAACGGAAGTTTCCCGAAGAAGTACCATGAACGGATATTTTCGTTGTTAATAAATATTTTTATCTTTCGGAAACAGTTGTCTAAAACTCTTTATTTTATTCGGCGTAGAATCTCAATGTCGCCAGCTGCAGTTGATACGAAGCGACAGTTAGGCCCGCATATTGTTCTAAGACATTTACTAGTGACGAAGTACAATACTCCAGCCCGATATCCTGCGGTTCACTGCCTTTTCATAATAGGCACTTCTACCCTCTCAGTCAATTAACAGGTTAATTGCTTATCGAGTATATAGTGAGATAACTTGTTCCAATTCGCCAAGTTTTCGATAAAATGGCGGAGGTCTCTGATAAATATCGTACCAAACACCCGCAACCTTAATCTGTTAGTTGCCTTCCTGGAGGTCAGAGGGTATCTACGCACAATCACCTCGTCCCCGTTGCTGCCCCGCTTTGCATATTCGGATATATGAATAGCGGGGTTTGTTTGTTTTAATCATTTTGCATTCGGCCGCGTTGCGGCCATGGCATTTAAGAACAGGACCTCCACCAAACCCTATAACCGCTTCCGCGCAAATTAAAACTCTAAAGAGGAATCTGACAAAACCCGAAGCCCCGAAATTAAAACCCAATGAATAGCGGGGTGTGTGAAGCGTTCTCAGGATATATGGACAGGCGGGGCGGGTATGTTTACACGAACTTATATATGGATCAATTCACTTGTTTCAAGCAACACCCTTGCCTAAGAACTCTGTACCCTGACTGTTTGGTAGAACATCAGGCCATCCGAGGTATGGCTGGCCTCGCTGCGACTTGCCTGCAAAGGATTACCCACTCAGCCAGCGCGTTTATTCACCATTCATCTATCTGTGAACAAATGTGCCGCGTTTTCTGCATGAATCATACGAGCTCACTCACTCAATGATCGGCGATTAATGTTACATATCCGGTGGCAAGTGACTCAGAGTGGCGAGTGGCGAGTGGCGAAGCATCAAAGTTTTCTCTCATAATTTTCTGTATATATCTCGAGTCTTTCTCCTTCTCTCTTTTCTCTGTACCATAGAATACACGCACACGGTTCTCCCCAACTCCCATATCGTAACAATTAAAGCAGTGTCACTGTCAGCCCCGGGGTATCCGTCCCATATCCGTCCAAGGACTTGGAGGAAGAAATCCCAAGAATTAATTTATACAACCCAACTTCTACCTCCACTATATTTGCCCCTTCTGATAATTTCTAGTGTTAAGTTGATGCTGTGATCCCAGCTGCAGGTGCCATTCTCCCAATAGCTCCAGCATTCCTGAGATTTTGTAGTCGGTTGACAGGAAACTTCAAGAAGCTCTTTAGACTTGCTTACTTTTCTGTGAGTTGAGTGGGCTTAAGCTCCGTCTATAAGCCACCACCACATTCTCGGTTCGCCTATCGCCCTTGTCTTGCTTAATTGAGAAAAACTGCGACTATGCGACCTTGCGTCACGGCCAGCTCCAGATATTTCGCGGACGGACCAGTCCTCAGCCGGAAATTTGCCCCTACCTTTCAACTAATGGCGGAGGTGGACCTGGAGAGCAGTATGTTTATCCTGCTAGGTATCACATATATTTAGTGTGGAGCTGAGAGTTGAAGGAATTATGAAGCCATCGGCTGTAGTTGTGCATAACTGCTATTTGCTCAGCGCTTCCTCTCTTTGGGAAGAAGATAAGCACCCTATTACTCTGTATATCTCCATAGTATATAGTAGTTTGCTCCACTGTTACCTGGCTGGCAAAAAGTCTTGCACGGATATGGGACGGATACTCCGCAGGTACGCTGCTGTTAGCTAGGCTTACATTCTTAGATACTAGTAGGCACACTATGATGACCATCCCTGTGAGTAGCTGTTGCACGTTGGAGCATATAGTGGCAGGGGATGGTGGTCACCCGGGCGACGTCCTTAGCCTTAAAGCACGAGCACGAATGAGAATCCGTGTTGAGTGTTCCGCGCAAGTCATCTTTACTTAAGACAACACGAGTGGATATTTGTCATACTCTAAGTAGAGTGAATACAGTATGATTAAAACAAAAAACACGAGTGGATAAGTATACAGTGCAGGCTGATTGCATCTGCTGTCATTTTGAGGATATACCACAATTATGATAAGCTGTGGCTATGCGACGGCAGTGCGCGCACGGTTCTGAGTATTAGTCGTCCGATCCATGGACCGTTTGGCCATATGCACGTACGAATTCAGCGGTCAGTGACTGCCAAGTTGTGTTAGAATAAGTCGTGCTGCAGGTTTTGGCCCTATGAAGCCGGCTGCATATGAAGCTGCTTTAGGTATATCCACGGACACTAGTCTCTATCTCTCAGACATAATTCTATAATTCTGTATCTAGGATCGTTACGGAGTTATGCTGCTTCCGAATTCGAAGTTTCTGAGAAGTTATCACTAAGTAACGAGTTATACTGCATGAACTGACATTTGATTCCCGCCTCTAGCGCCTGTCCGGACTATCCATCTCACTATCCATCCAAGACTCATTGCAGCCGTGACGGAGGAGCAAGATGTAGAGGAGGAGCAGGGAAGATGCAGGTCGGGCAGGAAGAGGGGTAGGACGAAGAGAATGAGTAAGAGGTGTTGATGTCTGATATGGTAAGTTAAATACGTAAGTAACGATCCTCCTATAGTAGTAATTGAATGACATCCACAACGTACTGTACCGATCACTATGGTTCGGACGCTGTCCGGTGCTGACGGCAAGTATTGCTTCGGACAACCAATGTTGACAACTTTGGAGTGGTCGGTCACTCTGGTGCTGACTATGAGAATACAAGTATTTGGGACCGATTGGGCCAGAATGGGGTAGAATACTTCATATTGAGAATTTTATTTTCTAAGTGTACATACAAAAACCAACTCGTCAAACTGACGTTTATAAATACAAGCTAGGTGCTGTCAACTTTTGCAACTCGGACGGCATCAAACTGACGCTGACCGATACGAAAAAAAACGCCGGACGGACACCCCCGTCTGACTACTGACATCCGAACCATAGTGATCGGTACAGTATCGTACATAATTATAATTTTTCACCCGTGGTCTTCGATCTCAACATAAATTGCCCACCGGCACCCTTTACACAGGCAATAAGACTTGGATGGATACTGAGATGGATAGTCTGGATGGGCGCCATCCGCCTTGGAACCCTTCACTCCGAGTGTTAGTAGCGAAGGTAATTTCTCCTTTGAAATACGCAAGGCACAACTAGTGAATGATAGATGTATGCCACCTGGTGAATCCGCACTGCTGTGCAGTTGTAAAAGAGAGGTTACATGTGAGAATCAATGGACTATGGATACGATTTTCGAAGCCCACACTAACAGGTTCTAGTATAGTTATGTATGGAACTGCCAATTGTAGCTTCGAGTTTTATGAGCTTATCTGCTTTCAATTTTAGATTCGTTAACAATTAGAACCTACGAGCTGCTCTCGTTCGACAAGATCTATCTAGCAGCGGCAACCTTTCCTTATAGCCTATTTGGGGACCTCGGTTTTGCGGACGCTTGCAATCGCCTAGACTATCTTCGGCCCAATCCAGCCTGAACCGCGAATTGCAAGTAAACTAACAGTCTGGGTGATTTAGCGCCGGCCCGCAGACGTGATCCCGTATGAGACACAACACTCTAAAAGCAATTGTATAAGCGCTTGTTAAAACGGTGCCGTTTCGTATACCAAATTTCGGGAATATAGAATTGTTGTATGTCGCTTCTGTGCCGAAGGCGTTCAAGGATCACGATGGCATGACTTAAAAAAGCAGAAGCGAGGTAAGTTGTGCGGAAGACAGAACTTGGGTCATGGAAGGTCACACCCCATTTCTGGAAGAAATCCCACCAAATGAGGAATTATCAGAGCGCCACGTACTAAATTGGCAGGAAGGAAGGAAGTGTAGGTTCACAGCAAATAGACTCTGTCTCGGCCTCTTTCCCCCCAAGTCAATACCCTGGTCGCACAGCAAAAACTGACTTCGAGAAATGGGGTGTTCGGACCAACTTCTATGATCCGAGTATCTCGGAAGGCAGAGATTCAATTATTTCACTCTAGGTTAAATTCTACCGTGTCTCACAAGTTGCATAGGTAGTCTGATATTGAATGCAAGCACAGCGAATCTTTCGGGTGGAATTACTCGATATTGAAAGCACCGAAGCTGAGGTTAATGAGGGATCGCAAGCAGGAGTGAGATCCTGGTATAACCTTATCCGCTGCACCTCGGTCATAATACTTCCGGAATCCTTCAGCACCGCGTTTTAGGGATACCTACTCTATTCATTCTGACTATCCGTCAACGTTGCAACGCTTTCACCTTCTACCGATCCTGCATTCGGAGGGGTCATGTCTGAACGTGTAGTTTGCCATAACAAAAAGCGTTGTAGACATACCCTAAGACCGTAGAACGGTGAATCAGCGTTGATTCTTGGAGCTCGTCAGTAGGCATCAGTTCTATGTCGACCGATAGAATGAGCGAAGATGTCATCGTCATTATACTGGTCGTTGGGAGCTAAGGAGCTAGCGTTTTGCATGCGACGCGCGCTAACATGGACGCGAGTGCTTGCCAGGACATGAGTTTTAGGGGCTGGTTCTCGGGAGTATTGGGTTCCGCTATTGATGAATTAACTAGCTCGAGAAAGGACGTGTCTGCGGCGACAAAATAGATGTGTGATAGGTTGATGGAATGAGCCCGGGGTGGCTAGGCGAGTTTCGAAGCGTGCTTCCGCGATGGAAATCTATTATATGTGTTCCGCTCCATAGACCACCATTTCGGTTCGCGAACTGCGGTCGCCGGTTCGTAACATTTACAGTCCATCTCACGAACTGGTGAGCGTTTGTGAACCGTCTCCAATCCCCGACCACACTGGTCTGTTCTACATACAAAAAGCTTCATCTGGTCATTGTCCCACCCACAGTCCCCCCTACAACGTGTAAGCATAACGTATTTTACCGGGAAGCCGGCCGAGACACATTAACCTGTCAGCCGGGTAACACTCTGAGTGGCCCTTCTTGGCCGGTTAATCCCGTATATTTACACCGTCCGCCACCGCAGTGTATGAGCTCCCCATTTACAACACAATTATGGGAAGGACAAAGATTAATTCTGACTGTGAGAATGATATTATCTATGCAAAGAAAGATTACTGGGCTGGCATTGAGCCATCTATTCGTTCTGCTGTTTCTACTGATGGTCTTCCTAATACCACTTTGTATGACCACCTCCGAGGGTCCCAGATAAGGTCTGAAGCCCACTGGTTACAACAGCTACTTACTGAGTAGGAAGAGAAATCAATTGTTTGGCTCTGCAAAGCCCTTGATGATCAGGGTCATCAAATTATAATGTGAATTATGAAAGAATTGATAAAATTACTGTTATCCATATCTAAATACTGCAAAGTTGGTAAACACTGGGCAGCACAATTTATCAAATGCAATTCCACTCTTACTGTCATGTTCAGTCAAAGTCTAGATCATCAGTAGGCTAATCCAAATAATCCTCCTATTTTGAAAGACTATTTCTGTAAAGTATATTGCTAATAAATTGCTTTTTTTTGACTAACTTTAGAATAGCTCAGAAAGCTTATTAGATAATTAAATGTACTTCTGGAGAATATTCACAATATGGATGAAAAAGAATTCATCCTTGACCAAGTACTTAAAGTCAATGTTGTTTGGGAAGGAGCCGAAAAACCTCTACTATAGTCAGGATGGTAATGAGAAAATAATAACTGTTACTAAGACTATATGTGTCACTGGAAAAGTACTGCCACCAAGATATAAAACCAATGGCTCAGTCTACCTCATGGGCAGGCATGCAGCAGTTCAACTCAAAGAATGTTGTAATATTTGTATCGTTACCAAACAGTTGGACTAACAGGAAACCATCAACACAATGTCAATTGGGCTGGAAGCTATAAGCTAACCTCCCAGACACTTTGGTTGACTTCACCAGTGCTCCTAAGTACTTCCAGATGTTTATAGGCCCCCCTGGAGCTAAGCAAAGTGCTTTCAGACTCTGCATAAGCACCTGCAGTTCTGGAGGTGTATTATAGATGGTATTAGATGAAACTTATAGAATAGTCAAATTGTGGAGCAGCTGAGACCTCTGGGCAGGTCTACTGGAGACTTCAAGAGTAGCTGAGACCTCTTTGCAGCTCTGCTGGAGACTTGGTATTGTATTCTCACAGCAATTGTAGTTAGGGTTCTAAAACCACAGGGTATTTTATATATTATATTCGTCATTGTTACAGTTACAACATTAGCTACATCATATTATGGCATGTTTTATCTAAGTCTCAATATATATAAATATGATCAATCTGGCTACAGACAGTATTGGAGTGTGATCGGAGATGCATCTGGCCATGCTGATTCAAAGAATTTAGAGATGCACTTGGAGGCCATTGTGGTGGGAAAATCTGTTTCTCACCACCACTGCTATTCAGTTTGGTGGGGGGAAGCTGACAGGGGACATACAGAGATACAGGGATAATAGAGATGGACTGCGCAAGGAGGAGTATATATTTGAATGACTCTAGAGTAGATAGACATCAACTTAATATACAAATTGCACTCTATCTATCCCAGCTCTTGGTCCCATGCATTCTTGCCAAGCTTTCATTGATCTATTCAATTGGTGGGGTTCATCACAGCCAGGTACTCCTTCATATCCTCTCACCCTCTATCTACGCTCATTGAGCCAGAACCACTATTTTTCACGGATTCCCTTTAGATGGTGTGAGAGGTGTGGCAATGTGTCAATGATGGGCTCTCTTCATTGTAGCTTCGCAATTTCACCACACTGTGAATATGTGAATTGCAAGATGTACTTGGAGGCCATGATTAGGTGAGTGTGGAAATGTACTTGGAGGCTGAGATCGAGTGAACTTAGAGACTCACTTTAAGGCTGTGTGCATGTGAGTTTGGAGATGTGCTTGGAGACCAAGATCGAGTGAGTATGGAGGTTCACTTGGAGGCCATGCTTGATTGAAATTGCAGGAGTACATGGAGGCGGTCAATCAGGAGGTGGTAGATCAGGAGGAAGGTCCGATGGGTACTGAGACTCTGTTTATTGGTTAACATATAATTGTGGGAATGTAGAGAGTTGAGTACAACAAGGACTACCAAGAGATGCGAGACTTGCCGAAAGAGGGAGACACTTGATCTCAGGATGATGGTTATCTCGGTGTATGCAGTACTTGGTGTATGCAGTACTCAGTCAATGCAGTACTCAGTGCTCACTCATGATTATGGTATGGAGAGATAGAGAGGGATGACTTCACTTCTTATTTTTAGATGATGGTATAGTTGAGGAATACAACAAGTGAGATGAGAGGAGATGGGGGAAATCATACACCGGGAAAAATGACCTTACGCGACGCGTAACTCATAGAGAAGCTGTTTTTGGGTCGGTGATCCATAGCATAATTGAAGCGTGGCACTATAAGGTCCTATGGACCTGCGCATTGACTTGATTACTATGATACGCATGCAATGAGTGCGCTTGATACTATACATCATGCTGCATTCAACAAACTTGAAACCAAACTGCCAAATGCACTTCTTTGCACGCTCCCAAGTAAACTCCAAGTACGCTCCCAAGCACTCCTCCGAGTACGTTCTCAAGTACACTCCCGGGCATTCTCTCCAGGACGCTCCCAATTGCACTCGATGGCACACTCCCAGCCTGCTGGACTGTACGCTCCCAAGTAAGCTCTCAAGACACTCTCAATCACACTCCCGAGCATGCTCTCAAATACACTCCCAATTGCACTCGATGGCACACTCCCAGTCTGCTTGACTGTACGCTCCCAAGTAAGCACTCAAGATGCTCTCAAGCACACTCCACACTCCCGAGGACACTCAAGTACACTCCCAATTGCACATGATGACACACTCCCAGCCTGCTTGACTATACGCTCCTAGGTACGCTCTCAAGATGCTCCCAAGGACACTCCGAGTACGCTCCCAAGTACACTGCCGAGCACGCTCTGAAGGACGATCCTAATTGCACTCGATGGTACACTCCCAGCCTACTTGGCTCAAGCTCCCAAGTACACTCTCAAGAGGGAAGACACTTCCAATCTCACTTGACTTTATGCTCCCATGTAAGCTCTCGATCCAGAGACTTGCTGAGTTGCAGATGCCAGGCACCGGGAGGCGTGAGGCCGGTGGCGAATGGCGGACAGTGTTTGGCGGACAGCGGGCGGCATGTGGAGTGTGGCGTGTGGCGTGAGGCAGGCGGCGTATGTTGGCCGAAATCATGACGTCGGTCGATATGGTAGTCTGAACCGTATCTTTAGCGTGGCTACCATGACAAGATCTCACGATGCCTCAAGGTCATGGTGTTGACAATTGCAGCCTTAGATCCCGCAGGAAAGATAAACAATTGGTTCTCGGGGAGTGCAGATCTCCAACTCAGTTTTCTCAGGGGAATCTGCAGCCAGGTTTCCATCAATTTTGGGCGTATGTGTGCGCATTCGGTTCGGGCCTGATGGTCATGATGGTGATGGTGATGATGGTGATAGTGATGGTGATGGTGATGGTGATGGTGATGGTGATGGTGATGGTGATGGTGATGGTGATGGCACCGAAAGCACTTAGTCAAATCGGTTGGCTACGTCAACGTCAATGTCAAAGCTTTAACAGACTTAGAGCCTTCTATTAGCCAAAGCTGCCACAAACTCAGAGTGTTCCATCGGCCCAAGCTTCCTGTAGGAAGCTCTACTCCTCCCGAAGCGTGGCTCTCAAACGCGGCTCTCTCGAGCAGGCTCCCAAGCAGGCTGTCAAGCAGGCTCCCAAGCAGGCTCCCAAGCAGGCTCTCAAGCGCCAGCGGGCTGTATAGTGGACTCGCAGCGATAGTGTGACCGGTATAACAGCGAACACCCCTGTCAGTAACGACAGGTATAGGTCTATCGCTGGCTGCCAACCAGATATAGGTTCATAGGCCCACGTGCACATTTCTATGAATCGACTATAGATGACTATAGGCTGCGCGTCGCGCAGGGGTCCACGGGAAGCTTGCTATGAGCTGCGCGTGTGCGCGTAGCGCAGCCTATAGTCGATTTGCACTTTTGCCGATGATGGAACACCAGCAAAAGTGCAAATTGATCATAGGCTGCAATACACATATGTACACATACACACAGCTCATTGCACACTGCCTATAGATAGCAATACAATCTGCAGCAACACAGTCATCAATATTTGATTTATCGGAATGTGGGTGTTGGCCTATGGAATCATATATGACTGCAGGCCAGAGTTGCACCTATACCTGTCTTTACTGCCTACCAACATTACTGTTGTACTGGTGCTGCCATAATCACGATTGCTGGGAGTACACCTGAGAGTCCACTGGCTAATGAAAGCCTACTCTAGAGCCTGCTTGAAATCTTACTTGATGGTCTATTTAAGAAAGCCACATTTGAGAGAGCCACACTTTGGGTGGAGTAGAGTTTGCCATGAGAAGCTTTGGGCCAATGGCTATCTTAGAGTTTCTGGAAACTTTGACTAAGAGAATGCTCTATGTGTGTGGAAAATTTGGCTAATATATGACTCAAGGTTCGTGGAAGATTTGATGCTAACATTGACCTAGCAAGTCTATCTGTCCAAGATCTTAGGGTACTATAATCATCATTACCATCACCATTACCACTGACGTCATCACCATTTCTATCAGCACTATCCTCATCGTCACCATGACCATCATCACACTAGTTGTTAGTACCATCGACATCATTGCCATCACTATTGTCACCATTGCCATTGTAACCATTGCCATTTCCAATATCACTATCGTCACCATTGGCATCATTATTGGCATACTTATTACCATCGCTATTGTCACAATTGCCATTGGCACTATCAATATCATTACCATCGGCATCGGTTCAAATGGCATGATCCGCATTGTCATTTGGACCATCTTCATCCTTTCCATCTGCCCCTGACCTAATACACACTAATCTATGCACAATTGGTAAGAAACAGGCAGCAGATTCCGCTGGACTGTATGAGTTGGAGATCTACTCTCTCTACGATTCAATTACCAACCGTTCCTGCAGATTTCAGACTGCAGTTGTGAATCCCATAATCATGAGCAATGTTGTGATCTTGTCATAGTAGATATATTCAAAATCTGATTTGGACTGTGTAGTTGACTGATGTTATGATTTTGTCCACTGCCACCCAATACCCACCACCCACCACCAGGTGCCTGGTGTCTACACCTTGGCAAATCTCTGGATTGAAAACACTGGAGCATACTGGAGAGCAGACAGGCAAGTGAGATTGGAAGTGTATGTGAAGTATGTTGTACGGTGTCCGGTGTCCGGAATCTCTCTATTGACCTAAACTCACTGACTCTCGCTAAGTCTAATTGACACGTACACAAGAACTAAAGTGCATGCGGCTCCGCCGCTCAACCCTAAACCAACCCACGTGATGACCGCACTCAAATCCGTCCCCATACTCCTCCAGGGCGGTATCACGACCGTAAGACTAATCCACAAAGAATGCAAAGATAGACCTTGCCTGAAGCTTCTTCCAAATGACCAACCGTGCCTGCAGCTCCTCCGAAGCAATCAACCGTGCCTGGAGCTCCTCCGAAACTCCTCCGAAGCAATCATCCTCTTGCTCGATATCTCTTTCCTGCAACCTTCACATCCAGCTGCTTCACATCTAGTCGGAATAACCCTCCAATCTGGCGTGCCACGCCCACAAGATTTCCTCGACCTTGACCTCGAGCACTGTCTGTCGGCAATTTATCGTATATCTTGATTCCGTAGCTATTGACTGGGACAATCCGCAATCCCCGATCCATAAGCCGCAATTGTGACAGCGAGTTGTGTGCTTCTTCGATATGCAAGACGTTTCTCACAACAACCTCATGGTTTCGGTGATATCCTGGCAGCCGAAGCTTCAATCACATGTCTCCATATCCGATGGCCTTGCCTGCGACCCTTTCAGGAAAGTCGTGAATTTCCCGCTTATCTCTTTTGGCATACTGCGTGTACCGTACGAACTCTTGCCGATCTCCGCAAACGTGAGAGGTGGCAGCACAATCCAAGTACCAGCTCTCCTTCTCAGGGGATATGCCAGTGACTGTCATCCAATAGTTCTCAATTGATGTCGTCGTCATCGTCGTTGCCGCTGCCGCTGCCGCTGTCGCTGCTGCTGTCTCTGCCGCTGTCTCTGTCGGTGCTCCGCTCTCCACCAGTGCAGTGCTTGGACAATACCGTGCAATGTGCCCCACCTGATGGCATCTGTAGCACTCCTGAGTATGCCTGCGGCGATGCCTCAAACTCTCCGAACTACTACCATCACTCTCACTGCCGCTATCACGGGACTTCTGGGACTTCCGAGTCTGCCCCCATTTATCACTCTTCGTCCGCAACTTTGAGAACATGGCTGCCACGTCCGAATCGTCTTCCTTCTGTAATCGCGCTTCATGGGCTTTCATCTTCGTGACAATCTCTTCCGGTTTGTCGGCCAACGTGTCGATCTTGTCGTACATCAACTGGGTGAAAAACCTCCAATCGTCATCCTTAGGTATACTGTAACGGTGGCACGTGACCCAGGGCCAGGTAATGGCCATTCTATATAGTCGGCTCGCCACGAGCCTTAGATCTCTAGCGATAATCTTACTATACATCTACACCTACTATCACTTGCATCAACGTTTGCAACCGTATTCCTATAATTACCACACGTATGCCTATGAGGCCGAACGCTGGCGTACGTGCCCTTACACTATTGTCGCTTTTTCAGTAAACGGATACGTTTCGCTCACGGGATTTCGAGAGTTTACACCTTTTCCGACGCGCGACTCCATCGAGTCAGCAATTGAGAATACTGCCCTCCAAACGAGATATCGAAGCATCATTACTGCGAAGCACCGAGCGTTGACCAATTCATCATTCAATTGAGCCACATGATGGCAGTGAAGAGTTCAGGGACCAATTGGCCCAAGAGGCGCGTCACCGGCAATGATGAAGATCACGAGTACAGGACACGACTATTCGACCCTGCCAACGTGAGAAATGGCACATGACCGATCTAATCGAGTTCAAATACAATTCCTACGTGTTAATTGCGCATGATCATCAGCCCGATATGCCGCAACAGACGGAGCGATCTTACCCCTGAATGTGGCCATATCGAGAACCAGAGGCGAGGTCGAGAGACGATTCACGAGTCAGCACAGTTATGACTACATTCCTTCTAATTGAGCCAAGTGCACCTACGGAGAATACACCCTACGATTGAAGCACATTTTCGATGAGAAGCTATCCCTCGATTGAAGCGAACTTATAGGGGCGATTCATTGCGCAGCGTGAAGTGCATTTATGGTCGAGACCTACACAATTCCGCAGACCGACTACGATTACCACGATGACTACAATGACCGCTTAGAGCACAATTATTATGGACAATCGAAGTCCACCTACTATATCAAAGATTTTCGACTGCAATCACATTAACGGCAACGGAGGCCACACGTGACTATTATTACCTACGGACCGAATAAGCTCTGGACTTCCGGCAGCACCTATGGCTCCATGAAAGACGACATTCTGATTTGAGACTACCACCTCCAGAGGCGCCACTTTCAGGAGACCAACTGGAGAATCCAATCAATCGATGAGATATGGATAATACGAGTTTTCATCTTTAAGGCCAGGACATATTCCACGGCAGTCAGTCAGTATATATCTGGACCAGCAAAATCAGGAATTACTATGAACAAGCGGCATACATTACCAGTCCTTATGGTGATATGGAGTGGACTCAGAATTACAAATTGATCTGCTGGATGTGCCCATCTGGATGTATGTGGTACCAAACTGCCGCGGGTTTGGGCCCAAACCCGGTAATGGTCGATCGGTCACTGTGCCGGTCCGACCATCAACAAACAATATACTTCTCTCGCAGCCTCCTTTATGGACTGCCCATGAGTAAGTTGATATGTGGATCCTATCGAGCGGCGGAAACATGTCTGTAGCTCGAGATATGCTACCGAGATAATTGCGGTGAGGAGTTCTTCTCCACAAGCATCAAGCTTCTGGACCGTTGTAGGACATACCTCTCCTGGGGATACCAACTCGGGGACCGCATGATTACTGCTGGCTAGAAAGCGGTTATCATGGCATTCACCCAACGGTCTGGGGTTTGCACCAGTTTGCTGGGAGCTGCGGTATAGGGACCTATGCATGCGGCATCGTGAGCCAGCAGAAGTGGTAACCCTCGCAGGCTAAATGGGCGAGCAAAGAGCAGAGGCGGTGGTTGCGGCAGAAGGTGGTCCACATGGGAATCCTGAATGACTGCTACAGGCTGGCTGAGACACGAAGGGAGTGACTGGACGGCGGGGCTTGGCTCCTTGTGAGCGAACCGTTAATGACAAGGCCTCCTGGATTTCCCTTCCACTGCTTCCATCCTTGCTTTGATTCTTTTGGCTAACCTGTATGGAGCAGATTCAGAGCCGTACAACTCTGTGCGGGTCTGCAGTTCAGAGATAATCCCCACGAACGAATGACAATTCACAGCGGTGAAGCGCACTTAGAAGCGCCGAAGACTTATGAACTACAATTGGAAGCCCGGCATGAGTACGCCATACGGGCCGAGCGACGATGAACTCACAAAGTGAACGGTTCAATTATTGGAACCAGCACGGAATGGGATAACCCCCGACAGATATGAGAGACAACGGTCCTGCGGAAGGCTACATTATTGAGAAAAGAGCTATCATTGAAACTATGAGAATTGGACTTACGAGCGCCGATATGCCCATCCCGGAGATGCACGGAGATGGATGACAATCAATCTTTTGAGTATGGCGATATTCACCAAGTTATGTGGAATTCTACCCTATCTAATATACTTACTTTCGGTGACAATGACAATCTACGAGACTAGCAATTGTGTGCAGAGATGCCGATATACATACCAGCGTCCTTGCCGTACCAAGTACAATCTGGACTACTATTCAAGTGACCACATCAAGCAACCGAATGGCAGAGATTACAATGCCGATTACAATGCCGAATACAATACCGAATACAATGCCGAATGTGTTACGAAGTTATATTACGGAAAATACTATCCCGAATGAGATCCCGACCCGAACTCGGCGATTCCGAGCTATGGAACTACGATGACAATTGACGACTGCAAATCGATTTCTAAATCAAGCCCTTCTAATTGATATTCCCTATGAAGCCGTATGAGATTAGTCGCCGGCGGAGCACCATTTTCAAAAGAGGGGGATGACCGTACCGGAATCGCAAACAACCCCTACCGCAAACAATTACCGTACTGGAAATGCAGGAACGAAGCACCGTGAGATACATTCACCAATTGAGAAGGCTGGCACCAACAAGTGCACCTGGAGACGAATCGACTAGTGGACTCAGAGAACGATGATAAGTGCACGGAGTCAAGTGATGGCAAGCACACCTAGAGATGAATCAACAAGCACACCCGGTGGAGAGCCAGAGAGTGCACCCAGTGATCTGAGACGATAAGCTCGCCTACCACACGACGGACGTCCAGTATACCTGCAAATGGACTGGAGAGAGATGATAAGCCAAACAAGCCTGATCCATGCCGAACGAGTGAAATATAGCAACTGAAGCATTCCAAACTAGATTCCGAATGAATGCAAATACGGCTACCGAAACAGTCCTGAACGAGATACTGAATTACTCTAATACAATAACTGAATTGGGCCACCGAATGAGATCGAATATGGCCACCGAGCGTACCTAATAGCCTACCGAAAGGCACTACGACAGTCGAGATAACTACCAAAAGATAATCACCGTGATCTCACAACGACAGATATCACTGCCGAAGGACTTCACATGGAAATGAGAGCATTACCAGGAGCCCTACCATACCAAGCCACTGACCAAGATGCTTACCGAATGCCGTACCGAAGGATCAAAAAACTGTCGCCAAACTGAATACCGAACTAAATACCGAACTGAATACCGAACTGAATACCGAACTGAATACCGAACTGAATACCGAACTGAATACCGAACGATTATACCTGAGGCCTACCAAATGACTACCGAAAAGCCAACGACTATTCTAACGAAGCTGCCTACCGAGATGGCCACAGAGATTTCAACCAAGAACGTACTGAAGCCATCATCCGAATGACATTCACTGAGAAGCGGTTACTGGGACCCTACCAAATGCCGAATCAAGAGATGCCAAGCTCTGCAAATGCAATGTACTAAGTGGCTTTCCGAGAGCAGCAGCGCGCTTGAGTCATGGTGAGTATGACCACCTACTGTATGCTTACGTGTTAGATATGGATCAATGATATACCGCGCATGCCCGATGCAATTGGCCACCATTCTACCACCCACGAATGGTCACCAGCAAGTCACATATGAGAACCGACGGATATGACGATGCCAGAAGCGGAAGCTCACATCAATGTTGAGAGTGAAGACGAGATCCAAGTGATGATCGACTATTTCACTGATATTGCCCAGCCAATTCTGATGATGGTCTCTGCCGAGACTCAAGTTTTTTACAGATGAAGCGAAAGCCGAACCGAATTATATGTCAAATCAGAGAGATTACAATTACAATACCGAATCACCAATCAATCCCAATTCCAATTCAGAGATCCAAGTTACACTAATAGCAAGCCACGATGGGAATCGACAATCGATATGATGTAGAAGTCGTCGACGGAGTAACGAATTTTCAAAGAGGGAGATAGCCGTGTCTACACAATCAAGTCCTACTGACAAGTCGAAGCCCACCGAGAGCCAGCCTACCATGACACGCACCGACAAGTCTACCAAGAGTCGATCAAGATTCTACTGAAGCCGCCTATCGAGAGCGCAACGATGAAGTCGACCGGATGGTCACCCAAGCGGACTTCCAAAGACGACGCCTAGTCAAGCAGCATCTATGAGTCAATGCTAATTGCCGATGACTACCAGCTGCAAGAGATATTGTACAGAGCATGCGGAAGCACTGCACGAAGGCTCAAGAGAGCGCAGGCCCGCTTGAAATTGTGAAGTATAACTGTTATAGAGAAGCTTACATGTTAGATGTCGACGAATGAGACGAGACTACACGATTGATGTATACGATTGACGATCACCGATGGCTATGAACGGTGCTGGCAGCGGACGCTCCCATTGATGCCAAGTCATGAGCGGAAGCTCTACCATCCTGATGATTCCGACCAAGAACCACAACGAGATATGCACCACCAGTGCGGTACTGGATGGCACGTTGGATGCTGGATGAGTTTGGGAGTGGAGATAAGGAGGAATTGAGGTCGGAGACTCGGGAGCGGAGGAAATGGGTCAATAGAGTTTCGGAACTCGGGACCGGAGGAAAAGTGATCAATTGAGCGTTTCTTTCTTCTGTTTCTTTCTTCTCTTCTCTTCTCCATACTTCATTACTTCATTGGATCTCGGCCCGGTACAAATGGCGTCGGCACGGGTTTTTACCACCTTCGGAGTCCATCAAGTGGAGGTGGAGTTTCCCCGTGCGCTGAATCCACTGAAAGGCTACCGTACGGTGCCAATCGGTTGCAGGACTTATGAGTGTGTACGAGTATGTACGCAGCATGATTGTTTAATGCTCTCTTTCCTTTCATTTGCTTTCCTTTTCTCTTGTACGGTTTATTCAGCCCAGGAGGTCTGCGCCTAAAGAGGGGGATACTGTAATGGCGGCACTTGACCCAGGGCCGGGTAACGGCCATTCTATACAGTCGGCTCGCCACGAGCCTTAGATCTCTAGCGATAATCTTACTATACATCTACACCTACCATCACTCGCATCCACGTTTGCAACCGTATTACTATAATTACCACACGTATGCCTAAGAGGCCGAACGCTGGCATACGTGCCCTTACATATACCCTGCATCAGATAGTAGCTGTGCTCGCTCTTTGGCATCAAACCGCTACCAGTCAAACTGTCGGCGCAGAGGTTGAAGTCATTTACATGCCCCTGGATCTTCGATGCGTACTCCTGCACATTCTCGCAGTCTCTCAACTTCACAGCTGATATTTCCTCTCGCAAAGCCCAAACATTCAGCTTCACTCTCGACTTGTAGTCCTCCTTCAGCTGATCCCACAGCGCCTTTGCGTCTTTCTGAACGCCATACTGCTGCTGCAATGACCGCTCCATCGCGAGGAGAATGGTCGACCGCGCGATTCCGTGCTGCTTCTTCCATGATTTGAGCTCTGTCGTGTTTTCTGGTGCTTCCTCTGTACCATCGACAATGCCGAGAACCTGCTTCTGCTCCAAGAGTATTTCAACTTCCAAACTCCAGCTCTTGTAGTCTGTACCATGAAACTTCTTAATTGAGATCGCTGTCGATTCGGTCATCTTGTTGTCCATACACGCATCGAGTCTGTACTCCTCCGAGACCGTGTCGATGATGCCGCAATTCGAGTCGTGTTCCTCAAATCAGCGAGGTGGCCGAGCTTATAACCTGTTGTACGGTGTCCGGTGTCCTGAATCTCTCCATTGACCTAAACTCACTGACTCTCACTAAGTCCAATTGACACGTACACAAGAACTAAAGTGCATGCGGCTCTGCCGCGCTCAACCGTAAACCAACCCACCTGATGACCGCACTCAAATCAGTCCCCACAAAGTATTCGTGGGACTGTCTTCAAAGCTTATATTGAAGCATATAGTCAAGTTGGCTAAAATTGCATTCAGTGTAATTGGGAGTGTACTTGTGGGTATTGTGAGAGCATACTTGGGAGAATACAGTAAAGCATACTGAGAGAGTGTCATACAGCACAACTGGGAGTATACTTGAGAGTGTATTCTGGGGAATGCATTAAGTGCAACTGCTGTGCCAATATGGGAGTGTACAATAATGTATATTTCACATTGTTGTTGAATGCTGCATGATGTATAGTATTTGTATACATGATAACATGTATATGGGACTAATCCAGTAAATTCATAGGTTCATGGAAACTTATTATACACCAGGTCAAAGTTGCATGACTTATCATCTTATACACAGCTTTTCAATGTATTATGTCTCCCATGGGGTAATTTTTCCCATTGTGGCAGTGGAATATCAAAAGCAAATAAGTGTGTTGAGGTGAAATAGTGGAGCTAGAAGACAGAAAACCCATCATCAACATTTCACCTGATACATCATACCATGAAAATGAAAATAATGCAACTGATGGGTTTCAGCTTGAGGAGAGTAGGAATAGAAAGAAAGGGTCTGATATACTACCATACTATGATGAACTAAACAGATTACTTGGATTGATTAAAGCACAGAAAGAGTGTGTGGATTGCAGAGCTGGGGAGAATAAAGTGTGTATTTCATTTTATAATGATATGATGAGATTTGTCTACCTGGGATCTGCCAAAAATATACTCCCCATTGCTCAATTGATGCTGTGTATCCTTGTATCTCAATATGCTCAGCGATGCTGCCTCCTCCCTAACTGAAAGGTGGTAGTGGTGAGAAATGAAGAATTCCACTACAGCCTACAATGAAGTAGGGTAAGTATGCACAATCATGTACAATTCGAAGTACACTTCAAACTGTCCTTGGAAGTGTACAATCAGGTGCCTCTGGCAGCTTCATTTCAAGTTGGTTGTATACCATTTGATGTATAGTATTCAGCGTACAAATATAGTACTATCAACGGTTCCGGACCATGACTTCGGGTCTGGGTACGAGTTAAAACTGAACAGTTGCCAAATTGGCGTTTCAAGTTGTGAATAAACCCAAACTGTCAACTTGTATACGGTTCGATGGTAAACTTCCAACTCATCTGAATTGGGCTGGTTGTCAGCGGGTTGCCCAGCGGGTCCATCCATAGATTCATATAAAGCTTTTGTTTTTGGAGTTTGTTAATAGCATCTGATCAAAATTATGTTTTCAACAACCAATATTATGTTTTTGCATGCGCTGAAGCTTCCAATATCGATCAATTTGAAACCGGTGTTTTACCTTTGATATATTGTGTTGTTTCCAATGTCGGCGGTCAATAATGCCGTTACGAAAGGAATGATTCACGCGATGCCTTGATTACCAAATATGCAACAACTAAACCTGTTGACGCTCTGTTAACGCTCATTTTCAGAATGCGGCAGGGAGCATGTCGCTATTGTTATTTCTAGTAAAGGCCGCCAATATCTGATAAATGCACGTTTGTAACCAATCGGAACTTAAATCACTCAAGATGTGAAGCTATAAAATCGTTGACTCTTCATTGACGCTCATTCTCAGGATGCAGCAGAGAGCATATCGCCATAGTTTTTCCCTTTAAAGGCTGCCAATATCTGATAAATGGATAACTGCAACCAATCGGAATATAAATTATTCAAGATGCGAAGCTAATAATCATTGACGCTCCATTGACGCTCATTCTCAGCATGGGGCGGTGACCATGTTCCTATCTCTTTTGCATGTTAAAGCTGCCAATACATTGGTTATGCATAACAGCGATCATATAACAGTTTAATTACAGACTTACAAAACTACAAATCGTTGACACTCCGTTGACACTCATTCTCAGAATGTGGCGGTGACTATGTTGCTATCTCTGCTGCCTATAAACGCTGCCAATACATCTGTTATGCATAACTGCAACCATATCACTGCTTAATTACCGTACTTACGAAATCACAAATCGTTAATGTTGCATTGATGCTCATTTCAATGTATTGTCCATTCAACATCTGCTGCAATCGATAATAGTTTTTCTCATGATTTGAACTTATTGGTAGTCTTTCTGACCGATTAAGACATGGCCCTGTGGGAATGCTGAGCGCAGTAACATTCTTGCACTGTTCGCTTTCACACAACTAAAATCTATGTATCTTGCCAAAAGCTTCATTATGCCGGCTATATATTTGTTTATCAACTGATATTCACAAGCGACTGCTCACCATTCGCCCATAATATATCTCTAACTTAAACTCTCGGTCAACATACATCCAGAACCTGGTAAAACATTCACGCATTCTATCTTACTTTTTCTTCTCTCCCTTATTTCTCCTCATTTCGATTCCGTTGACTGTCACGAAGATCTTTTCAGCCTATCCATTGGACCTCTGTGTAGGCCGAATCAATCCGGGAACATTTTGCGCGGCACTCATATCCCCCTGCTCTGGGCATTCCTGATGCTCAATGCTATTGTCTTGCTCTATATCAGATGCAACGTCTGCCACGTAATCGTCTTTGCTGTCATTTGGATTATCTAAGTCACCATTCCAGTTAAGCAAATCTTTAGTATCTGAAATGCTATCAGTTGCGCAATCCTCATCAGATTCGACTGGATGACAGTTGATTCATCGGATTAGGTGGACATTTAATATTAGACTTCGTCCTCCAGAGAGGTCCTTTGCAGACAAAGCTGGTGGCAAAGGATATCTTTCTAACAATTCAAATGCAGCCATACCATCATGTTGAAAGAGTGACCAGGATGCTTTCATGATCTCTTTGGTGTCCGAAATGTATCCTACCTGGGTCATCTGCTTGTTTTGGGTGCGAGATTCCTTCTGTGTAGCACTTAGGTTTTGGCTGCCCTGCCACATCTCCAAAAGTCGTGAACCTTGGCCATTCTGTTCAATTTCCTTTCCTCTGCCTCTTTCTTCTTGCCCGAGTTGATATCGGTGTTTAGTGTATCCAATGCTGGGTCAGTGCCTGCCAAAATTCTATTAGTGGCTCGAGCAAACTGCCTTACAACGACTTGTTTGTGAAGGGTCTCACCTGTGGTTTTTGACTGCCTCCAGTTGATAACATCTCGGCCAAGGGAAAAACAGGACTCCACTCCAATACCATGTGGTATGATAGAGAATATCTTGCGTGCCATATTGGAGTGATCAGCGTACTTTGAGTGTATTTCCTCCTGTTGACGCCACCAGTCGGTTATGTCTGGTATCCAAAATGTACTGCTAATCTCCATTGGGTTGGAGTGGTAATCATTGCGATTTGGATACATTTGCCCCCAGTTCTTTGGTGCTTCATGCGGCGAATTCAAATAGAGCCTGGCAGTGGTCAATAATCGTGCTTCACGATGGCTTTGTCCGGGTGTCGTCTCAGCCACATTGTTAGGCGTTAAGTATTCTTCATCATGGCTTAATAAACCATATGGATCAAGGATGATTTACAGGATCCTGAAGCCGTTGCAGAGGGGATGTGATTGCTGCTTGGTAAGCTTTCAACTGTATTGACCGGCACACATTGATGCTTGGCACAGTATTCATTCTCTATATACATTGGAAAGGCCTCTTGGCATTGGGTAGTATAGGATGTCTTGTTCTCAGGAATAATATCAATTCCCTCGTCCCACTTCCTACACGATCGTAACTTCTGGAAATGATGGATGATATGTACAGAGATGACAAGCATGCCCGTTGTTGGAGTCACTAAAGCGTAATACTTGGACAGCTTCTGTCGAGCTAACTTCACGGTGAAGAACCAGTCTTCCTTCCATTGAGTCTTCTTCTTAGTCAATGCTCGCATCACACCATCCATGTGATCGAACATGTCATTGTACACTGTGACGATATGTTTCAATGTGACTGTATGCCTCTGCGACATCCACAGGGTCCAACATTGGAATAGGCTCTATACTTCCATGAGATACTTCACAATGGTCAATTCATCTTGAGTTGTGAAGAGTGGCCGGTAATTGCTGGATTTTGCATTTTAAAGCCGCTCATGTGTGAATTCCCGGGATTGGTAGATGTGCACGACTAACTCGAGTGTAGAGTTTCAACGTGTCTTCACATCCATAACTGAAAGTACGGTGATGCGCACTCTGGCTTTTTGACATTCAATGAACTTGTTTCGACAACCAGGTGTCAACGTAATCAATACAGCAAGCATTGTCTGTTATATGAAGGTCAATTTCAGTACTTTCAAAATATCATGAAATATGTACTTTTTCAATTATCTTTGCTAAATCTGGTCTCATGGCCGACACTTTATTGATTCTAGCATTGTCCTCTTTTCGAAGTGTTTGACTCTTCCCAATGTCTATGCTTTCATTCTCTCCAAATTGCTGATTGTGCTCATGGGCTTCCCAAGCCTTGGTGTCGCCTTTCACACCAAGACTGCAAGTGAATGCACCTAAAGCCAGCTGTATGATGTGCGCCATGCATGCTATGTGGTTGCTCAATGCAGGCCACTCGATTCCAGAGGCCTCAAGTGTTGATTGCAGCTCACATGTTATCGACTAATTTGAGGAAGCAATATCAGTCGTAATACCAAGCAAACGGCTGTCAGTACGCTCAAAACGATCCAACACGTTCTTCATATGTACTGCTAGCCTTACTCCAGTAAGTGGGCCCTTAACCTGTTATCCTTGATGAGCTCTAGAAACGGGAAACGAACAGGCGATCAACCTCATTGAAAGCTAGTTGAACCTGAAGTAATTCCTATTTTCGATCCATATAGGAAGTAATGACCGATATTATCGCTATTTTGTTTTTGTAAGTCCATCCATACAAAGCTAAACTAACTTTGTTTCAAGATGGCAACTACTTCTTAATTGCATCCACGGTCAGTGCATATTCCCTCTGGCGAATGTTGATGAGGGTTGTAGCGGACGGCAGCACTAGGTCATCGTGCAATGCCTTATATGACCATCATAGTTTCAGATTTGAGATAGCGTTCCATGGAATATGAGCTGAAACAAACCCTAACATGAGGTAGGGATTCCACGTGTCTTGGTGAAATTCGGAAGTTTCAAAGTCCTTGGCCCTCATTTTGGAACATTTTGTCTGTCATTTCAGTCAATGTGAATCAAGCTAGATGTTAAATATGATATTCCTCTGCAAACTTACTATTGTGATTTCTTGACTTCCATGCCTCTTCAGAATAGTCAAAGCTGTTTCATCGAGTATTGAACAAGTTAATTCAGTAACCTCTGACACTGTGAATTCATTTAACTTTGCGATGTGAGCTTTTGCCAGCAAGTGTTTCCACATTGAGCTGGTCCCATGTTCTGATGGATGGTGAGGAACTTGATGACAATTGATATATATGATGCCAGGGCTGCCGGTTTCCTCAATTCTGCAGTGCAAATAACATCCCCACAAAGGTGCAAGTCTAGAATTATTCCAAGGAATTGGCGGCTTCGAGCCTACATCCATTGTATCCCACCATGCATCAAAGATGATTTGCAAATTCAGGTCACTCAAATCATGAATAAAGACACGTTCGTTGTGGGAAGAGATCATAACCTAGAGCAATGGGGTATTCAAAGTTTTTGAAGCCGACATGGTGGTAGAAATTTGAATACTGGGTAATCCGACTCGAGTGACTGCCGAAAGTAATGATACAATGAAGCAGACTGCGGGATGTTAAATATTGACTCTACAGATGTAAGCAAAAAAATCAGATCTGTAGGACATTGCATGCATATTTGTGACGTTGAATACTAAGACAGATTGACAAGACTCACCGTGTATAACGCGATTTAGGAACAACACAATGCAGTTCATTGCTGTGTACCCTACTGAGCATCAATAAAAACGGTTGACACTATGTGGGTGCTCCATTGTAGCAGGCGGACATGATATCGTCACTAGCAATGTTGCCCATAAATAGTGTTAGCAACGGTTCGGACCGTCACTTTGGGTCCGGGTCCGGGTCGGAACAAAACCAGAGCCAGATTAGCGGTCCGGTTCGTCAATAAACCTGAAATGTCAATTCAGGTACAGTTCTATCGACATCTCCCTACCCGTCTGAATTGTGCGGGTTCTCACCGGGTTCTCCAGCGGGTCCATCTGTAAATACATATAACATGCTTGTTTTTTGGGATTTGATTATAGTACTAAATCAAAATCGATTATTCGACATCCAGGAATCATATTTTGCATGTTTTGCATGTTGCAAGATCGACAATATTTTAATTCATGGTTTTCTTTTAATAATCAGTATTTTTGACCATAGAGGAGGGCAATAGTTCAATTATGAGCTCAAATATCCATGCGATGCGTTCATTATCCGATCTGCATCACCACCAATTGATGACCCTCAGTTGACGCTGGGTTGATGGATATTGTCAGAATGGCGCCATGACCGTGTCACTTTTTCTTTTGCACATACTGGGTGGCAATACATCGGTTATAGATAGCAGCGAGCAAATCACTTACAAATTACCTTATTTACAAGACCAAAAATTGTGGAGGCTCCATTGACGCTTGAGGTGTAGTGGCATTGACACAGACCATATTGCCTATAAAGTCTGCCAATACTTTCATTATGAGTAAATGTCGAACACAGCCCTTCGATTATACAAAATGCAACACCCAAAATCATTGACACTCTGTTGACTATCATTTTCAGACTGGGGCTGTGACTATGTCGCGATCTCTTTTGCGCATCAGGGCTGCCAATACATTCAGTATGGGTAATTGCCGAAGCACAGCCCTTGTATTATACAAGATGCAACACCCAAAATCGTTGACACTCTGTTGACACTCTGTTGACGCGGTGTTGATGCTCTGTTGATGCTCTATTGACGCTCTGTTGATTCTCTGTTGATGCTCAGTTTGTGGTGTAGCAGTATCGACACACACAATATCGCCTATAATGACTGCCAATACTTCGATCATGGGCAAATGCCGTAGTACAGCCCTTGGATTATACAAGATGAAACACACAAAATCGTTGATGCTCTGTTGACGCTCATTTTCAGACAGTGGCTGTGACCATGTTGTAATTTCTTTTGCTCATAACGGCTGCCAATACGTTGATTCTGGGTATCTGCCGTAGCAGAGTACTTGGATCATTCAAGATGCAATGCCCAAAATTGTTGACACTCTGTTGACACTCTGTTGACGCTGCGATGATGCTGTGTTGACACTGTGTTGACGCTGTGTTGACGCTCTGTTGACGCTCTGTTGACGCTGTGTTGACGCTGTGTTGACACTCTGTTGACGCTCTGTTGACGCTCTGTTGACGCTCTGTTGACGCTCATTTTGTCGTGTCGTAGGATTGACAAACACGATATTGCCTGTAAAGGCTGCCAATACTTCGATTACGGTTAAATGCCATAGCAAAGCCATTGAATTTTACAAGATGGCACACACAAAATCGTTGACGCTCTTTTGACTCTTATTTTCAGACTGGGGCTGTGACCATGTTGTGATCTCCTTTGCTCATAACGGCTGCCAATACATGTATTCTTGGTATATGCTGTAGCAGAGTTCGTGGATTATTCAAGATGCAACGCACAAAATCGTCGACACTCTGTTGACACTCTGTTGACGCTCTGTTGACGTTCTGTTGACGCTCTGTTGATGCCCTGTTGACGCTCTGTTGACGCTCATTTTGTCGTGTCGCAGTATTGACACACACGATATTGCCTGTAAAGGCTGACAAAACTTCGATTATAGTTAAATGCCGTTGCACAGCCATTGAATTATACAAGATGCAATACACAAAATCGTTGACGCTCTGTTGACGTTCATTTTCACACTTGGGCTGTGACCATGTCACTTGCTCTTTTGCCCATAAAGGCTGCCAATACGTTGATTATGGAAAACAGTGAGCAAATAGCTTCCCAATTGACTTACATACAAGACCAAAAATCATTGACACTCCGTTGACGGTCACTTTCAGAATGCGGCTGTGACCGTGCCAATTTATCTTTTACGTATAAAGGCTGCCGATATGTTGGTTATGGATAACAGTGAGCAACGCGCTTTCCAATTGACTTACTAACAAGACAAAAAATTGTTGACCCTGCGTTGACGCTCAGTATCAGAATGTGGCTGTTACCATGGTGCGGTCTGTTTTGCCTATAAAGGTTGCCAATCTGTTGATTATGAATAACAGCGAGCAAATCACTTCCCAGTTAAGTTGCTTTCATGTCCGAAAATCATTGATGCTCCATTGACGCTCATTTTGAGAATCGGCCTGTTACCGTGTTGCTTTCTTTGTCGGCTATAAAGGCTGCCAATACTTAGGTTATGCATAACTGCGAGCAAATTGCTTCACAATTAACATACATACAAAACCAAATATCATTGTCACTCTGATGACTCTGATGTTTAGCATTGGGCTGTATCTGTGTTGCATTGTATTTTGCCAGTTAAGGTAGTAAATACGTGTGTTATGGATAACAGCATGCAACTCGCTTTCCAATTTACTTACTTACCAGACCATAAATCATTGACACTCCATTCACACTCACCATAAACATGTCCTAACTGTTGTTTTATGGATAATAATTTTGTACAAATAATCATATAGTTATTATTGACAGCCAATGTACAAATTCTATCAATACTCAGTTGCATGCAAAAGCTTTGTGGCATATCAATTTCTGATCAACTGAAGCACATGTTCTCTGAGCGATGGATCACCTAGCGCTGTGACATTCCAGTGCGTTCAGCTGGCAATTCACTGCATGTAGATCCATTTACTAATTTTTCAATAATACAGCCCTACTTGCTCACTTTGCCATATCCAGTTGGATCTCCTCGATTTCTATGACCTACCATAAGGACTTTTCAAAATGCTGACTATGTGCACCCGGTCTGAACACGGAGTGATATAGTTGGGTCTATGGATCAATGCAACATGATCATGGTCATTTATACAGATTCGGGTTGCACATTGACCGCTCCTTCTATTACTCGTATTCCATCGCTTAGTGAAACTTTGTTACTCAATTTTATCTCGAGTTTAGATTGCGCGTTCTCACTTATCTGTAAGAGGCAGGATGATAACACATTGATCAATTGTCAATCAACTTGGTTTGGGGTTTAAAATGTTCGTATGGTCCGTATGACTCTTGCACATGCACAGACGAACTATCATGTCTCACAATGTTGTCACTGAAATTAAAAAAATTCTGACGCATAGTAAAATAGATACAGCAATTAAATTTTGGGGAGATATGTCGTCAATAATGACATAATGTGCAAGTTGTGTACAGGTGACCTACGAGCCAATACAATATGTTCGTCTGAATTGATTTCCTGTATGGTAAGCAGGTAGGGAGGAAATATGCAGGGGTGAAAGCTAACGGGTTTAACAGGCTTCAATTTCTGAATTGGGGATGAATTGGGTACCGCGTCGGTTATGAAAGCCGATATGCATATGTGAGATGGTGGTATCTGTTAATATTAATCTCATATGGCTACATTCTGCTCGTGATGTTGCTTGTGGCATTGACATTTTCCGCTGACACTATCATGCATCTCCATCAGCTCGACAAATGATGTCGGCACAGTCGCAGATGCAAACTGATCAATTTCCGGCGTAATGACTGCCTTAACTATCAACATGACTGTTCCGGACCTCAAATCTTAGTAATGATGCAAGACTAAAATTCGTTCACGCTCAACTTCAGGATGTAGCAGGGAGCCTGTCTCTCCGTGTTTTGATTATAAAGGCAGCCAATCAGACAAATACCGAGAATGATGTACCACAGCTAATATTTTGCACATAACAGCAATATATCTGACTGCGACCATACATAGAAAAACCCGAAAATGAAAACCGGAGATTGGAACCCACAGGTATAGCCAAACATAGCAAAACCCACGGGTTGACGGGTACGGGTGCGGGCTTGGCCCGCCAAGAAGCTCCGGGTAGTGTTTTTTGACTGGTCTGGAACTGAACCGAACTGTTTTTGCGGTTCAAACCTGGACTGCTGGCGGGTTACCCGGACCTGTTGCTAACACTACCCAGAAAGGCTGCTGATAGGTTTATTGTGGGTTATCTGCGTTTCATTGGCATTAGATTATCCAAGATGCAAGATCAAAAATCGTTGACACTCATTTTGGAACATGGTTACGATCTTGTCGTAAGCCATTTTGCCTAGAATGGGAGCCGATAGTTCGATTATGGCTCAATGTAGTTACATAGCCCCTTAATTTTCCCAGATGGAAGGCCTAAAATCGTTGACGCTCCATTGACGCTCATTTCTAGAGCATAGTGACAATGTCATCAAAAGCATTTTTCCTTAGAAAGGCGGCCAATAGTTCGATTATGGATGAATGTTGCTTCACAGCCCTTGCAGTTTCCATGATGCAAGGACAGAAGTCGTTGACACTCCGTTGACCTTCATTTTTAGGACATATTCACAATGTTGTCGCAACTATTTCCCCCTTGAAAGCTGCCCGATCGTTTCATTATGGCTTATTGTCGCCGCACTGCCTATACATTTTCCCTGATGCAAGACTAAAAGTCGTTGACGCTCCATTGATGTTTGTTTTTAGGACATAGTAGCAATGGTGTCGCAACTATTGTTGAGTTGAATGGTGGCCGATAGTTCAATTATGAGTTAATGTTGCAGCGAAACCCTCTCGATTTTCCACGATGCAATGCCAACAATCATTAACACTCTGGTGACGCTCACCTTTGAGCTCACCTTAGAGACATACTAACAGTTTGTTTGCTTGTTTTATTGATACTGTATGCACTCTAATTAGAGTATGACAGAACCCAAAATCCCCTATACCTCCGGGCGAGCCGGCTAGATGGCGGAGCTTCCCCCCCTCTACCCTTCATCGCCGCTGACAAATGAAAAACTAAAACGACAGACCAAAGCAAATCAGCACAGGAAGGAAAAGTACGAGAGAAGAAGATTTATGCTCACTGCCGCCGCACCCCACACCTGAGTCAGCCTCTGCGCCTGCTCTATACCGTCCTGGATATGGGCGGGAACGTCCCAACTTCAGTAGCTGCCAGGAAGTCCATCACCGCTTGTTTGCACTCTTACACGGAAAACAGATCAGAGATCTGCACATGTCTGCATCTGCCTGCTTTCCAGCCTGCCGCTTTTCCCACTGCCTTCCATAGTGTCTGTTGCTGGTCTCTCCACCGGCTGCAGTGGCGGAAGAGATATTCCCGCGTCTGGGCCGTCCTGCCTCTGCCACCGCACCACCAGCATTTGTCGTCCTCTCAGTGTCCGAACCGTCTCAGGTAGACTCCAGTGGGTACATGCCCGCACTTTAGTCTGTAGAACCTGGTAGCCAGCGACTTGACGCTTGTCATCGGAACATGTCTCTTCGTCCCCGTCTTGCCCTTGAGTCTGTAGCTGATGTGCTTGCTGCACTTGTCGTCCTCCCACTTGGCCTTGGCTGCTGACCTCCCCTTGGAGATTCGTCTAGCTCTATTCGATGCCAAAGTGTATGGCCGCTCTAGCACCCTATTTCCGCTGGCGTCTTGTGCCAGGTTTGCCTGACGATCCGCCTCTTTGTTTCCAGGGATGCCTGAGTGTCCCGGGACCCAGTGAATGTTGGTATTGATGCCGTGGGTGACAAGTGCCTGCATGCTCCAATTGATCCCCCTGGCTAAGCACTGCCCTGGGCCCGGCTCCAGGTTTGCCGCTCATCGAATTGCAGTCTGCGGGTTCCTAAAGTTTGCCATTGTCTTCACTCCATGCCTGTGCAATGTTTCTCTCTTCTTGATCGCCACATCAAGCGCGAGTCCAATCACCCACCGCTCGGCGTTGAGAACCTCCATGCGCCCGGTGCCCAGACAGCTGCGGCAGGAGCTCCATTGATTTCCACGTTTGCACACTGCTGCGGCTCCCACTGGGCCATCGTCTGAGCGCGATCCATCTGTCTACCACATTCAGACCCCTGCTCCTATTTTGGCTTCTTTCTCTCTCGCCCAGTGTTGCGCGGTTCTCTTGGCAGTGGTGGTGTTATCCATTATGGTGGTCCTGTCCACTAATTCTTTGCCCGGGGCCGGCCACATCATTCCTTTGGTTGTTCAGCCAGGCTCATGCTCTATCCTGACAACTCTGCATATCAGTGCAGCGGAGGAAGGGTCTCGGTGTAGCTCTATTAGCTTGCTGCTGCATGAGGCTGCCAGTCTCGCTACGAATCGCTGCTGTCTGGAGTCTGAAATTACAGCCGTGGGTGTAAGCCCTGACTCTCTCATAAGTGCACCCCGTGGGGTTGTTGGCAGCGCGCCCAGAATGCACCTGGCTTGCCGATTGAGGAGGAGTTGGAGGTTATACCGCCTGCCTGCTTCTTTGGGATCCCACCAGAGCTCACTCCCATACAGTGTGACAGCTTGGACGCATGCTACTTGGACGGCCCTTACACTCTCAGGAACAATGCCGTAAGTCGTGGTCAGGGTTCGGAGTCTTGCTTCTGCTGCCCTGGTATTCATCATGCATCGGTTGTGCTGCTTTTTGAACGTTAGATGTGCATCCATCCAGACGCCAAGCCAACGTGTCGCTAGTGTTAGCAACGGGTCCAGCGTTGGACCTGGCCAGTTTTATAGGTCGGTGTGGCAACGGCCTTACCCCATCAAAAATCGACAATTGTTTAAGTGAGCCATCACTTTAAGGCCACAAATATTGATCAGAGAGTTTAGTGTTTGGTATGTAAAATATGCAGCTCAGTGCGGCGCATCTTTTGGCCGTCTCTGATTTTCGATATCTTTAAATCTCAGCAAGTGGTAGCCCAAAAACCACGTTTTTCGGCCAAAAATGACAAAAATTTCAAAGAAGCTTGCTGAGTTTTGAAGATATCAAAAATCGGAGACTGCCAAAAGATGAGCCATCTGAAGCTCCTTATTTCATGTACCAAACACTAAATTATCAGATGAATATTGAACTCCTTAGGTGAGGGAACAGTTTGGCACAACCCCAGACCGAACCGCCCTGGGCCAGGTTTTCTTCGAACCGCTATAGTACAAACAGTCCAAAAATTGAACTGTTGCTAACACTACGTGTCACTTGTATATTGAATTGTATGACCCTGCTGCGGACTCTTATCTTTGCTGTCAGTTTTGGCTGGAGGTGTTTCCTGTGGCTTCGTCTGCCTGTGAACAGCGCCGCCTCTGTCTTTGCAGTGTCGAACTGTAGCCCTCGTCTACTTGCCCACTTGATGCTCTGTGCTGCGCATCTCTCAAGTATTGAGATGACGTGGTTGACATCGCTTCCGGTCGCCACCCAGCCGAGGTCGTCTACAAAGGATAGCCCTGTAGCTTCTGATACGTACTCTTCGACCCATTTGATTAGTGCTGAGGTGTAGATTGCAAAGAGGATCAGTGACACCGGTGAGCCTTGCGGGACCCCAGCTTCCACTGGATGTCTCTCCATGGCGTTGCCCTCAATTACCATCTCCACTGTTCTTTTCAAGAGAAAGCTCTCCGTCCATCGTATGAGGTCTCCATCCATTTGCCTGACCTTCATTAAGTTGACTAGTCTTCCTTTTGCCACTCTTGGGAAGGCTGCTTCAATGTACATGTGAAGCATGCCTGCTATTTGGCCGTCTCTCCAGGCTGCATGAGCTCTGTCAACCATGATGGCCGCTGCATCAATGGCTGACCGCCCTCTTCTGCTTCCGAATTGTCCTTTGCTCAGTAGTCCTCTCCTTTCGGCCTGATCTGAAAGCAGCTCAGCGACTACTCTTTCGACTACGTTTCCCATGCAGCTCAACAGCAATATGGAGCGATAGGCCATCAGCTGCGTGTAGTCGTCTTTGCCAGGCTTGCGAATCACCACGCTGCTAGCCTGCTTCCATACGGATGGGTGTCTTTCCGTGTGAATGGCTGTCTTCGTCAGCCTCATAAACCTCTCTTTGTCCCACTTCTAGAGCAGCAGTATGGCGCCGAAAGACAGCTTGTCCGGCCCTGGTGTCGTTTTCACCGATTGAGAAAATAGGGCTTGTTCAAGTGCTTGCTCTGTGACGCGTGTGTGTGCGCTCCCTGCGGGAGGTAGTTCGTAGTACTGGTCATTGTCATCCAGTGGAAAGGACTCGAAGCTCAGCATCTCCTCCTTTTCCAGTGATGTGTTTGCTTGCTTGCCTTCTCTGTCTGTCAGGGCCTCCACAGTCATGCCTGCCCGAGAGTTCGCGTATTGTGCTGCTCTCCATACATCGGCCCCCCTCAGGTTTTGCAAGTACTGTCTCCACATTTTCCTCTTGGACTGTCCAATCGGCTTCTGGAGTTCTGCCTTCGCCTGGCAGCCTCTTCCGAGTTCCGTCCCCTCCTTTTTTCCCTTCCGACCGCCATCCTTCTTTCCATGATGTTAGCGTTGCACCACCTCCTCGAGTTGGCGCAGATCCTGATCTTCTTTGCCCTGGCGTCTAGAACGTTGCCAATTGCTTCGTGACACCATGCGGCCTCTTGCTCCACCTAGTCTGCTGTGCATTCTGCGTCCAGGTGAGCTCCCTCTTTCGCTAGCTCCATCCATAGCCTCTCCGCTGCCTTCGCGTCCTCCGCAGTCATTGCAGCTAAGTTTCACCGTACTACCCTCCCATGGCCCGCCTCCTCCTGCCTGTCTACTTCCACCTCCCACTCTATAACCTCGTGGTCAGATCCTGTGGGGTGGTCGTGGTCGGCCAGTATGAACCATTAGGTTATCGATCGATTCACTAGCGTCAGGTCCGTGACTGACTCGCCTTCATGACCTTCTCTTGTCCAGTGGTGGGAGGCTTCACCATCATTTCCAATCTCCAGACCATTTTCTTCAATCACCTCTTCCCAGAACGCTGCATCACGCAGCACTTGGCACCTTGGGTCCCATTGTATGTTATGGGCATTAAAGTCTGCAGCGAGGACAGTGCTACCCTGCTGAATGACTCTCTGCCAGATCAACTTTCGCGCCGGTCTCTCTCCCAAATGCGTGTTCTTTTGGTCATAAACGTTGATGATTCTCGTTATCCTCTCCCCTCTCCTCCTGACATTGGTGGTAATGACATCTTCGTTGGCACCTCTGCGTAAATCCGTCCGCTCATCAACCACCAAGCCGCTATCTCTCTGTATCGCCGTCCAAACTCTATTTCTGTTTCGTATTTCGTATGCAGAATGGCTGATCCGAATACCTCTTCTTGCTCTCGGTGGCTCTTCCAAGCACACTACGTCCGCCCCGCGTTCGACTCCCGTCTCCAGCCCCGCAATGGTTCACTCGTATGACCTTGCGCAGTTGTGCTCGATCACTCCAATCATTGGTCGGCAGGGCTCCTGCGTCAGTTTCAGTTTCAGTTGCAGCAGTAGTCGCAGTCTCGGTCTCGGTCATCACGACGTCTCTTGCCTCCCCTGCTGCCTCCTCTTCTTGCACATCAGCCATCTTCTCTTCTTCACTTCCCACCTATGCTGCCGCTCATCGCCTGGGTCTACGACCAAGCACCACTCTGTTCGTCCTCGTTGCCATGTGCATAGCTTCGCTCGTGGGAGCCTGTCCTGCTGTTCCCGTCTTTCTGCTCTGCCGCGCCGCTTTGGTGGCTTCGCTCTTCTTCCCGCACCTGCTGCTGCACACAATATGATTTTCTTTGCAATTGGGCCACTTTTCCAGCGTGCGGCCGCAGAGTGATCCCTGCTTTGCCATACACCCCCCTACATTGCATATATGGTCGCTTGTACGGGCATTGCCTGATCAGTAGCCATACTTGGGCTTGTTGCCGCCCTTGTTTTCTATGTGGCCCCATCCGCAGCAGAGCTGACACCTGCTGTCAGGGCCCACAGTTGTGAACGCCTCGACTCAATACCATACTCCCACAGCCTCGATTCCTGTCTTGATGAAGCTCTGCGCCATCCAGCGTCGCATTACAACAAAGACTACTGATGAAGCGGCGATTTCTCCGTTCTGCCTCCTCTCCCTGATGGTGCGGGGGTTCGCTAGCCATCGTACCTGGGTGCGGATCGCTATGCCCTCGTTCTCTGCTTCAAATTCCTGTTGCATCTTCTGCCGGACTTCTGTGTCGTTTCCGATGTACCCCACGAGGGGTACTGGATGAATCTCTAGCCTTTCCCAGATTTCGTTTTCTTCAACATCCATGACTGCTCTGTCGACAGTCCTCGCTGCTGTGAGGATGATGTCGCGGTACTGCATAGCCATCTCCGCTGTCGCATTCGGGTGCTTAATCGCAGTAATCGCGTCCTTGGCATTCTTTTTGGCATTCATGATTTTAATGTGGGCCAGTGCCTTCTGGTAGAAGAGCGCTCTGTTGATCGCTGACGCGATTTCCTGGTCCATTTTATTGGAAAGCGATATGCTCTCATCTCTTTGTAATATCAGGTGTCTCTCTGCCATGCGTGATCCAGCCGTCAGGGTGGGGCCTGGGCCTGCGCCAGGGCCGAGGGGGGCCCTCGGACTCTTGGCTCGGGGTGGGACGGTCTCCCACCATCTGGCGGGTTTGGGTGCTGACTTCAGTTTGGGTGCGGGCTGCGGTTTAGGCTGCACTTTGAGCTGCAGTTTGGGCTTGGGCTTCGGTTGCTGCTGTGGCGGCTGTCGCTCTTCTGGTCCCTCTTCTTGTGTCGTGTTTGCATGTTGGGAGGCCTCTAGCCCCCCACCGTCCATCCTCGCAGTCATTTCTCTTTCTCTCTCTCTCCCCTCCTCGCCTTGTTCTACCGGTTTCATGGTCTTTGCAATCATGTTCGTGATGGCCACCCCCCATGGTATGTTGTCCTCATGGCGGGCGTCCCACTTCTGCTCTGTCTCTTGCATCCACGTCATCATTGCCAGCTGCTGTGTCTCCTCGCGGGCTGCCCTGGCTTCCACCAGGTTTGTGAGATGTCCAACTATGAGTGTTAGCAACGGTTCAGGGTTACCCTGCTGCGGTCCGGTTTGGAACTGACCCGGAGGTCCTGGTGCAAGTCCGGAACCGCCAAGCAATCCGAACTGGGTGACTAGCACTGGGTTGTTACCCGGACCAGGTATGAACCCGCTGGTTTTCGGCCAGGTTGGAACTGGCCTGCGGTTCTAATATTGCGGTTCCAACAACTTTGGCTGCAATTAAGTATTTGAGTTCTGATCATATCATGACATGATCAGTACATAGATTGTGCAGTTATCACCTTGCTTTCACCTCCCGCTGTGACATTTGGGATCCGACCAATGTTTGTTGAGTGGCTGTGAAAGAAGGGCTTATTTTGAGCGAAACTCGCGGGTTTTCGATAGCGACTCAACGAATATTGGCCGGATCACAAAGCTGAAATTGGGAGGTCAAAGAGCGGCTAGAACTGCACAATCTACATACTGATCATGTCGCGATACGATCAGAACTCAAATACTTAATTGAACGCAAAGTTGTGGTGTTGAAATGCGGGGTTTTTGGTGGTAAAACCTGCCCAGTTGCAACGGTCCGGGTTTTCGTATTGTAAAGCCCGTTGCAACGGTTCCGGTGCAGTTCCAACCCCAACCCGGAACAGTTCTAGTGGGTTGGAACTGTTGCTAACACTACCAACTGTTCGGTGCAGCTGCGTCAGTTCCTGTGTGTTCTGTCATATTGTCCTCTCCATGCGGCTCCTCCAGTCGCTGGGGGCAGCCGGGGCCTTGGTCCTCCTTCTGTGTTTTCTGATCTCATTTCTCTTCGTCGGTTGAATTATGGTTGCACCCGCAGTCTCCGTGGCGATGGCTGTCGCCGCCGTTGCCATCTCCATTGCCATATCCATAGGCGCGTTGCTCCTCCCATTTCCAGCTTCTCCCGTGTCCAGGACACTGCTCCCGCTCACTCTGGATTCAGACATCACTTCTGTGAGCCAAGACTCTTAGTCCTCATCGTCGCTTGCTTGTTGGCCGACGCATTGTGTCAGTAGTGTTGTCTGGCAAGCTTTTATGTGAACCCACTCGGCTGCGTGCATTCCTCTGCGCGCCCTCCTCCTGCGCTCTCGCTGGTGCTGGTACGTTTGCTCCAGGGTCAATTCGACATCTAGAATTGATTGCCGCCCTCCGTTCTATAATTGCTATCGTTGTTGTCGACTTATCGCGATGTTTCTGTTTCGGCAAGACTTCTTGTGAAAAGACGAAATACTAATAGTCATTGGGTGCTCAACAATTGTACAAAAATTGCATACAGTCATTATTGGCAGCCAGTATACCATTTCTATGTATCATTATTGGAATCAAAGATCTTTGAGATATCTCGGTTTCTGAGCAACCACAATACATGGCATTTGCATGGTGACTGACGTAAATCCACTGTGTTTCAGCGCTTTCAGCTGACAATTCACGGCATAAAAATCCATGCACCAGTTCTGGATATTTATAGCCCAACGTCCTCACCATTCCGTATCCAGCTCATTCTCCTCAATTTCCATGATGTACCATAAGCAATCATCAATTTCTCGACCATGTGCACGAGGTTTGAGCGGATAGCCATGCAGTTGGATGCATGGATCAATGCAGCATTACGGCCGTCATTCATCAGGGTTTAGATTGCACATTGACCGCTCCTTTGATGGGTCGTACAATATCACTGACTTAAACTTTGTTGGTATATTTCGTCCCAAATTTAGGTTTTGCGTTTTAATTCAGGTGTAACAGGTAAGATGATATACCGTTCATTGGTTGTCGATCAACTTGATTTGTCATCTGGAACATTCGCATGGCCCTTACAACCCCCGTACACATACTGATGAATTATTATGTCTTACAATTTGGTCACTGAATTCAAAAAATAGCTGATAAATAGCAAAATAGGAACTCAAATTACTTTTACCAGAGCAACGTGATCAATAGTAATTATTTGGCTATCTATACCTCCGTTGACACAGGAGTGGTCACCATGTCTTTGTCCGAATTCGATTTATATATGGTAATTGTCTACGGACGCGATATGTGGGGGTCAAAGCCAACGGGTTCAACAGCCTTCGCATTCGCAAATCCGCAATGAATTGGCTGCCGCTTCGGGCAACCCAGATGCTATGTCTGTGTGTGACTGCGGTTTCTCTGAACCTACACTAATTTGACTACTTCCTGGTCAACAAGTCCCTTCCAGCCTCTGCAATTGTTCTAGGACGATATCAAGAGTCTGCATAAGCTCTCCAAATGTTGTCGCTGATGGTGTGGCAGCTGTCATATCTGTTTAAGGCTTGACAACAGCTTGAACCATCGATTCGGCCATCCCATACTTCAAATCTCTCTCTCGACAGTAGTCGCCTGCGTCCCCCCATCTCAGTTGTGTCAGTTTGTCAAGTCTTATCTGGTTCTGCTGGAAACTATCCATGCGGTGTGGTACTGTTTTGGAGATTGTACCCATTACCCAGCCAGGTTCATCATCTTCGCTCAGCTTGCCAAGCTCTGTGTCTTCTTCATCTTCATCGTCGTCCCCGTCCTCCTCATCATCGGAAATTGCAAGATCACTCAGAATGTCTCCGGAAGCATTTGGCATCCTCAAATGTTGTTTCAGGTTATCTGGTTGTCGATTGAAATTTTTGAGCATTGCTCATATCTTCTTGCTTTTGCATAGTTGCGGTCTCAGCGTCGGCAACTCGCATTCTTGCTCCAGGGGTCTATCTATGCACATAATCTTCGATCCATATCTCTTTCTCTTTGTTGCTTAAAAAGTGCATTTCCCGTCTTTTCTCCGCCAAAAGCTTCGTTTTGGATCGCAAGCTGCACAATGTTCCCAATGCTTGGACCCTTTCTGCCTCCAAGCCGCTCTTGCTTTTATTCCCATCATGATGTTGTCGTGTGGAATGCTTGGTCGATTTGCCGTATTTGCCAGCTGGAAGTGGCGAAAGGTTCTTTTCTGGAGCTTTGACCATTGTATCTTGTGTTGACCTTGGTGTTGGGCGAAATGTTGGATGTTGCAAGATATGGACCACATGGAGGCAAGCTGTGTCTTTTATGTCAAGGTTGGTAGGTTTGATCATCTTGAACAAAGAAAAATCTGTGTTTTGACTGTCACTTGATTTGGAATAGTCATGCTAACCGTACATTATAACTTGATGGTTAGCGTGTGATTCATGTAACATCCTGGCGATGTCTTGAGACAAACATCACCAGACGTTCTTTCTGTGGAAGAATGTGCTTTTTATATCTAGCCAACATGTGATTTCAGCCCTTGTTCACCGCAAAATATCCCTGTAGATAAACAAACACCATCAGACTGACTTACTGCAAATCGCCGGACCGTGGGAATCACTTGCAACTTGCAGCTATACCCAGCAAGATTCAGCTTAAACACAATGTGCAAGTTGGGTGTTACTCATTCTATTTTGACTTGTAGGGTTCTATATATTCCTCAGGACTTTCCACTTCTTTTCGTTATTATCTTCCTCACCTTTCCACACCAGCAAGTCCTGGGTCCACAAGCACCTCAGTATGGCGCGATTGGATCCGAATCAAGCCGAACGACAGGCACTTTGGCCAATGGACCACCAGCTGAGATACAACTGCAATGCAGACTTCAGTTAGTCCACCATGACGCTGCAATTGCAGCCACAAGAAACCGAATCCAGGACCCACATTTAAAAACCTTACGTAGAACCGGACAGAGCAAGATTAAGAAGCAGCATGCGATAAAATGTGAGTAACTCTATATCGAAATAGACGGTGATTCACTAACCATATAATGTCCAGCTGGCGTATGTAGAGAGCTATATGACCAATAAATCGCTGCCCGCATTGGGAAACCAGCAGGGTCGACCAAGGAATTTGTCCGCACTGTCAGTTAAATCGAGCATCATGATGTTATAAGTGCTGGGATTTTCGTGGGCAAATTTCATGATAAACGTCCTCAGGAGTGGACAGAACAGGCTTTAAAGAGATTTCAGTAGGCTACGGTTTCGTATATGATTAAGTTAATTGCTGAATCTCACTTTTAAAAGCAGCAACTAATGTCTTGTAGATTGTCAACATGTCAGCTATTATGACAAGGCAGGGAGGTCGAGTACAGCGAGAACAGTCTGACATGTACCTTGCCTTGAATGTGGCCAAAATGGCCAAAGAAGGGTTTTCGCGCACCGCAATTGGGGAAACGCACCAACTGACCCAGAAACCTTGTGCGATAGTCCGAGAAGAGAAGCAGGTAGTCGTTGAATTTTCTGGACATCGAATGGTGAAGGCGGCGATAGAAAGACACCCGGCAATGATTTGTGAAAATCAAACGGATAGCTGCCTTCCTTGCCAAAATAGTACAGCAAAGCATCCGCAGTCACGCTGGAGACTCAAAGGCATGGGTTCACCTCCACTACGGATAGCGCCACCTCGGCCCAAAATGCCACCTCCGTCCCCTGGTCACGGTGAGCGCAATCAACGTACTGACATACAATCTGTGCCACCCGGATATGTGTATATACATACTACACTTTCCAATGCTCAATTGTTCAAACATGATGCATATGCCCAGGATCACAAGCGCGCTAAAGATTTCATTCCAGATTTGCTGACTGATCATCGACCATCCACCAGTTAGTACGCTATCTGGGGTGTGGTAACGCAGCGAATTTCCATTTGGCAGACGAAAGCAGCGTTTTGAGCCAACTTGACAGTGAAGATGAGGATTAATTGAACACAATGGGAATTTTGAGTATTATCATTATCTACAATTAGCAGATACTTTAAAGTATATTTTAAAGGATATATATGCATTGTTACAGAACAATGTAGTGATAAAGGAGAATGTACATGAAGAGGATAGAATGGCTGCCAAAAGACTATTACAGATATTCGACGCCAAAGTGAATGGGTGCATATTGCAGATATGCCCGTGGCAAAATGAGTGTCAATGGAGCGTCAACAATTTTTGGCCTTGCATCAGGGTTAATCAATCCGCAATGTGACTGTTAAAGTCTATGTACAAAGTTTTGACTGGTTGTATAGACTGAAACACTCAGGATTACTGAGTTGCAGCATTGAAAATGAATTAAGTTTTGATTGCCCAGGAGGCTGTCGCGGGAACATCGCTTGCTGATTGGCCTACCAAGGCTACCAACTCTCAGTATATAGATGCCTGTGATCATTCGCCACTTTGATTATTCAAGATGAAAGCCCAAAAATTGTTGTCGCTCGGTTGACAATCATTGTCAAGATGGGGCAGGGAGCGTGTAGCTTTTGCTTTTGCCATGAAAGGCAGCTAATACAATGATTATATATAGGAATAGCTAATTCACAATGTTATTACCTGACTTACATGACAAACAATCATTGACACTCCGTTGACAATCATTTTCAAGATCGGACAGGGAGCCTGTCACTTTCTAGGTGGCTTATAAAAATGGCCAGGACTGTGCTTATGTATACACATGACCAAGTCACTCTTCACTTACCTGAGTTACAAGCTCAAATATCATTGACGCTTCATTGACGCTCATTTTTAGGAGATAGTAGCGATGTTGTACATCGCAGTTTTGACCTTCAAGGGGGTTAAAACTATCAGTAGGCATTACCACGACGAAGTCACTGATTAATTACCTGACATACAAGACCCAAAATCGTTGATGCTCTGTTGACGCTCCTTTTCAGAATCGGGCAGGGAGTGTGTTGCTTCCTGTTTTGCCTATAAAGGCAGCCTATGTGTTATTTATGAATGTCTGTAACCAATTGCCATGCCAATTAACAATGATGAAAGGCCAAACATTGTTTACGCTCTGTTGATGCACATATTCAGAATGCGGCAGGAAGCGTGTCGCTTTCTCTTTTGGGTTTAAATACAGCCTTTACCACATTTATGAACATCTGTATCCAATCGCCATTCAAATTACCCAACATGCAAGACCAAAATTTATTGACATGCTGTTGACTCTGATTTTTAGGATTGGTCTGGGAGCATGTCTCGTGGTTCTGATTATAAAGGCAGCCAATAAGTCAGAAAAGGACAACAACATACGAAAGTTAACATTTTGCGATTAGCAGTAGGATATCTGAATGCGACAATAAATAGAAAAATCAGATAACCAGAACCGGCGATTGGAACCGATGGGTCTAGCCAAACATGGCAAACCCTGCGCGTTGATGGGTATGGATCCCGGTTTGGCCCACCAAGAAGCAGCGGGTCGGGTTTTGGACGGTTCGGGAATCAAATCAAACTGTTTTTCCAGTTCTAACCCAGACTGCTGGCGGGTTACCCGGACCCATTGTTAACACTACACAAATGCGACTGTTTATCATACTAATCTAGTCAGTGTATAGATCCAAAGGATCTTATAGTGCCATCCAAACAATATTGTATGAATTAGCATTCTAACAACTGCTTGTCTATGTGTTAAATGAGATGGAAGGTTATTTTTCCTGGTATATATATTAATACTGAGTTGAACTTGAATTACATACCACCACTGTATATCCAAGTTGTATGTTGAATAGTATACAATGTCAATTTTCTGAAGTTAGGCAACATATATACAAAACAGGTTACCCAGCAAATCTGTAACAATTATAAACTCTATACAAAGCAAGTGTTGGAAGGCTGAATAAGTGCCGGCTAAGCAAGGGTTGTAAGGCCAAGCTAGTGAAGCAAGGCTAAGCAAGTGATACCTTAGGTGAGGCACCAAAAATCATGAAATCTGACACTTTCTTTCCAATTAAGTGCATGAGTTTTGGTCTCATCACAAAGTATTATACACATGAAATGTTCATAATTATGCCTGCTTTCACCTCTGTGTGTCCAATGTACAGTTTCTCCAATATTCATTATTATGTTGTGTGAGATAATCCATTTTTGGTACTGTGTTCTGCTAAATCGAAAGCACTACAATCAATATTGTAGATATTATAACTTGGCGAGAGTGAGGTGAAAGTATTGATAGTTATGCACAGTTCATGTATAGCACACTGTGTGATGTGACCAAAACTTGTATACTTAAGTTCAAGGGAAATTAAGGATTCAAACAGTGAGATCTGGTACAATAAGGTATATACCACCAGTCAACTGAGGAGAATGGTACATAGTGACTGCATATGAAAACACCCCATATCTATATACATATAATTATTTATATGGTTTTTAGGCTCAAAGTATTCTCATTGGTTGACTTTCAGTATATACCACTATGAAGGATTTTTATATGCTGACAACGCACAGCATCAAGTTTTTTGATGGCTTGGCATACTCGATCAAATATTCTCTAATATTCACTCCCAATTAATTATTTAAGTTCAACTTTAATCAAAATGTAATATTTCGATGAAATGTCCAGAATTCAATGCTGTTTCACCTCTTTGTATTGAGGTTAGCATATCGGCAAAATTGGTAAAACAGTTGTCGAAGAAGGTTGACTTCTGGTATATTTAAGTGATTTTTGAGTGTTTTTCTAAAGCAACTCTATCACTTGTGAAGATATGATAAATCTGAGATATGGAGGTGAAGAAGAATCAAATTATATACAATTCATGTATACATTACTTTCAGATCAGAGGTAAACTAAAAGTTGCATATTTATTAACTCAGCTTGCAAGTATTATCTTAAGTATTTGTATGAAATGGTGGAGCTCAAACTCTGATAGGGGATGGTGAGCAGGAAAAGCAGATACGCAAGAATAGTAAGTGCCGATAGATTATGCCTGCAATCTTTCTTATTGAATATCAATATTTCTCTTTATTGTTGTTCAACCTTGCAACTTGAGGTAGATTATTGGCTATTTCCCTACTGGATTCTCAGCTCTGACATCGCTGTTGACTGAGATAGCAGAATGGTTTTGCCATACTTCTTTATGAGTCATCTAACTACTTTCATATTCTACCAACATCAGAATAAAATCCCTATATTATTGTCTATTTGTATCATCTGACTATAGATTGTACAGCTGGAGTGTAGAGAATGTCAGAACGCAAGAAATCATTAGTGATACCTGTGTTTCCATGTAATCCAGCTGCAGTCCAGGTTGGAACCAGAACTGAGAACCCCATCCATGATAGAAAGAAACAAGGAATTAGAATTACGTACGTAGCGTAGGATTGTAACCTGCACCTGGCATAACATTGAATATTTCTGGCTGGATTGACAGTGGACTGCAGTTTGTAATGCGGGAGGAATCGACTCCAGCATACAGTCAACTAGAATTATCCCTTCTAAGTATCCCCTTATCTTGTCTTGCTATCAGGCCTGATATAAGGCTTATACAAGTACTAATAGCTTGTTCACTTTGAAGCTTGACACTGGCGCAGAACGTAATACGAGTAGAATAAATACAGAATAGCTTTCCAATCTAAATGTATTGTTAAGATTTGTTCTCCGTTGTGATAAGGTTGCTCTCTATACCAGTGGAGAATTGCGAGGACTTTATATCTCCTTCTTCTGTGCTGTAACTGCTAATTCTAACTATGCTGTTCTCTAGATAAATTACTACCATCCTCTCGTCCCCACAATTCCCTTGCTCTGATACCAAGTCTACCTGAACTTCCTGCATGCAGATGGTATCTTTTGAATCCTCTAGTCTTTCAGGACCAACAGTATCTTTCTAAGATACATCTTCAGACTGATTGGTATCCATCAAACTGTTGTCTTCTGGACCATCTACTTCATCTGTACCATTCAATAGCCTTCCCTCATATCATGCTCAAGTGTCCATATCTGATGGACCATAACCTATGCCACTTGGGAGTTACTTCGTATAGAGGTGACGATAGCTGGCATTATTTATTATCTTTATCCATAGAGAGTCGAGCGATGGGTGTTTGCTAGTGTTAGCAACGGGTCCGGGTAACCCGCCACCGGTCCGGGTTTGGACCGTAAAAACGGGTCGGTTCGGTTCCAGACCCGGCCAAAAACCCGACCCGCAGCTTCTTGGCGGGCCAAACCCGG